>WNFR01006162.1_pt1 | contig 14361 bp, 13 predicted proteins | sample 5400221 | NCBI WGS metagenome assembly WNFR01 (sample SAMN13153357, study PRJNA577476) | soil metagenome | isolation source: 40 cm soil under Madrone tree | place: USA:California | collected 2016-06-14 | reverse complement strand
GCAGGACAAACTGCTCTGCACGAATCCGCCAAGTTTGGTCATTTGGAAATGGTGAAATTATTGATCAGAAATAGAGCCAAAATATGCGCGAATAATTCCGGTGAGACGCCCCTGTTAGCAGCGGCCACCAAGGGTCACTTGTCCGTCTTTGATTATTTGATTCGAATTCCCCGCATCGATAGGCAAGAACGAATTGACGGATTGGAACTGATCGGATCTTATTTCGTCAATGATGTATTGATTCATAATATTATTGTGTGTGTGTGTGTGTAGCTAGAATTATTATTTATATCGAATCGTTATTCCTTTCCTTAATCATAGTTAGCTACTAATCATAATACAACAAATGTTTATTTCTCAATTAGCTCAATGATTTGTCCAGTGCGATTTGTATGTGGTGTCGAGCGTTGAATGAGCGAGAACAATTCCCATCCATCTCGATCGAATCGTCACTATCCTCACGACTTAATCATAATCCACCAGTGCACGTGTATGGCAACGTAGTCGAAATATCCACGTATCAACAACTCAATACTCTATTATCAAATCCGGATGAGATGCGAATACGCGCCCTTTTTATGAGAGAAAAGATTCTCGGTCCTGGCAATTCTAGCACCCAATATTATATCATGTAAGAATTTCAAAATATATTATGTGATTAATGTATTTTGATTATTTTTTGCCGGGTTTGGGGGGAGACATTATAGAATATTAAACTATAATCAATAACCGTAATGAATTATCAATTTAGAAACTATAGTATTGTGCGAAATAATTAGCTATATTTTATAAGCATTCTCGGATATTGTCCAAATTAAATTAAATTCATAATAATATTATTATTATAGGCGTGAGGGAATGAAATGCACAGAAATTCATTCTTATCGGCACGGTATGAATCTGTTGAATTATAATTTGAAAATTCAACAATTATCGTTTACGAATTCAATATTGTGCAATACGAGAGCAAGACTATGGAGTTTTGTTACATTCTTGAAACTATTCACCGATACTATGAGGATCAATATTTATGATTGGGATAATAAGTGCATTTCCAAAGTAATAACTCGTATTTCTAGCTATAATAATATGTTCGAATAGAATTAGTAATTATTTCCACGCACAAATATTCTGCTTGGTCAAACTCGTTCAAACATTATGAAAGATAGCCAATAATAAATTGTTTCCTCTCAGAATTTGCCGATTAATTTTCATGATTTGTTGAGCGTATTTGGCTATATCGTGAACGATTTTCAAAATTCCAAATGTCTCGTCACCGCAACATTGCCGATCGAGTGTGAATGCAAACAATTAAATGCACCAAAGTATGAGTTTTGTGGATATAATAATTAGAGCTGCTATAGCTATCGTACAGATCATTTAGTTGATAATAATTATTTTTGTTTTCTAGATTTTTGGTCGTTATATTGAGTTTCATTAATTTATTTTGTGAAATAAGGAGATATTTGTCAGAGGAGGAAATATATAATTTCGAACAATATGTCCTCGAATTTGTCAAATCAAATCCTCGGGTACGTCATGATCATTCATCATATTATTTTTATGGTTATGATAATTATTTTTTTATATTAACTATATTATAGCTATAAATGTCAATAATGTTCAGATACGAAATAGTCAACATAGCAGCTACAAAATAATTAAACTAATTCTTTGCGAAATTTGCATTGTTTTTTTTTCAGGGACACAATGGTTGGCACCCGCTCCATTATGTTTGTTCGTCTTATACACCCAATACCGATTGGGAAATTTTGAATAAATTCGATAAATGGTGCGAATCCGTCGAGATTTTACAACTCTTGTTGGCTATGGGTGCGTGTCCCAATTCATTAGATAATAATCGCAATACACCATTGCATATTGCCGCTGATCACGACGTAACCAAACCAGATTTGATCGATATTCTGCTCGATAACGGTGCTCACTATGACAATGTGAATGATAGGGGACAAACTTTCCGCGATATAATAAAAAAAAGTTATCGTCGGGAACACGAATTTATTAATCCCTTGCACCACGTGACACTGCAATGTTTGGCCGCCAAAACTATCAGACAACACGGTATCAATTGGATGAATCGAATTCCCGGGCAATTGAATGCATTTTTATTGAGTCATTAATCATTTTGATATTGTAACCAATCAATGTATAAGATATTAACATTAACAATATCAAAATGCTTCGATCATTTGTCCAGATCCCACAAAATTAGCTATATTAGCGAAATCTCAAACAAATGAGTAGCTATATAATATAATAATATAGTTTTAGCTATAATAGCTACAAAGAAAGACAATCATCAAAATTTGTGAAACGTGATATTATGGAATCTATGAGAAATTATTTTTTCAAATTTGTGCGGTGCAATAGCAAAAATCTAACGAAATATATAATTTCAAAAAATATATCTATGATTTCGTCAAATTGGATGTTCGGGTAATTATTAATAATCAAGCAAAATATTATGTTCTTCTTATCAGTAATTATATAGCTATTTGTATTTCAAGGATATGGGGGGGTTTGTGCCCGCTTCATTATGTTTGTTCGGACAGAGCAGCTAGCAATAACAATGTCGATTGGGAATTTCACACATACATATGCGTTCAATTCACGAAATGGTACGGCTCAATCGAGATGATTCGATTTTTGTTGGATATGGGTGCGTGTTCTGATTTGTTGGATGATAATGGCTATACGCCATTGCATATTGCGGCCTCGAGTCACAATCCCCTACAATCCGAATTGCTCAGTATTTTTCTCGAGAATGGTGCCCATTACGACAGCATCAACTCTGTGAGAAACACTTTCAACGACATACTCAAATTAATGAATGGACAGAGGGGAATGTTTGATAATCCATTGCGTCATGTGACACTCAAATGTTTGGCAGCAAAAACGATCAAACAATACGGAATCAATTGGAATAATGAAATACCCAGCAAATTGGTCAATTTCGTATTGAGTCATTAGTATAGCTATATGATTGACTAAATATATATATTATAGCTAATAGCTACAAATATAATTTTTGTTGACACGAAAAATATATATAATAATATCATAATCACGAAATCAAATCTTGCTTGCTCAAAACAAAATATTTGATATGGAATCGGGGGGATTGGCTACAAATACATTTCCTACTGAATTGAATAAACATATGATTTTTGAACAAATATATTCTAATCAAAATCCGGATCAACTTGAGGTATGTAATATATTATTTTCTATAATATTAAAATAGAATGATAATCATTTGTGAATTGGCTATGTTTTGTCAATAATTAATCAATAATTATAGCTATGAGACATCATTATTTTAGCTCACAAAATAATTATAGCTATAATATTGATCCTTTGTGTAACAGAAATTATTGGAAACATTTTCGAATGATGAAATCAAACAAATTGTAAATTCAGGAAAATTCTTATGTTCAATCAACGATATGGTCATGTCAAATGCCAATATTGATATACTAGAATATGTCATCAAAGAGTGTGATGTTGATATTGAATTGGTAAGTTTTGCCTATGAGAAATTATTTTTGTTTAAATTTCTCCCTAAATCTAACATTTTCTCCACAGAAAAGTACAATTTGTTTACGTGACACAAACACATCAATCGAAGGGGTTACTCCATTGTTCCTCGCATCGTTGGCTGGACATTTCAAAATCATTCAATTCTTGGTTCGATATGGGGCCAATGTGAATTGCGTAACCCGAAACAAATCAACACCATTGCGTGTTGCTTATAATCGCGACGATTATAAACTCGTTGAATTTCTGGTGGAGAATGGGGCTGACATTGACTTTGAAAACGAGTATAGATATAGCTATGATTATTGAAATTAATTAGATGCAATATTAATTAGCAATTAATTTCTAACCTTACATTATATTATGTATTAAGATTGCGTAACACTTACTTAATATCCGCGTGTATTGATGATCGCTACAATTTTGCCAATTATTTTATCAAAATGGGGGCTGATATCAACAAACAAAATTCCAAAGGTATAAATAATTATAGCTATACCCTTTCGATAATATAATGAATACCGTATATGGTGTTTGTCCATACTTGGCAACTTATCCATATAGGGGAAAGTGGACCAACACCACGGGTACCCACGACAAACAATTATATAGCTAATGTCAAACAATTATATAGCTAACATAGTCATATTTATATTTCGTAATTGGTAATGTACAATCATTATCACAAACGACTAATAGCAAAATTTGTATAGAAATATTAATTTTGAATATTTTGGACTAAATTGATAATTATTATCGAAAAAATAGCAATTAATAAGGCTACAATTGAATCAGATTTCTGCTATCTTTTGTATCATAAGGATCCACTGCCCTGCATAAGTGTGCCAAATTCAACAAGCCGAGGATGGCCAAATTGTTGATAGAAAATAATGCCAAATGGTGCGCGAATAACTCTGGTTTGACACCCCTGCTAGTAGCAGCTGTTAATGGCTGCAAATCGGTATTCGATTACTTGATCACGCTTCCCTGTATCGATCGGCAAGAGCGAATTGACGGATTGGAATTGTTAGGGGCCTATTTCATCAATGCGGTTAGTTTTGTTTCCCGCTATCAGATAAACAAAGCTATACAATAATATGATTGTGAATAGCTATTTTTGTTTTGTCAGTATGGTTCTTTAGCATTGGGGAGTTGGTTGTGGCGGTGTGCGTTGGATGAGCGAGACAATAATTCTTTGCCGACGTCCACCAAATTGAGGCGCGAATTTGAATTCCCTATGCATTTTTGTGACAATCTTTTTGTCGAGATAGAAACCGTTCAACAATTGATCGATCTTGAATCAAATCCGAATGAAATGAAAATGCGAGCTATGATTGTGAGAGAAAGAATTCTTGGACCAACTAATCTACACACTCTATATTATATTCCGTAATTAAAAATTTTAATAATTTCTCAATTCATTTGGAGAAGAATTATTAGCTAGAATTTTGTAAATATTAATAATCATTTCCTTATTTCCTAACCCTCACTCCCTCATTCATTACAGATTGCGAAGAAGGAATTACTATATGGACGCAGATTATCCATATCATCAATCGAGAATGTTTTTCATACGCGCTTTGAACATTCAACAATCGTTCTCAGATCCATTATCGTACGGAACAATGTGGTGTTTTATCGCATTATTAACACTATTCACTGACATTATCAAAAAAATGGATTGCGACAATTGTAGCTGCGTAATGATTTGAACAAAATTCTCAATAGAAATTGATTTTCTCACACAATTAATTTTATTGGATTTCCAGATTTTGTCATTTGATATTCGGGATTTTATAACCGTGGCTGACAATGCCGTGAGAGAATTTCGAAATGGCAAACGAATCTATATGATATTGCCAACGAGTGAGGATCAAGCAAATTTGGAAATGTAATACGAATTTTTCTTTACTATTTATTATTATATAGATAGCTATTATTCAAAAAAAATTATCATATTTTGTTAAACTGCAGATTGATCATTATTATACTGAATTTCATCGCTATATTTTGCAAATTGCAACGACATTTATCGGACCAGGACAAATATGATTTCAAAAAATGCATTTACGAATTTGTCAATTTAGATCCCCGGGTAACTATATCAAAATATAGCACAAATTTAATACATTTCATTATTATCAGATAATATGAGCTATATTAATTATGATTATTGATTTGATCATATAAAACGTTTTTATGGTTCTGCAGGGATATAGAGGTATGCACCCGATTCATTATGTTTGTTCGCTACGTCATTTACATTACCTACGTTATAATATGAATTTCCATATTTACACAAGCCATTGCGAAATATTTTATGAATTTAACAAATCAAGAGAGGCAATATTGCAATTATTATTAGATTTGAACGTGTGTCCGAATTTGATTGATGATAATCTCGATACACCGTTGCACTTGGTCGCTAGTCAAGAATTTCCCAAAACTAATTGGATCAATATTTTGCTTGATAACGGAGCTCATTATGACAGCAAGAATTTGGATGGGAAAACATTCACTGATATACTAGAAACAAATGCACAAACATATATTCATAATCCCCTTAGCCACATAACGTTGCAGTGTTTAGCGGCCAGAACAATCAGACAACACGGTATCGATTTTACGAATGAAATTCCACGACAATTGATCAATTTCGTATCAAATCATTAGCACAACCTATAAATAATTAATTATATAGCCACTATCATCTAGCTAATTATAATAATTTCTATTTGCAATAACTATTACGAAAATCATTGGTGAATATCAACATTAATATATGGTATAGCATTGGTGAATACGAGCTTTGATGGGCTAATTAATCGGTGAATTGCAGCATAATATAATTACGAATTCATTGCAGAATTATTAAGCGATGAATATTATAGCATTTGTTTAATATCAACATTAATATATAGTATAGCATTGGTGAATACGAGCTTTGATACATGATAGCATTGGTGCATACGAGCTTTGATGGATGAATTAATCGGTGAATAATTGCAGCATTATATAATTACGAATTCATTGCAGAATTATTAAGCGATAAATATTATAGCATTAAATCAGCATTATGGTGAATGCGAGCTTTAATACGTGATAGCATTTGGTGAATACGAGCTTTGATGAGCGAATTAATCGGTGAATTCCAGCATTATATAATTACGAATTCATTGCGGAATTATTAAGCGATGAATGAGAATAACATTGGCCTATTTAATTTGTAAATATCAATTTTAGCGCAGAATTCATTGGTGAATACTGGCATTAATGGTAAATTTGGTGAATCCCGGACATTGATGGTGAATTAGCCGATGAGTACACAACACCGATGACGAATTAACCGATGAGCATCAATATTGATGGTGAATTAATCGATGAGAAGCAAAAATAGCCACGCGGTTGCATTGGAAATAATGCTAAAAAGCAGAGAAAATTGAGATCCGTATAAAATCCGTTTTTGATACGTTTTCACTACGAATCAAATGCGTTTTTGTCGATGTTCGAACATACTCGCGCAAATCATATACGTTTTCACTACGAATCATATGCGTTTTTGTCGATGTTCGAGCATGCTCGCGCAAATCATATATAGCTACGTTTTCACTATGAATAATATGCGTTTTTGTTGATATGATATTTTCTCAAATATTTTGCTTATTTACTGCACAATCAATGATTTCTGAATAAATCCAGAGTGTTCGATCGACCATATATTTGTTTTGTTTCGATCGAGTGAATTCCCATAACTAAATATTGTTTCTCCAACACATCATTCATAATTAATTAATAATCAATCATTAATTTTATTTGTACAATATAGTATATAAATGTAGGTATTTTCATGATAATTTTTATACCCCAAAAATATTCTAATTTATCATGATGTGTTCATGGATTTTGAAACACTTAATAATAGATTTTTGTGCGCCCAATTGACCAGTTTCAAAGACAACAATGTGCCATTGAATCTGATATCGCGCGAAACACTCAAAAGAAAATGGCTCAATTCTATTAGAGAAATTGAATTTGTTCAGTTTGGTGGCACACTATCTAGACCAAAAGATAAAATCGAAATTTGTCAGGAATCGGTCAATGAATTTGAGCAGATATTCATAGGATTGGGTGTGTCTGAAAATGTGTACAAATATATCACAATAAATCACAATACACCCACCACTGCCACACAATCTCAGTCACAGGAATTATTTCTTCAGGATTATGAGAGGGAAATGCGTTCGTATCTTTCCAACAAACAATTGCAAGAGTACTACATCAAAAATTTGTTTCCAAAGAGAAGCAGGAAAGACAAAATATCGAAAAATAATCCCAGTGAGTTGATAGAAACGCGCGAATGATTAAAAATTTCAACATCATGACAATTATTATTAATCATGATTACAATGACTCTTAATTTTGACCAGATTAATATAGCGAATTATGAATTAGCTATATTTATCTGCATGCATACCAAAAATGTCAATGAATTCCTAACATCTACATCCAAATCATTATCAATTATAGTGAGAATTTTTTACAAAAATAAACTGACAAAATGCATCACATTTTGATCAAAACCAAACCCAAACGGAATGAATTTAAAAAAAATCTAGACAGCTACGCACGCAAATAATATCCCTTTGATATTAATTATAGATGTATAGCTACTTTGATCATGCTATAGCACAAGTTCATCATTATCACAAATTATAGTAAGCTATACATAATAACTAGCACCTAATGTATTTTGATTTTGAGCAGTTTCGCAACCATAATATAGCTACAAATATATTTTAGCTAGCTATATTATGAGCTAGCATCAAATTAATGAGGACCGAGAATAGCTATGGAAATAACGATATGATGAATGCAATCTGGAAAGAGTTTCGGAACGTATATTAGCTATATGTATGTAACTATAGCTATAAGGGATTGCTAGAATTGCAGACTATAATATTATATAGCTATCCGCTCGATGATGAATCCAACACGAAAAAATGAAATCATTGAATGTATAATATTAAATTAACCATCTAAGCTTTAGCTATAGCTATATGATTGATAGAACATTATATAGCTATAGCAACAAAAACTTTGACATTGAACGGAAAATATAGATATCATATTTAATTGTTTGATGCTATAGCTATTATTTATATTCAATTAAATCATAAGTATAAATATCATAATTATTCTTAATTTGAATTGCATATAATCAAAATTATGATACAGAATATTAGGAAAAATAATGGAACAAAATCGCAAATCCTGCAGTTTGATGACCATTACTGCGAAAGATGTGGAATATTTTCTTGGTGCAACGATTGACAAGAGGTGCGGGTTGGAGTACGGACTGAATCGTATACATAATGACGTATCAATCACAATGACCGGAGCAAAAGAATCACATTCTCATTTGGCAGATTTGCTATGGTTCATGGATAGTTAATCAATCAGTTATGTTTATAGTACGAAACGATTTGTCGATATTGAAACTACATTAATGGCATTTCCAGGGACAAATAATATGAACGAATTGTTGGATCGCGTATTGATTGAATTTTTTGGTGATAAAAATTTCGACAATAATAATTCGGTCAATTTGAAACCATTTCATGCGTATATGAATTTTATGATTCACGTAATTATGAAATTAATTTCTGATAATAAATCGGACTTTGCTGCTGAATTGATCACGGTGATTGTGCGCACATGTCCAAAAATTATATTGATATCCTCCAACTCGGATAGTGATTCTGCAGATACAGATACGAGTTATAATTGGTATAATTGTGAATTAATTTATTTCAGTTTCCTGTGTGCATTTATATTTGTTGGGTTGCAGGTATTGGTTATATTTTTACAAATTCTCACATAATTCGAATTGTATTTTGAATCATAATAATAATTATGAATTATTTCGAAAAATATAACTATATTAATATGGTCGCTATAAATAAATTATTCTTTAATAATTGTAGCTATAGAACACGAATCGCACAATGGTCATTATATGCATAATATGTATATAGCTATAGTTCCTGCTGCAGGATTTAAACGCAATATATCTACTATATGTATATGTTGAATTGATGAGAATTTTGTTGGATAATTATCACAACGATGCCGCCAACAAAGCCCCAAAAATCTTCAGTCAAATATAGCTATACAACTATTTTTATCCAATGACAAATCTGCTATTATAGATGAAAACACGCGATTAAGTCTTTTTGTCAAACAATTGCATGGGGAGGTATATTATATAGCTACATATGGCTATATTATAGCTATACAGTGACAAAAATATTCAGGAATAACAATACGAAGAATGATCCTCACTCTTGCGGGATTTGGCTATATAGAAATAGCACACCAGACATTATTGACAAATATAAATAGTATATTCTCACAATCAATAACATCGCGCGGGCATAATATGTGCGGGGCTAAGAATAGCTTTATATACTATACTTAATAAAATATTATATTATCATAGTTAATTTTATAGCTACCAAATTTCGTACAGTAATTATAGTTATTAAGCTATATTTCAAATATATAGTGTCTATAGCTATATACCACGCCCTTTGTTCGTTATATTATGATCAATCAGCCAAACATAATTTCATAATTTTCCTGAATATAACAATCATAAAATATGTTGGAGCTCCGATAATGCATAATGTCATTAAAAATTCAGTACTGCAACACATTGATCTATTATCATACGTTAATTGTTTTGTCATATTATTGAATGTGTTGACATCACAATGTTCAATATTTTCCATTTTCAAAATTTATATATTTTTTTATTGTAAACCAATGTTTATATAGCTATAGCAATAGCCAATAAGTTGGATTTTTGCTTGAACATAATAATTGGTGATGAAAAATTATCCAAATTCATTATGTTGGCTATACTATAGCTATAACTATTTCATTGCGATATTATACACATAATCAAATAGCTACCAAATTAAATTTCCCGCGCAACAACAATTGAAATATTGTGCGCGGCGTGATTACCCGCAGGAATTTGCAAATATAGCTAATAATTAGTCTCATATAAATACGAAGATAACGGCTACATGCGTGATAACTATAGCTAAATGATTATAGCTACAAAAAAATAGCTATATATTTAAAATACAAAATCAAAATATTATGCGGGTGTTGGCTATAAACCAAATAGCTAATAACCAAAATCAAAATATTATGCGGGTGCAGTTGGCTATAAACCAAATAGCTAATAACCAAAATCAAAATATTATGCGGGTGTAGTTGGCTATAAACCAAATAGCTAATAACCAAAATCAAAATATTATGCAGGTGTTGGCTATAAACCAAATAGCTATAATAACCAAAACCAAAATATCACGTTAATATGATTTTCACAAATCACAAAGATAAAAGAATTAATTTGTTAAAAATATATCAATAATATTTCCGAAACAATCGAAATCATTTAGCAAATTATTTATTAATGATTTCAACTATTGGGTAAATTCGATCTATATATCATTGTAGCTATAACAATAATTTGCTATTCATTGTGCTCAATTAAACGCATATTTAGTGATCAAACATGTGTTATTATTCTGAACCAATAATCATCATGTGTTACATTTACTTGCCACTGTTTTGCCGAGAACGTAAATCGCTAGATTAATTTGTATGTGGAACGTTTATATCGATTGTGATAGATAATAATAATTTCCGATAATAATTATGATTTTTTTTGGGAAGTAGGCGTGCTTGTAACTTGAGTCAATGATCCGTTTAGTACAGGATTCTTCATTTTTTTGACGATTACGTTGATCATTGAGGATACTGGAAAATTTGGTCATCTGATTTGTTTGTGATAGTAGGCCCAAACAATTTAGCTATATTAACATTATGATCGACCGTATAGCTCTATATATATATATCATTCTAGCTTTCCTCATTCCTGTCTGTAGCTATATATTAATTATTATCATTGATTACTCTCATGCATATTCTCACCAAGAGTAAGACTATAGTTATAAATTATAACCATGCATCTCTCTATACACCATCAAGTTCACTGTCCATCTCCCGAAGAATATCAATTATAACAATTAGCATATTTCGATTGATACAATCACGAACATTAACTATAAGCGATTACTCTGCTTGCATAACAATCTATATAATTTGGGAAAGGGTCGTCACCACCGCAATAATGACTCTGGTTTTAGCAATAGCCTAATACAAAATAGCGCCTATATTATAGCTACTATCGAGAATGACCTATATTCACAATTGGAATTTTTAATTATATGATCAGCAGCTATTAATAATATATAGCTATATATATCTAATATTTGGGGTATAGGTGCGGCATGGTGTTTGGTGCCTGGTTATATATTTTGCCGCATTCATGATCGATTCTCTGCACATACGTGGCACAGTGGAATATCTATCAAATATCACATTGTAATTATTGGAAAACAATATTTTCTTATTATTAGCTATATAATCTATAATTGTAATGATATTCCAATCCAAAAGTTCACACTGATCAAGTGTTATAGCCATAATGATTATTTGCGTGCCTAATATTATGCATAGCTATATTATTAATGATCACAAACACGAACATTTTGAAACATAGATATATCGTAGATACCGTGTAGGTGTTTGTCCATGCTAAGCATGGCCTAACTATATACGGCAAGTGGACCAACACCTCGGTACCCACAATATTCGTCGCTATTTATAGGGATTGGACGATTTTGATCAATGTGTATTTAGCTGTTATACAAATAGCTATTGCTACTATAAATGCGTTATTAACAAACAATCCATTGGTGAACTGAGATAATTATTGCGTATTGAACTGTGCTAATATTTCCGAAATTATCAAAATTATTTGATAATTTATTGACAAAAATCAATTTATCACGCGCGATTCTAATAATAATTCGTCATTTATCATGTTCAACAAAATCAAATTTCATAATTCAACAATTGCGCATTATTTCAGAACACAAATCATCACACAATAAACATGTACTTATCACCGTTTTGTCTATTAAACATTATCAAACACAATTAATACGCATATTTGCACGACAAAACCTATATTGATAAAATGTTGTGTTTTGATGATAATTATGCAATTTTTTGGGGTGGGCTTAATATTAGCTCGAGTCAGTAATCAGGTGGTAATTGGATTTTTTATTATTTTGACTATATAGCTAATTGATTTGCTGATCATCATTTAAAACTGCACTTGAACAATCAGAATTTTGACTTGGCACGCATCTATTCATTTCAATATAGAGTTGTATTGTCATTAATTGTCAAAGATTAATTCGTGGGTACCGTGGTATTCGTCCATACTAGGCGGCTTATCTATATATATATAGGGATAGTGGACCAATGCCACGGTACTCACGATATAGTCAAATCACGACGGATCAGGATGTGCTGCTTGCTGCTGGGTGATATGGAATTGGATATTAATAACGCAATTTGCGAAATGGTTCGGTACAAATGAAATTGCTCGATAATATAGCTATTATTCATAATATTTTTGCTAATATTATGTATTTGATATATAGCTATTGAGGACAAACCCATTAGATAACCTCAATCAAAATTTCTAGCAATCAATTATTTTTAGAGAGAAATTAGCCATGCGCAGGAATAACCAATATGATCATTTATTATATAATATTATAGCTAGCCAAAACATTAATTAAATATCTATCAATAATGAATATTTAATGTGTAGCTATAGCTACAGTAATTAATTATCCATATTATAGCAAATGCTAATTGAAAAATGAACCAATTTTTTCCATAAACTTCGATAATCGGCTACTATATAAAGAACGAAATAAATTGAAAAAAATTATCTAGAAAAAAAATTTTAATTCAAATTTGTTTTCATCATCCATGGATAAAATAATATATTATTCGAACTGCTATCGTGACTGATTGAGAAATGATAACATATATATCGAAAGAGCAACGATTGGAAATCTGGTTGCAATATTTTCATTCGTTATCAAAAACATTATTGCTATGCAGAAAATGTGGTCAAAAAATTAAATTCAATTTCACTATTCGTCAATTGTGCCAACATTTACGAGGATGTTCGGAAAATATTTACACGGCACAATGTAGCGATATAAATGCCAGAAGGGCAACGGTTCGTCTCGAATACAGAATTGAAAATCAAAAACGTGAGGCTATTCGCAAAAATAAATCCTGGATCAACGAGTACGAATGTGAGTGATAACGATTTAAGTATAGCTATATAATATCTATACATGATCATTAATTTATTTTTTATTTGTAGGATAAATTATCATAAAATGTCACGGATTCATTGGTGACACCAGGAATATTATTACGCAAATATATTTTATTATCAAGAAGTAGCTATATTAATTTATATTAATCACAAATATCAACAATAAATTGTCTGGGGAAATTGGTGATAATTGTTCTATATCATCACAAATTATATTTGTTATGAATAATTTATAAATATTATAAATTATCAAATAAGTATCACCAATCGATAGATAATACATAGTTGATCTTCATGATTATTATCATAATAATATTGTTAGTCTTGATAACAAAATATATTTATAGCTATATAATAATTTTATTGTCAATCGCATTGATGAGGTGAGGCTAGTTCTAGTGTCAATCATGAATTGCCAATAATATTGGTGTCACTATAGATATATTAACCACCACTATAAAATTATTATTATTATAAATATTATTTAATTATTAATAATAATAATTTTATAGTAG
>WNFR01014235.1_pt1 | contig 14362 bp, 13 predicted proteins | sample 5400221 | NCBI WGS metagenome assembly WNFR01 (sample SAMN13153357, study PRJNA577476) | soil metagenome | isolation source: 40 cm soil under Madrone tree | place: USA:California | collected 2016-06-14 | reverse complement strand
CTCCGCCTTTAGGATCGCCTCTAGAAGCGCCCCTCAGAAGCGAGGATGCGAATCTATACCATCCGGCGCAAATTGTCGTCAACTAGAAAATTCGTTTTGTGTCGAGGCTCGGAGCCTCACCTAAATTTAGATACGTTTTGCGTTTACTTCCAAGTATTTAAGTCGCTTGGTCCCGGCTTGAAGGAGGCGGGGACCACATGACCGAATTGCGTTTGGTGTCCCGGAACGACACGCCACTCTCAGCCAGGCGGCGTGCCGTTCGCGTCGAGCACGGCGCCCGCGAGATAGAGCGAGCCGGCAATCAAGATGCGCGGCGCGGGCTCGAGGCCGAATTGCGCGATGGCGGCGAGCGCGGCGTCGAGGTCATCAGCGCCTTGCGCGGGGATGCCGACCGCGCGCGCCGCATCGGCGATGATGGCGGCGGGAAAACTCTTCTCCTGCCGCGGAATCGGCACCGCCACGACGCGGCGCGCAAGTCCGGTGAAATTTTTCAAAAAACTCTCGCAATCCTTACTCGACAGCATGCCGATCACGAGCACGAGCGGGCGCGAGACCCGCTCCTCGAGATCGGCGAGCGCATTGGCGACGGCGCGCGCGCCATCCGCGTTGTGGCCGCCGTCGAGCCAAAGCTCGCTCCCCGGCGGGCACAGCGCGAGGAGACGTCCATGCGACAGGCGCTGCATGCGCGCCGGCCAGTCGGCCTTGGCAATACCGACCTCGAAGGCGTTTTGCGCAAGCTCGAAGTCGCCGAGCGTGCGCAAGGCGGCGATCGCGACGCCGGCATTCTCGAACTGATGGCGGCCATAAAGTCTTGGGGCCGGAAGATCCAGCAACCCGGCCGCGTCCTGGTAGACGAGCCGGCCGCGCTCCTCCGTCGCCGTCCAGTCCTCGCCGGCGATCTTGACCGGCGCCTTGGCGCGCGCCGCCACGCGTTCGATCGCCGCCAACGCTTCGCGCGGCTGCGCCGCCACGATCGCCGGCACGGCCGGCTTGAGAATGCCGGCTTTCTCCGCGGCGATCTTGCCCAGTGTATCGCCGAGATGCTCGGCATGGTCGAACGACACCGGCGTAATGACGGACGCAAGCGGACGATCGATCACGTTGGTCGCATCGAGCCGTCCGCCCATTCCCACCTCGAGCAGCAGGACATCCGCGGCATTGCGGGCGAAAAGTAGCAGCGCGGCCGCCGTCGTGATCTCGAATACGGTGATGGGCGCGCCGGCATTGACGCGCTCGCATTCGCGAAGCGCATCGCCGAGCTCCGCATCGGAAACAAGCCGCCCCTCGCGCTCGGCGCCGAGCCGAAACCGCTCGTTGAAGCGCACGAGATGCGGCGAGGTATAGACATGCACGCGCAGTCCCGCCGCCTCGAGAATCGCGCGCATGAAGGCGATGGTCGAGCCCTTGCCGTTGGTGCCGGCGACGTGGATCGTGCGCGGCAGCCGCCGCTGCGGGTCGCCGAGCGCGGCGAGAATGCGCCACATCCGGTCAAGCGCCAGATCGATGCGCTTGGGATGCAGCTGCGTGAGCTGCGCGACGATGGCGTCGATGGGGGTCATGCCAACCCGCGTAAATTCTGACTGGTCATTCCGGGGCGCGGGCGAAAGCCCGCGAACCCGGAATCCATAATCGCCGTCCGTGGTTATGGATTCCGGCTCTCGCCGCTACCGCGGCTCGGCCGGAATGACGAACTGAAAGGTTAGCATGTCTTCGTCTTTGCAGGCGAGAGAACGGCGCGTCGCGCCGTGGCCAACCTCGCGAGCCGAAGGAGTTTACCCCGCATTCAGAAGCGGCGATTTGTCCGCGGGCGGCTTCGGGCGCGACTTGGTCAGCAGCCGGCACAGATTCGAGATCGTCGGCCGCAGCTGATGGCGATGGACGACCATGTCCACCATGCCGTGTTCCTGGAGATATTCGGCGCGTTGAAAGCCGTCCGGGAGTTTCTCGCGGATGGTCTGCTCGATGACGCGCGGCCCGGCAAATCCGATCAGCGCGCCCGGCTCGGCAATGTGGACGTCGCCGAGCATGGCATAGGATGCGGTCACGCCGCCGGTCGTCGGATTCGTCAGCACCACGATGTAGGGCCGCCGCGCTTCGCGCAGCATCTGCACCGCGAGCGTGGTGCGAGGTAGCTGCATCAGCGAGAAAATCCCCTCCTGCATGCGCGCGCCGCCCGAGGCGGCGAACATGATGAAGGGCGTGCCCTTGTCGACCGCGGTCTCGAGCCCCTTGATCACGGCTTCGCCCGCGGCCATGCCGAGCGAGCCGCCCATGAAATCGAAATCCTGCACGCCGATCACCACCGCCAATCCGTCGAGCTTGCCGAAACCGAGCTTGATGGCGTCGTTGGTGCCGGTCTTGGCGCGCGCATCCTTGAGACGCTCGGCGTAGCGCTGCTCGTCGCGGAATCGCAGCGGATCGAGCGGCACGGCGGGAATCGCGATATCGAACCAGGTCTCGTTGTCGAACATCGACTTGAGCCGCGCCATCGCGCTCATGCGCATGTGGTAATTGGAGCCGGGGATGACGAACTGGTTCGCTTCGACGTCCTTGTAGAAGACGAGCTGTCCGGTGTCCGGACATTTGATCCAGAGATTTTCCGGCGTGTCACGGCGCGCGAAGTAATTGCGGATTTTCGGTCGAACGACGTTGGAGATCCAGTTCATGCGGCGATCCTCTCCAGGGCATATATGGATCGCCCGCACACGGCTGGCAACGGCGAAGACATGTCCTGTCGCGCCGCTCAGCGGCCGCTGCGCGCCTTCGGCTTCACGGCCAAGCCGAATGCGGGGTCTTCGTCGAAGAGCGTCGGTGCTTGGCTCGTGCGCGCGCGTTCGATGGTGAGCAGCGCGAGCTTCGTCGCAACGCCGCCGTTGGCCGAAAACCCTCCGGCCTTGGCGCCGGCCGCCAGCACGCGATGGCACGGCACGATGAGCGGGAACGGGTTTCGCCCGAGCGCTTGGCCGACCTCGCGCGCGAGGCCGGCTTCGCCGAGCCGCGCGGCAAGCTCGCCGTAGGAGAGCGTGGCGCCTGCCGGAATTGCCCGCGCCGCTTCATAGACGCGGCGATCGAATTCCGCGACGTCCTCCATATCGAGCGCAACGACGGACAGGTCGCTCCGCTCGCCGTTGAGCAGCGAAACGATCGCCTCGATCGCGCGCCGCACATCGCCTGGCGGCGGTGCTTGGCGCGCCTGCGGATATCGGCGCGCAAGCCGGGCGCGGGTTTTAGCCTCGCTCGCCTCCGGCAGCTGCACGCCGCTGATGCCGCGCGCGCCCCATGCGATGCCGCAGCGGCCGATACTCGTGTCGAAGAGCGCAAACCCGTGTGCCGTCATGGTGCTGCCATCTTAAAACAATTTCAGAATGAGTATCGACGGACACGCAACGATCTCGGTGTGCTCCCCTCCCCCTTGTGGGGAGGGGCTGGGGGTGGGGGTCCTTCAGCAGATCACCGCACGACCCCCACCCCGGCGCTTCGCGCCGACCCTCCCCACAAGGGGGAGGGTAGGGACCGAGTTCGTCGCTCGCGCTGATTCACTTCACCTCAATATGCAGTAGCACCCGCAGCGGCGCAGGGCGTCTCGGATCTTGCGCGTTATTCCGCCGCCTGACGGCGGGCGCCGCGCACGCCGCGCGCGAGCTCGGCGACGAGGTTGATTACGACAGTGACGGTTTTCGCAGTCGGCTTGTCGTCGCGATCGAGGCTGCCTTTGAGCGCGTTCACCAGCGCCGAGCCCACGACCACACCGTCGGCGTAGGATGCGATCACCGCCGCTTGCTCGGCGCTGCGCACGCCGAAGCCGACCGCGACCGGCAAGCTGGTATGGCGCTTGATGCCTGCGACCGCGGCCGCGACTTTTGCGGGATCGGACGTGGCCGCCCCGGTAATGCCGGTGATGGAGACGTAGTAGAGGAAGCCCGACGTGTTCGTGAGCACGGCGGGCAGGCGCTTGTCATCGGTCGTCGGCGTCGCCAAGCGGATAAAATTCATGCCGGCCTTGAGCGCCGGCAGGCACAGCTCCTCATCCTCCTCGGGCGGCAGGTCGACGACGATGAGCCCGTCGACGCCTGCGGATTTGGCATCGCGGAGAAAGCGGTCCACGCCGTAAATGTAGATCGGGTTGTAGTAGCCCATGAGCACGAGCGGCGTCGCGTCGTCGGCCTGGCGAAAGGCGCGCGCCACCTCGAGCGTTTTGCTCATGGTCTGCCCGACCTTGAGCGCGCGCTGCGATGACAGCTGGATCGCCGGTCCGTCTGCCATGGGATCGGTGAACGGCATTCCGAGCTCGATCACGTCGGCGCCCGCGGCGGGAAGGGCGCGCAAAATGGCGACCGAGGTGTCGAGATCGGGGTCTCCGGCGGTGAGGAACGTCACCAGCGCGGCACGTCCTTGCGCCTTGAGGTCCGCGAAACGCCGGTCGATGCGCGTGCTCATGAGCGCTCGCTCCTCACTCTTTGTTCCTCATTTGGGCGAGCCTTTGCGACGGCGCTCGCGCATCGCGGCCATGCGCACGTTGATGGTGCCCAGCATCAGGATCACGAACGAGCCGATGAACTGCACCCATTCCTTCCGCTCCAGGACGGGACCGGGGGTGAACAGCCGGACCCGCAGGAAATACGCGATATAGGCGACGGAGACGACGATCAAAATCCAGCCGACGAGCTTCTGCCTGCTCAAACGCATCCCGATCAGACTGATTAGCCTCTCGTCCGGGTCATGCGCGGGCTTGACCCGCGCATCCATCTACTTCGCAAAATCCTTTTAGAAGTTGGATGGATTGCCGGGTCAAGCCCGGCAATGACGCCATTTTGTGGTCCGACATGAGCGGAACAACTCGCGCAGATCATGCGCGCCGCCGCTCCAGATAGGCCTCGACGCTTGCCAGATCCTTGTCGCCGCGCCCGGACAAGTTGACCACCATCAGATGATCCTTCGGCTTTTGCGGGGCGAGGTCCATGACCCTCGCCAGCGCGTGCGCGGGCTCGAGCGCGGGAACGATGCCTTCGAGCCGCGAGCAGAGCTCGAAGGCCGCGAGCGCCTCCTCATCCGTCGCCGAAAGGTAGGTCACGCGCTTGACGTCGTTGAGCCAGGCGTGCTCCGGGCCGATGCCGGGATAGTCGAGGCCGGCCGAGATCGAGTGCGCCTCGTTGATCTGCCCGTCCTCGTTCATCAAGAGATAGGTGCGGTTGCCATGCAGAACCCCGGGCCGGCCGCCGGCGATCGAGGCCGCGTGCAGGCCGCTCGAGAGCCCGTGACCCGCCGCCTCGACGCCGTAGATTTCGATCTGCGGCTCGTCGAGGAAGGGATGGAACAGCCCCATGGCATTCGAGCCGCCGCCGATGCAGGCAATGAGCGAGTCGGGCGAACGCCCTTCCGCTTCGAGCATCTGGGCGCGGGTTTCGTTGCCGATCACGCATTGGAAGTCGCGCACCATCATCGGGTAGGGGTGCGGGCCGGCGACCGTGCCGATGCAGTAGAACGTGTTCGCGACGTTGGTGACCCAGTCGCGCAGCGCCTCGTTCATGGCGTCCTTCAGCGTTTTCGACCCCGATTCGACCGGACGCACCTCGGCGCCAAGCGCCTTCATGCGCAGTACGTTCGGCTTCTGCCGCTCGACGTCGACCACGCCCATATAGACGACGCATTCGAGACCGAATTTCGCGCACATGGTCGCGGTCGCAACGCCATGCATGCCGGCGCCGGTTTCGGCGATGACGCGCGGCTTGCCCATGCGGCGGGCCAGCAGGATTTGCCCGAGCACGTTGTTCACCTTGTGCGCGCCGGTGTGATTGAGGTCCTCGCGCTTGAGATAGATTTTCGCTCCGCCGGCGCCGCCGCGAAGATGCTCGGTCATGCGCTCGGCGAAGTAGAGCGGCGTGGGGCGCCCGACGTAATCCTTGAGATAGCCGTCCATCTCACGGCGGAAGCGGGGATCGTTCCTCGCCTGCGCATAGGCCGCCTCCAACTCGAGAACGAGCGGCATCAGCGTCTCGGCGACGAAGCGGCCGCCGTAGAGCCCGAAATGTCCGCGCTCGTCGGGTCCGGTGCGGAACGAATTGAGCTGCTGGACGCTCATGCGCTGCTCACGGCTTTCTGCGGCGCGGCGAGCTTCTCCACGGCCTCACGCGCCGCGGCGATGAAGGCGCGGATCTTGTCGGGATCCTTCTCTCCCGGCGCACGCTCGACGCCCGAGGACACATCGACGCCCGCCGCAGCGGTGATGCGCAGCGCCTCTTCGACGTTATCCGCATCGAGCCCGCCCGAGAGCATGAATGGCAGGCGCGTCGCCACGTTCTCGAGCAGCCGCCAGTCGAAGCGCCGGCCAAGCCCGCCCGGCCGCGTCGCCTCGACGTCCGCGCGGGCATCGAAGATCAGCCGATCCGCCACCGCCTCGTAGCGCCGTATCGCCGCCACGTCATCCCGCCCGCACCGCCGCCACACGCTCCGGCGTCTCGCTGCCGTGAAGCTGCAAGAGATCGGGCTTCAACGCTTCGATGCTCGCGGCAAGCTCGTCGTCGGGCGCATCCACCGACAGCGCGACCTTTTGCGCCCGCCCCTCGACGCGCTCACCGAGCGCGCGCGCGGCCGCACGCCCGACGTGACGCGGGGAGGGCGCAAAAAAGACGAAGCCTACCAGATCGGCACCGGCATCGAGCGCCGCATCGAGCGCCTCCGACGTCTTGAGGCCGCAGATTTTGATCAACACGGACATGCCAGGGTCTCAGGTACTCACGAGCAGCGAACTCGGTCCTACCCTCCCCCTTGTGGGGAGGGTGGCGAGCCTTAAGCGCGTTTACGCGCGTCTTCGACGCGCTATGGCGAGCCGGGTGGGGGTCGTCGTGAGGCACATGCCTTGCGCCACAACAACGACCCCCACCCCCCAACCCCTCCCCACAAGGGGGAGGGGAGCACACCGCGTGCGCGGCGCGATTATGCGTCCAGCACAAATGAGCACAAATGCGAATGCGCTAGGCGCGGTTCTAGCGCGGCGAGGACCGTTTGTCTCGCCCCTCCAGGCCTTTGATACGAAAGGAGAACCGGCTAGGCGGCTGGCGGGGGAATGGTGAGCCGCGGCGCGCCCTGGGGCGGCAAGGCGGGCGCGGCGAGCGTGGCCGAGCCCAAGCCGTGCCGCAGCCGCTCCACCTCCACGCGCAGCTCGCGCGCTTGCGCATCGGCAAGCCGCGCGGCGCGACGCCATTTGCCCTGCCTGAGCCAGGCCGCGATGCCGCCGACGAAGACGCCGCCAATCAGCAGCATCAGCATCAAAAGGTAGAGCGGCAACGCGCGCGTGAATGCGGGATGGGCCGGATCAAACGGATCGAAGGAAACGATGACGTTGTCGCGGTTGGCTACCGCCAAGCTGATGACGACGATCGCAAGAGGGAGGAGGATCAGCGCGGTTAAGATCCTGCGGATCATGACCTCAGGTCGATTTACGGTTGAGGCGCTCGCGCATTTCCTTGCCGGTCTTGAAGAAAGGCACCGACTTCTTGTCCACCGAGACATGCGCCCCGGTGCGCGGGTTGCGCCCGGTGCGCGCCGGGCGGTTCTTGACGGAGAAAGCTCCGAAGCCGCGCAGCTCGACGCGGTCGCCGCGCGCCATCGCCGCGGTGATCTCGCCGAGAATGGCGTTGACGATGTTTTCCACGTCGCGCTGATAGAGATGCGGGTTTTGTGCAGCGATGCGCTGCACGAGCTCGGACTTGATCATCGCTGCTGGCGCCCCTGACATTGCGGACCGAATCGTTCCGCCCACTAATTGGCGATTGCAGGGTGCCAAAGGGCCAAGAGACCGTCAAGGTTGAGACGCTCGACCGCCTGCACCGCGCCCCACTCTTCCAGGCGCTTTGCGAACGAGCTCAGCCCCAGCGCCTCGAGGCTACTGACCATGGCTGTATGCAGGAAGGGCACGTCGCTGAACCGCTCGCGCAGGCGATAGTCGCGCACGGGCGTGTTCGCATCGATGTTCTTTTCCTTCACCAGCCAAGCGAGCGCCGCCCGCTCGTCGCCGATCTCGTCGACGAGCTTGAGCGGGACGCCCTGCCGGCCGGTAAAGACACGGCCGTCGGCCACGCGGTCGAGATCCGCGTCGTCGAGATGCCGGCGCGCCTTCACCATGGCGCGGAACCAGGCGTAGGAGTCCGACACGATGGCCTCGACCGCGGCGCGCGCCTCCGGCGAGGTCGGTTCGAACCCGTTGGGCGCGGCCTTGAGCGGCGAGGATTTGATCTCTTCGACCTTCACGCCGATCGTCTTGAGAAGCTCGGTCACGTTCGGGTACTGGAACAACACGCCGATCGACCCCACGAGCGAGGTTTCCAGCGCGACGATGTGATCGGCGGCGATCGCCGTGATGTAGCCGCCCGAAGCCGCAAGCCCGTCGACCACCACCACCAGCGGCTTCTGCTCCTTGAGCCGCATCAAGGAATCGTGCAGCTGCTCCGAGCCGGAGGTCGTGCCGCCGGGACTGTTGATGTGCACGATCACGGCGCGGGCGCGTGACTTGCCGAGCCGCTCCAGCGCCTCGACCCGTTGCTGATCGGTGCGGATGAGGCCGGTGATGGTGACGCGCGCAATCGATCCTGCGGTGCCGACCCATGCCTGCGTGCCGGGGGCGCGCAAGGCGGCGGCCGCCGCGATGACGGCGCCGATCGCAACGATCACCGCGCACACGCGCCAGAAGGTCAGTTTGCGCCGCATGCGGCGGCGATCGACGATGAGATCGGCATCGAGCGACATGCTGGGCTCCCTCCCCGCGATGACTTAGTGCTTCTCGGACTCCTCGGGCTCCTCGGATTCCTCGGATTCCTCGGGCTCCTCGGACTTCTCGGATTTCTCGGATTTCTCGGACGATCTCCCCGTGGCGCGCCTGAGCGCGGTGCCAAGAATATCGCCGAGCGTTGCCCCCGCATCCGTCGAGCCGTACTGGGCAATCGCCTCCTTCTCCTCCGCCACTTCGAGTGCCTTGATCGAGACCTGCACCTTGCGGGTGCGGCGGTCGAACTGGATGACGCGGGCGTCGACTTTCTGCCCGACAGCGAAACGCTCCGGCCGCTGCTCGCCGCGGTCGCGCGCCAGCTCCGAGCGCTTGATGAACGTGGTGAGGTCGGTGCCGACGATCTTCACGTCGATGCCGCCTTCCTTCACCTCGGCCACCTCGCAGGTCACGACCGAGCCTTTTTTGAGCTCGCCGGCGCTCTCCGGGGGATCGCCCGCGAGCTGCTTGATGCCGAGCGAGATGCGCTCCTTCTCGACGTCGACGTCGAGCACCTTGGCTCTGACCGTGTCGCCCTTCTTGTACTCCTCGATCACCTGCTCGCCCGGCCGCTTCCAGTCGAGGTCGGAGAGGTGGACCATGCCGTCGACATCGCCGTCGAGGCCGAGGAACAGCCCGAACTCGGTCTTGTTCTTGACCTCGCCATCGAGCACGGCGCCGGGGGGATATTTCTCGACAAAGGCCTCCCACGGGTTGCGCATGGTCTGCTTGAGGCCGAGCGAGATGCGCCGCTTGACCGGATCGACCTCGAGGACCTGTACGTCCACCTCCTGGGAAGTCGACACGATCTTGCCGGGATGCACGTTCTTCTTGGTCCACGACATCTCGGAGACGTGGATGAGGCCTTCGATGCCGGGCTCGAGCTCCACGAATGCGCCGTAGTCGGTGATGTTGGTGACGCGGCCCTTGTACCGCGTGCCCACCGGATATTTGGCCTCGATGCCCTGCCAGGGATCATCCTGCAGCTGCTTCATGCCAAGCGAAATCCGGTGGGTCTCGTGGTTGATCTTGACGATCTTGACCTTCACCTGCTGGCCGATGTTGAGCACTTCGGTCGGGTGATTGACCCGCCGCCAGGCGATGTCAGTGACGTGCAGGAGCCCATCGATGCCGCCGAGATCGACGAAGGCGCCGTAGTCGGTGATGTTCTTGACCACGCCGTCGATGACCTGGCCCTCTTCGAGGTTCTGCACCAATTCCTGGCGCTGCTCGGCGCGCGTCTCTTCCAGCACCGTGCGGCGCGACACCACGATGTTGCCGCGGCGGCGGTCCATTTTCAGGATCTGGAACGGCTGCGGCTGATTCATCAGCGGTGAGACGTCGCGGATCGGCCGGATATCGACCTGGCTGCGCGGCAGGAACGCCACCGCGCCGTCGAGGTCGACGGTGAAGCCGCCCTTGACCTGATTGAAGATCATGCCCGAGACCTTTTCGTTGTTGTTGAAGGCCTTTTCGAGCTTGCCCCAGCTCTCTTCGCGGCGCGCCTTGTCGCGCGAGAGCACGGCTTCACCGAGCGCGTTCTCGACCCGCTCGAGATAGACCTCGACCGTATCGCCGAGCTTGATGTCTGCCTGCCGGCCCGGTCCCGCGAATTCGCGCAGCGCGACCCGGCCCTCGGTCTTCGCCCCCACGTCGATGACGGCGACATCCTTCTCGATCCCGACCACCGTTCCCTTCACCACTGAGCCTTCCTGCGGACTGCCTTGCGTGAAGGATTCTTCCAGCATTTGCGCGAAATCTTCGCGCGACGGCGCGGCGGGACTGACGGCGGTAGCCATGAACACTCCTCAAAGCCAATGACGGCCCGGACCGGATTGATGGCGTCTTGTCCGCAGGGGCCGAAGATCATCTTCGGCAGCCGCCCCAAGCGCGCGTCGCGCGTGCGGCGGTCCGGGCCCATGACCCAGCGATCAAGACGATTTGCGTGCCGCGCGCGCCACGAAAGAAGCAGGACGGAGCAGGCTCATCCTCCATTGACGGAAGCGCGGTCAGCCGCGCTTCCGGCCTGCTCGGACGGCTTCGACGATATCGATGGCGGCCCGGAATGCGGCGTCTATATCCAAATGCGTGGTGTCGAGCAAGTGCGCATCCGGCGCGGGTTTGAGCGGGGAGATGGCCCTCGTGGTGTCGCGTTGGTCTCGCCGCTGGATGTCGGCAAGCACGTCCGCGGGATTGACCTTGATCCCGCGCGAGCGCAGCTCGGCCACACGCCTGCCGGCGCGGACCTCCGGCGTCGCGGTCACGAAGAACTTCACTTCCGCGTCGGGGAAAATGACGGTCCCGATATCGCGGCCGTCGAGCACGGCGCCGGGGCGCGTGCGCCCGAAATTACGCTGGAATGCAAGCACGGCCGCGCGCACCTCGGGGATGGCCGAGACCACCGCAGCCGCTTCGTCCACCGCCTGGGTCTTGAGCGACGGCCCTTCGTAACGGGTGAGATCGAGCGCCTCGGCGGCGGTGATCGCCCGCGCGCGATCGTCGGGCGCGTGGCCGGCATCGAGCACGGCCTTCGCCACGCCGCGATAGATCAGCCCGGTGTCGAGGTGCCGCAAGCCGTAATGCGCGGCGAGCCGCTTGCCGAGCGTCCCCTTGCCCGAGGCCGCCGGCCCGTCGATGGCGATGATCATGAAAGCTCGGCCCCGAGGGACCGCATCAAAGCCGGGAAGCCGGGGAAGCTTGTGGCGATAAAGGCGGCGTCGTCGATCCCGACCGGTTTTTCGCTGGCGAGCCCCATGACCGCAAACGCCATGGCGATGCGGTGATCCATGTGCGTCGGAACAACGCTGCCGCCTGGCACATGGCCCTTGCCATGGACGATGAGATCATCGCCCTTAATTTCGACCTCGACCCCGTTGCCTCGCAGCCCGTCGGCGACGGCGCTGAGCCGATCGGATTCCTTCACGCGCAGCTCTTTGAGCCCGCGCATCACGGTCGTGCCCTGGGCGAAGCTCGCCGCGACCGCCAGCACCGGATATTCGTCGATCATGGAGGGGGCGCGCGCGGGGGGGACCTCGATGCCGCGCAGGTTCGAGCCCCGCACGCGCAAATCGGCGATCTCCTCGCCGCCGGCGCTGCGCAGATCGAGCGTCTCGATCTCGGCGCCCATCTCTCGCAACGTGACGATGAGGCCGGTGCGCAGCGGATTGGTCATGACATCGGTGAGGATGATCTCCGAGCCCGGCACGATTGCTGCCGCCACCATGGGAAACGCGGCGGAGGAGGGGTCGGCCGGGACCACGACCGGGGCCGGCGCGAGCTCCACCTCGCCCCGCACGGTTATTTTGCGGCCGTGCGCGCCGTCCGCTTCGAGGCGCACCTCGGCCCCGAAATGCTTGAGCAGGCGCTCGGTATGATCGCGGCTCGCTTCGCTTTCGATCACGGTCGTTTCGCCGGGCGCGGCAAGGCCGGCGAGCAGCACCGCCGACTTGATCTGCGCCGAGGGCACCGGCGTGCGATAGACGATCGGGATTGGATCGCGCGCGCCGGCAAGCGTGATCGGCAGCCTGCCGCCGTCGGCGGCGCTGGCGGCATGGGCGCCGATGCGCGCAAGCGGCTCGAGGATGCGTTGCATGGGCCGCCGGCGCAGGCTCGCATCGCCATCGAAGGTCGCGTCGATCGGACAGCCGCCAACCGCCCCCATGACGAGGCGGCAGCCGGTCCCGGAATTGCCGAAGTCGAGCACGCCATCGGGCGCGCGGAAGCCGCCGACGCCGACGCCAAAAACGCGCCACGCTCCCTCGCCGGTCCGCTCGACGCGCGCCCCGAGCGCGCGCATGGCGTTCGCGGTATTGAGCACGTCCTCGCCTTCGAGCAGGCCGGAAATGCGGGTCTCGCCGACCGTGAGCGCGCCGAAGATGAGCGCGCGGTGCGAGATCGACTTGTCGCCGGGCACGCGCGCGCGTCCCTTGAGAGCGCCCGCGCGGCGCGCGGTGAGCGGAGATGAAGCGGCGTGGTCCATGTGCAGGCTCGCGTTCGACGCTCTCTAGCATGGTAGGCAGAGGGCGTCATCGGCAGCGGCCAGAGGGCGCCGACGCGTGAATGGCGCAATGCGCTTCGCTTATTGCGCCCTACGCGCTACGCGCGGCTCAAGGGCTGGGGCCTGCTGGACGGCCTCGAGGCTCGATCTGGTCGACATGGACGTGCCGCGCCACGCCTGCCAAGCCGCGGAGTAGCGGGGCGATCTCGATGTTGTAGGGCGCAATAAGCGAAGCGCATTGCGCCGGCGCGAGCGCGGAAAGCCGCTGCGGCGGCTATTGACTCCGCCATGGCGACTCGCCAAGTGAAACCCTCACTTTTAGGCCTGATCCAAGGAACCGGAACCGTGGCGAAACCCGAGCTCGGCACCAAGCGCCTGTGCGCCAATTGCGGCGCCAAGTTCTACGACCTCAGCAAGACTCCGATCGTCTGCCCGAAATGCCAAACCGTCATGGAGCTTACGACGGTCGCCCCGCGGGCGCGCCCGGACGCCCCGCCTGTCGCGCCTGCGCGTGAAGAAGAGGTGGTGGCGCCGGAGACCGCCGAGGCTGAATTCGTCTCGCTCGAGGAGGCGGATGCCGAATCTCAAGGGACGAAGACGCCCGCAGGCGAGACGGCCGAGGGCGCCGAGGAAGAGGACGAGATCGAGGACGCGGCCGTCGACGACGCCCCGTTCATCGAGGAGCAGGAGGAGGGCGACGAGGACGTGACCGACATCATCGGCGACGTCGAGGACGAGGAGGAGACGTAAGGCGAGGGGCGCGGCCTGCCGCGGCAAGCCTTCTCCTGGTCACGGCGCCGCTGGGTCGTTACACTTTATTGAGGTTCGGACGCGCGATTGTCCCAAACCGCGTCCCGCGTGGGGCCATAGCTCAGTTGGGAGAGCGCTTGAATGGCATTCAAGAGGTCAGGGGTTCGACTCCCCTTGGCTCCACCAATTTCTAATTTCAGCCTTTGGCGCGGCGGCAAAACATATGGCGAAGCTCAACATTGGCGCCAACTCAGTGTTTTGATAGAATTAGCTGCCAGTTTCTGCGGCACAAATCTGATTCGGCACCGTGTTTAGGGCGACCACGGCGAACAATCCATGTCAGATGCCGACGATAAATTTGTCCACGCTACAGATAGCTTACTTGCACTCTATCGCAGTGTTGAGCGGAGCACGCTTGACCTGCCCGTGGTCAGCTTTATGCCTATGCTCATCTTCATCTGGGCTGCGCTGAGGTTCGACTTCTTTCTTGTCATCGGTCTTGTTTTGATCATCCCTGTTAATCTCGTCATTCTAATTAGAAACATTTTTCCCGGACATTGGAGATACCGACCCTTTTTTCTGAGCCATCTTTACTACGTGTGGCTATGGATATGGCGCGGCGAAGTTCCTACCATCCCGCTTATATTTTTTCGCCCACTACTCTCGATCTTCATTAAAGCGCATTTTGAAACTCGACTTCGGCGCTTGCGACTCGAGGTACTTGACAGTGAACTGTCCGATGGGACGCGGTCAACACTGCTGGGTCGCTTAGATGCTGCGCTCGAACGCTGGAAGTCGCCTCGCACCGGAGCGATCTTCTACACCGTGATATTGCCGGGAATTATCTCTTTACCGAC
>WNFR01004476.1_pt1 | contig 14362 bp, 14 predicted proteins | sample 5400221 | NCBI WGS metagenome assembly WNFR01 (sample SAMN13153357, study PRJNA577476) | soil metagenome | isolation source: 40 cm soil under Madrone tree | place: USA:California | collected 2016-06-14 | reverse complement strand
CTGCCGGCCCTCTCGCGCTCGGGATAGCCGCCGTCGAGGACATTCACGCCGAGGCTGAAGAAGCGCTCGCCGCACGGTGTCACCAACCAGGAGGCTCCAGTTTGCTTGGTCAGGGACCAACGGGTCGATGGCGCCGCCGAGAAATCGGCGCAAGCCCAGCTCTTGCAAACTGGGGCAGCGGCTGCGATCGCGGCCGCGGCGAGAGTTGAACGAAGTAGTGCCGCCGCGACTCGCGTCACGCGCTCGTGCCGCCGACCGTCAATCCGTCCATCCGCAATGTCGGCTGACCGACGCCGACCGGCACGCTCTGTCCGTCCTTACCGCAGGTGCCGACGCCGTCGTCGAGGCGAAGATCGTTGCCGATCATCGTCACCTTGGTCAGCGCATCCGGCCCATTGCCGATCAAGGTCGCGCCTTTGACCGCCGGTCCGACCTTGCCGTCTTCGATCAAGTAGGCCTCGGAGGCGGAAAACACAAACTTGCCCGAGGTGATGTCGACTTGCCCACCGCCGAAATTGACCGCGTAGAGCCCGCGGTTGACCGAGGCGATGATTTCTTGCGGGTCGTGTGCGCCCGCCAGCATATAGGTGTTCGTCATCCGCGGCATCGGCGCATGGGCAAAACTTTCGCGGCGGCCGTTCCCGGTTGGAGCGGCTCCGAGCAGGCGCGCGTTCATGCGATCCTGCATGTACCCCTTGAGGATCCCATCCTCGATCAGGACAGTGTAATTGGTCGGCGTTCCTTCGTCGTCGACGGTCAGCGAGCCGCGCCGGTCGGGCAATGTCCCGTCATCGACGACGGTCACACCCTTGGTCGCGACGCGCTGCCCGATCATTCCGGAGAAAGCCGAGGTCTTCTTGCGGTTGAAATCGCCTTCCAGCCCGTGCCCGATCGCCTCGTGCAGCATCACCCCCGGCCATCCCGGCCCGAGGACCACCGTCATCTCCCCGGCAGGCGCCGGCACCGACCCGAGATTGGTCAGGGCTTGGCGCAACGCCTGGTCTACCTGTGCCTTCCATTGCTGCGGATCGAGATAGTGGTCATAGGCGACGCGGCCGCCCGCTCCTGCGGATCCTGTCTCCATGCGATCGTCCTCGCCAACGACGATCGCGATGCTCAGCCGCACCAGCGGGCGGATATCGGCGACGCGGCGGCCGTCCGGGCGAAATATCTGCACCGCTTGCCATACGCCGCTGAGCGACGCCATGACCTGCTTCACGCGGGGGTCGCGGCTACGCGCATAAGCGTCGATCTCGGCGAGAAGCCGGGTCTTAGCCCCCAGATCCACCAGACCGAGGGGGTTCTGTTCGGTATAGAGGCTCCGGTTTGTACCCGGCGGCGGCGCGCCCAGCACGCCCGAGTACCCGCTCGCTACGGCTCGCACGGTTGCCGCCGCACGGCGGATCGCGGCCTCTGAAAGCTCGGAAGCATGCGCGTAGCCAGCCGCCTCGCCGGCAACCGCACGCAGACCGAACCCCTGCGTCGTATCGAAGCTCGCGCTCTTGATCCGACCGTCATCCAGCGCGAGACTCTCCGATTGGCTGTATTCGAGGTACAGCTCGCCGTCATCCATTCCGGACAGCGACTGACTGACGAGCGCCTCGATCCGGACCGGGTCCATGCCGGTGCGTTCGAAGAACAGCGTGTCGGTGACGGCGAGATCGGTCATTGGCGACTCCATAGACGGTACGCTTCAATATGGTCTCAGGCCGTCCTCAGCGGAAGGCGCCAGTGCCGTCCGAGCACCACTCGCCCGCAGCGGCCTTCGGCGCGTGCGGCGGCTTGCCGCAACGAGTTGGGCCAGGGTTGATGCGGTTGTCGCCCGGCCGAGCTATGGTGTAGTTTCGCGTCGCGATGCGCGCCCAGAGAGCGGCGCACCGCGGCTTTGGTCGAGCGGCATGTGGCCTGGTGAGCGCCGCTCGGAACGCCCTCTCGGAAAAGCGAATCCGGGTTGCTCGCGACGGATGAGGGACTGCACGTATGGTGTGGTTTACTAGGTTGCTTACTAAAAGAGCGACGGCCAGGGTCTGTGCAGTCTTGGCGCTCGCCGCCATCGGCATTACCGCAATTTCAGCGGTCGCGTGGGCCGAAGGCCCGCAGCCCTGGCAGCTCGGCATGCAGCCTCCGGCGACACCGGTCAAGGATCGGCTGTCTGCTTTCCACGATGAACTCCTGGTCATCATAACGTTGATCACGATTTTCGTTCTGGGCCTGCTTCTCTACGTCATCGTCCGGTTTCACCATCAGCGCAACCCGGTGCCGACGCGGACCTCGCACCACACCGTCATCGAGATGCTGTGGACCGTGGTCCCGGTCCTGATCCTGGTGATGATCGCCATTCCGTCCTTCAAGCTGATGTATTACATGGACCGGGTGCCGGACCCGGAAATGACGATCAAGGTAACCGGGCATCAGTGGTACTGGTCGTACGAATATCCGGACCAGGCGGGGTTGGCTTTCGACAGCAACCTCATTCCGGAAGCCGATTTGAAACCGGGCCAGAAGCGCCTCCTCGACGTCGACAACCCGCTCGTGGTTCCTGTAGACACGACGATTCGCGTGCTGATCACCGGCACCGATGTGATCCACAGCTGGTTCGTGCCGTCCTTCGGGGTCCAGGAGTACGCGATAATCGGACGCCTCAACGAATCGTGGATGAAGATCGAGCACGACGGCGTCTATTACGGCCAGTGCAACCAGATCTGCGGCATCAACCACGCGTTCATGCCGATCAAGGTGCAGGCGGTATCGAAGGACGATTTCCAGCACTGGCTGGTCGATGCCAAGAAAAAGTTCGCGCATGATGATAAAGGCGGCGATGCGGTGCGTGTCGCCGCCGCTTCGGGCTCGCCGGACACCGCCCATCCGGCGCCCGCAGGCAATTGAGATCGAGGGAGCAAAGACATGGCTTACGAGCGTGATGCTCACATCGCCGATTTACATGGCCATGATGTGTACGGCCACGGCCACGCGCCGGGTTTCTTTACCCGCTGGTTCTGCTCGACCAATCACAAGGACATCGGGACCCTCTATCTTCTATTCGCCATCTGCGCCGGGGTGATCGGCGGCCTGCTGTCGGTCATCATGCGGATGCAGCTGATGCATCCCGCCAACCATCTGATCGAAGACCATCAGCTGTTTAACGTCATCGTCACCGCCCACGGCTTGATTATGGTGTTTTTCGTGGTCATGCCGGCGATGATCGGCGGCTTTGGCAACTGGCTGGTGCCGTTGATGATCGGCTCGCCGGACATGGCCTTCCCGCGGATGAACAATATCAGCTTCTGGCTGCTGGTGCCGGCCTTCGCGCTGCTGGTCGGATCGACCATGGTCGGCAGCGGCGCCGGCGTCGGCTGGACCGTCTATCCGCCGCTGTCGGGTCCGGTCGGGCATCCCGGACCGGCCGTCGACATGGTGATCTTTTCGCTGCACCTCGCCGGCGCCGCGTCGATCATGGGTGCCATCAACTTCATTACGACGATCTTCAACATGCGCGCCCCCGGCATGACGATGCACAAGATGCCGCTTTTTGTGTGGTCGATCCTGGTAACCGCGTTTCTGCTGCTGCTGTCGCTGCCGGTGCTCGCCGGCGCGATCACGATGCTGCTGACCGACCGGAATTTCGGCACGGCCTTTTTCGACCCTGCGGGCGGCGGCGACCCGCTGCTGTTCCTGAACCTGTTCTGGTTCTTCGGCCATCCCGAGGTCTACATCCTGATCCTGCCGGGCTTTGGGATGATCTCGCAAGTGGTCTCCACGTTCTCGAAAAAGCCCATATTCGGCTACCTCGGTATGGCCTACGCGATGATGGCGATCGGCGTCATCGGCTTTGTCGTCTGGGCGCATCACATGTTTACGACCGGCATTTCGATCGACACGCGCGCCTATTTCACCGCGGCGACGATGGTCATCGCGGTGCCCACCGGGGTGAAAATCTTCTCATGGATCGCGACGATGTGGGGCGGGTCGATCGAGTTTAAGACACCGATGCTGTGGGCCATGGGCTTTATCTTCCTATTCACGATCGGCGGGGTGACCGGTGTCGTGCTGGCCAACGCCGGCGTCGATTTTGCCTTGCACAATACCTACTACGTCGTGGCCCATTTCCATTATGTGCTGTCGCTCGGTGCAGTGTTTTCGATTTTTGCCGGCTTCTATTATTGGATCGGCAAGATGTCGGGGCACCAATACAATGAAACTTTCGGCAAGATTCATTTTTGGACCACCTTCCTCGGGGTGAACCTAACCTTCTTTCCAATGCATTTTCTCGGTCTCGCCGGCATGCCGCGACGCATCGCCGATTATCCGGATGCTTTCGCCGGCTGGAACCTCGTGGCGTCGATCGGATCTTACATCTCGTTCGCCTCGACGTTGTTCTTTGTCTTTATCGTGCTGCATACGCTGACTGCCGGTCGGCGCGTCGGGGCCAACTACTGGGGCGAGGGAGCGACGACGCTCGAATGGAAGCTGTCATCGCCGCCGCCCTTCCATAGCTATGAGGAGCTGCCGGTCATTGTGTGACGGGAGATGGTTCTGTTGAATTCGTCGTTCCCGCGAAAGCGGGAATCCAGGGGCGCCAATATCCTACGGGGCAGATACGGGCTCAACGGGCAAAGTGTAATTCGCTCGCGTAGGCTGAGGGCTGGCCTCCCGCCTTTGCGGGGGTGACGGGCAACATGGGCGATTTAGCCGAGGCTCCTTCGGCGGCTGCCGTCCGTATCCCTGCTGCACCGGCAGCGGGCGTCGCCGATTATCTCGAAATTCTCAAACCGCGAGTGATGTCGCTCGTCGTTTTCACTGGGCTGGTCGGGCTCGTCCTGGCGCCTGGGCATCTCCATCCCGTGCTTGCCGGAGTGGCGGTGCTCTGCATCGCGATCGGCGCGGGTGCCTCGGGGGCGATCAATATGTGGTACGAGCGCGACATCGACGGCATGATGCGCCGCACCGCAGATCGGCCGTTGCCGGCCGGCCGCATGACCCCTGGCGAGGCCCTCGGCTTCGGTGCAGTGCTCGGGGTCGGATCGGTGCTGATGATGGGACTCGCTGTCAACTGGGTGGCGGCCGAACTGCTCGCCCTGACGATCGGCTTTTATGTCTTTGTCTATACGATCTGGCTCAAGCGGCGGACGCCGCAGAACATCGTGATCGGCGGTGCGGCAGGTGCGTTTCCGCCGATGATCGGTTGGGCAGCGGTCACGGGAGACATCGGCGGGGGTGCGATCGCGCTCTTCGCAATCATCTTCTTCTGGACCCCACCGCATTTCTGGGCCCTGTCGCTGTACCGGGCCAGCGACTACGCGGCGGCCGGAGTGCCGATGTTGCCGGTTGTCGCCGGGCCGCGGGAAACCAAACGTCAGATGCTGCTCTACACTCTGGTGCTGTGGCCCGTCAGCGTGGCGCCCTGGTTCCTGGGTGGTGCCGGGATGCTTTACGCCGCGCTCGCGCTGTTGTTGAGCGTAGCGTTCACCGGTGCGGCGATCCGTGTCTGGCGAGACGAAAGCGACCGAAGCGCGCGCCAAATGTTCGCTTTTTCGCTGCTCTATCTTTTCCTGATCTTTAGCCTGCTGCTCGTGGACCGGGTGGGCGAGGGTTGGCTGTGAGAGCGATGGATTGGGAAGAAGCGCGGCAAAGGACCATACGCGCCCGGAACCGCGCTCTGGTGGCCGTGCTGGTGGCCCTGGTAGCGCTCTTTTATCTGATCACCATCGTGCGTATGGGGGGATAGGGCGTGTCCGCGTCGGAGCGAGCTCCAATGCGGGGGCGCAAGGGCGCGACCGCGCTGCTCTTGGCTTCGGTCGTCGCCGGAATGGTCGGCCTTTCCTTTGCATCGGTGCCGCTGTACCGCCTCTTCTGTCAAGCGACCGGATTTGGCGGCACGACCCAGCGCGCCGATAGGGCTCCGGCGAACGCCTCCGACGCTATCGTCACGATCCGGTTCAATGCCGAGACGGCGCCGGATCTCGGCTGGGAGTTTCACCCGTTGCAGGAAGCGGTCACCGTGCACCCGGGCGAGCAGCGGCAGATATTCTATCGCGCAGTCAACAAGACCACCCAACCGGTAACCGGCTCTGCCGCGTTCAATGTCACACCGGCCAAATCCGGCATCTACTTCGACAAGCTCCAATGCTTTTGCTTCACCGAGCAGCATCTGGAGCCGGGCGAAAGCGCCGATATGGGGGTCGTGTTCTTTGTCGATCCCGATATCCTGACCGATCCAAACACCGCCGAATTGCGCACGATAACATTGTCCTACACGATGTTTCGTGCGCATACGCCGGTGCGCCCGACGACTGCCGCGGCGCCGCGGTTGCGCGCGCCCTCCGTCAATTAACCGATCCAGGCCCACATTCATGAGTGAAGCGCACGCCACGCCAAAGCATCCCTATCACCTGGTCGACCCGAGCCCCTGGCCGCTGGTCGGCGCGGTTGCCGCCGGTCTGCTGACCACCGGCGCGGTCCTCTTCATGCACGGCTACGGCTGGACTCTGCTGATCATCGGGTTTCTCTCGGTGCTGGCGATCATGGCCGTGTGGTGGCGCGACGTGATCCGGGAGGCGACCTTTCAAGGCCATCACACTCCAGTCGTGCAGATCGGTCTGCGCTACGGGATGGCGTTGTTCATCGCTTCCGAGGTGATGTTCTTTGCCGCTTTCTTCTGGGCCTTCTTCGCCTCGAGCCTGTTTCCGGTCGGCGGCGTCTGGCCGCCCAAGGCCATCCACCCCTTCGATCCGTTCGAGTTTCCGTTTCTCAACACGTTGATACTGCTGCTGTCGGGAACCACGGTGACCTGGGCGCATCACTGTTTGATCGAAGGCGACCGCAACGGATTGCTGCGCGGCTTGGCGCTGACGGTCTTTCTCGGCCTCTGCTTCACCTCGGTTCAGGCTTACGAATACAGCCACGCTCCGTTCAGCTTTACCGGCGGCATCTACCCCTCGACCTTCTTCATGGCGACCGGCTTTCACGGTTTCCACGTCATTATCGGCACGACATTCCTGGCCGTGTGCCTGTTTCGGGCGTGGCGCGGGGATTTCAAACCCGACCATCACTTCGGGTTTGAGGCGGCCGCCTGGTACTGGCATTTCGTCGATGTCGTCTGGCTGTTCCTCTTCGTCTGCGTCTATTGGTGGGGCGAGGGAAGCGGCGGCGCCGGCGTGGCCGGCTGATTGCAGCCTTAAAGCGGCTCCCGGGTAGATGGAGCAAACGGGTCATTACCCTGCGGTCTCTCTCGTTCGCGCGGCGCTCGGCTGCCGGTGCCCGCGTTGTGGCAAGGGCAGATTATTCGCCGGTCTGTTGAGCGTCCGCGCAAATTGCGAGGCATGTGGTCTCGATTTGTCGGCGCAGGACGCGGGGGACGGACCGGCGGTCTTTGTAATCCTGTTTCTCGGCTTCATCGTTGTCGGTCTCGCCGCCTTGGTCGAGATCCAGTTCTCGCCGCCGCTCTGGGTGCATCTGCTGTTGTGGACGCCGCTGATCCTCGGCGGCGCGATAGCCATGCTGCGCCCGCTCAAGGCGGGGCTGATCGCGCTGCAATACCGTCACCATTTGCTCGGCGCGCCACCAACCTCTTGAGATGACCGGGTTTCGCCCGCTGTTCTGGCCGACGCTCTTCACCGCGCCGGCGGTTCTGCTGTTGCTCGCCCTCGGCTTCTGGCAGGTCGAACGGCTCTTCTGGAAGCAGGATCTGATCGCGCAGCGTCAGGCGGCGGTGGCGGCGCCTCGGGTTGCTGCGCCGCGCAGCTTGGAAGAGGCGCGCGGCATGGAGTTCCACCATATCGTCGACGAGGGCGTGTTCTTGCACGACAAGGAGATTTTTCTCGGCGCAACATCGGAGGCGGGAAGGCAGGGATATCAAGTGCTGACGCCCCTCCTCGAACCTGGCGGCCGCGCCGTCTTCGTCAATCGCGGGTTCATCCCGGCGGAGCTGAAGGATCCGGCGAAACGGGCGGCCGGCCAAATCACCGGCACGGTACGTGTGCAGGGGCTTCTCCGGTTGCCCCCGGCTGAAAAGCCGGCGTGGTTTTTGCCGGACAATCGGCCAGACCTGAATTATTGGTTTTGGGTCGATCTCCCGGCGATGAGCGCCGCCGACGGGCTCGACCGGGTGGCCCTATTCTATATCGATGCCGATGCGACACCAAACCCCGGAGGCTGGCCGAAAGGTGGCGTCACCCGGCTCGCGCTGCCGAACGACCATCTGCAATATGCGATCACGTGGTTTTCCCTGGCGGTCGCGTTAATCGTCATTTATGTCCTGTTCCATCGCCGCAACGCGGGACCGAAATGACCGCATATCGTCAGTTGGAAGAGCGATTTCGTCGGATCGGGACGCTCGAGCAAGCGATCTCGGTGCTTCACTGGGACACCGCGTCGATGATGCCCTCGGGCGGGACGGCGACTCGGACCGAGCAGCTCGCGACCGTGCGCCTGGTTGCCCACCAGCATCTAACCGCGTCTGAGGTCGAGGAGTTGCTGACAGAAGCCGAGACGGCCGGTGACGCACTGGACGAGTGGCAAGGCGCTAATTTGCGCGAGATGCGCCGACGCTGGTTGCATGCGGCGTCGGTGCCAGGCGCTCTTGTAGAGGCCGAGTCGCGGGCCTGTTCGGAGTGTGAGGCGGTGTGGCGGACGGCGCGCCCAGAGAACGACTTCGCTGCCGTGCTGCCTGGACTCCAGCAGGTGCTTCGCCTGGAGCGGGAGATCGCCGCCGTCAAGGCGGAGCGGTTCGAGACGAGCCCCTACGAAGCTCTTCTCGATCAGTACGAGCCCGGTGGGTCGGTCGCGACGATCGACCGCCTATTCCACGAGATCGCGAGTTTTCTGCCCGATCTGCTCGAAGCAGTCTTGACCCGTCAGGCAGTTTTGCCGGCGCCGCCCGCCCCCGTCGGCCCGTTTCCGATCGAGATCCAGCGCCGGGTAGCGATGCGCCTGATGGAGCGGATCGGCTTCGACTTTGACCATGGCCGGCTCGATATCAGCGCCCATCCGTTTTGCGGCGGCACGCCGGACGATGTACGGATCACGACGCGCTACGACGAGAGCGATTTCGCGCGCGCCTTGATGGGGGTTCTGCACGAGACCGGTCATGCCCTCTACCAGCGCGGCCTCCCCGCCTCGTGGCGCTTGCAGCCGGTCGGTCGCGCCCGCGGCATGGCCGTTCATGAGAGCCAGTCGCTGCTGCTCGAAATGCAGGTGTGCCGCAGCCGTCCCTTCCTGAGCTATACGGCGCCGATCTTGCGGGAGGCGTTCTGCGGCGATGGTTCGGGTTGGGAAGCTGACGCGCTCTATCACCGCCAAATCCGGGTCCGGCGTAGCTTGATCCGGGTTGATGCCGATGAGGTGACCTACCCAGCCCATGTGATCCTGCGCTATCGCCTGGAGCGGGCGATGATCGCGGGCGATCTTGCGCCGGTCGACCTCCCCGGAGCGTGGTCGGAAGGACTGCGCTCATTGCTCGGCGTGGCGCCGGACAATGATCGGGAAGGCTGTCTCCAGGACATCCATTGGTATGACGGCAACTGGGGCTATTTCCCGACCTATACGCTCGGCGCGCTGATCGCGGCTCAGCTGTTCGAGGCCGCGCGTCGCGATGTGCCGGAGCTAATGCAGGCCATCGCGGCGGGCGAATTCACACCGCTCCTTGTTTGGCTGCGCGAACGGGTTCACTCGAAAGGATCGGTGCTGTCGACCGATGAGCTCGTCGCGGGCGCCACGGGCCAGCCACTCGGGACAGCGAGTTTCGAGCGTCATTTGCGCGAGCGTTATCTGAATTAGCGCAACAACTCCGCCACCGGAGTGTTAACGGGGACAACGCAACAGGGCTTGGGGGACGAATTGTTTGATAATGCTGCGCGAGAAGAAGCCTGCAGCGCGGATCGGCATACCGCGATCGAGAGGTTCGAAACCGTCCGGCGCGCGAGCGAAGCGCTGACGGCCAGTCTGACACCCGAGGATCAGTCAATCCAGTCGATGCCCGATGCCAGCCCGACAAAATGGCATTTGGCGCACACCACTTGGTTCTTTGAAACCTTCATTTTGACGCGTCACGATCCGGATTACCGCGTCTTCGACCCGGCCTTCGCCTATCTCTTCAACTCGTATTACGAGGCGGCCGGCCCGCGTCACCCCCGGCCAGACCGCGGGTTGTTGTCACGTCCGACGGTCGATATCGTCGCCGCGTATCGCGATCATGTCACCGCCGGTATGAGCCGGCTCATCGAGCGGGCGGTCGAGCCGGCCTGGAGCGAGGTCGCGGCCTTGCTGGAGCTCGGGGGCCAGCACGAGCAGCAGCATCAGGAGCTGATCCTGATGGACGTCAAACATGTCTTTTCGCTCAATCCTTTACTCCCGGCCTATCAGGCGCCGCATCTGCACGTGCAGCCGCCGGCGCCGCCGCTCGCCTGGGTCGACTTCGCGGGGGGACTGCAGGAGATCGGGGATCCGGGAGCGGATTTCGCTTTCGACAATGAGACGCCGCGCCACAAGGTTTGGCTCGAACCGTTCCGGCTCGCGGCGCGGCCGGTGACCTGTGGCGAATACGTCGGCTTTATCGAAGAAGGCGGCTATGCCAGGCCGGAATTCTGGCTGTCGGACGGCTGGGCGACGGTGCGGGCGCAGGGTTGGGAAATGCCGCTCTATTGGCTGCGCGAAGACGGCGAGTGGTCGATATTTACCCTCTCCGGCCGACGCCGCCTGAACCCCGCCGAGCCAGTCTGCCATGTCAGCTTTTACGAGGCAGACGCCTTTGCAAAATGGGCCGGAAAACGGCTACCGACCGAGGCGGAATGGGAGATTGCTGCCGAGGGCCTAACGATTTCGGGCAATTTCGCGGATCGCGGCCATTTCCACCCTTGCGCCGACGGACAATTCGGGCCCGCCGATGGTGAGACCCAACTGCGGCAGATGTTCGGGGATGTTTGGGAATGGACGGCGAGCCCCTACATTCCTTATCCCCGCTATCGGCCGGCCGCCGGTGCGGTTGGCGAGTACAACGGCAAGTTCATGTGCAGCCAGATGGTGCTCCGCGGCGGCGCCGCGGTGACCCCGGCAGGGCATGTCCGGGCCACCTATCGCAACTTTTTTCCGCCCTCGGCACGCTGGGCCTTCGCCGGGTTGCGGCTGGCGGAGGACATTGGATGATCAACGGCGCGCGCTTTGCCTTTCATGATCTGGCACCCGGCGAGGAGAGCTTCCGCGATGCCGTGCTCAATGGGCTCGGCCGCGCTCGCAAGGCGATCCCGTGCAAATTCTTCTACGACGCGCGCGGCTCTGCCCTGTTCGAGGAGATCTGCCGTCTGCCCGAATACTATCCGACCCGCACCGAGATCGGGATTCTGGGAGAGAACTCGGGCGATATCGCGGCGCAGATGGGCCCGCATTGCCGGCTGATCGAGTTCGGCAGCGGCGCCAGCCACAAGGTCCGAATACTCCTCGAGACGCTGGATCGGCCGGCCGCCTATGTGCCGGTCGACATTTCGCGCGAGCATCTGCGGGACGCCGCCTCCAGCCTGGCCGAGGATTTTCCCTGGGTGCCGGTCATCGCCGTTTGCGCCGACTACACTCGGCCTTTTCCGTTGCCGCCACTGCCCGGCGCAAAGGGCAAGCGGGTCGGCTTTTTCCCCGGCTCGACGATCGGCAATTTCGAGCCCGATGCGGCGGTGGGGTTTCTTGCCAACTACGCCCGCATCCTCGGTCCTGGAGGGGAGATGCTGATCGGCGTCGATCTGAAGAAGGACCCGGAAATCCTAGATGCCGCCTATAACGACCGGGCAGGAGTAACTGCCGCGTTCAACCTCAACCTACTCGATCGCATCAACCGGGAACTCGACGGCGATCTCGATCTCGACCGGTTCGAGCATGTAGCGTTTTATAACGCGGTCGACGGGCGGGTCGAAATCTACATCCGCAGCCTTGTCAATCAGCACGCACAAATTGCTGGAATACCCTTCCATTTCGCTGCAGGCGAATTGATCCATACCGAATATTCGTACAAATACTCCGTCGAGGAATTCCGTGGTTTGGCCGCACAGGCAAGCTTTCGCCCAATCGATACCTGGATCGACCCCGCGGAACTCTTCAGCGTCCACTATTTCCGCTTGCGGTGATTACCCTCTCCCGGATCGTACGAGAGGTGCTTTATGGTACCAGTACCGATCGGCCGACCACGCGGCCGGCGCGCAGATCCTCGAGGGCGGTATTGGCTTCGGCGTGCGGGCGGGTGGTGATCGGGATGCGATCCGCCTTGGTTCGACCGACGAGCGCCATCAGGTCTTTCAGCTCCTGCAGGCTGCCGACATAAGAGCCCTGGATCGTGATCGCCCGGATCGGAATGAGCGGCAATGACAATGTGAGGTCGCCGCCGAACAGGCCGACGATGACGAGCTTGCCGCCCTTGCCGAGTATGTCGACGCCGAGCCGCGCCGTCGCATTGGCACCGACATAGTCGATCGCGCCGCGCACCGGGCCGCCTGCGATCGCGCGGATCTGGCGCGCCGCGTCGCTCGCCGCTCCATCGATGGCGGCGAGCGCGCCGGCCCTCAGCGCCGCCTCCCGCTTCCTCTCGTCGATATCGACAACGATCGCACCCTTGCCGCCCATCGCCTTGAGCAAGGTCAGGCACATCAGTCCAAGCCCGCCGGCGCCCATCAACACGATCGGATCGGTCGCGATGACGTCGCCGAGCTTGCGCAATGCCCCGAAGGTGGTGACACCGGAGCACGCGTAGGGCGCCGCCTCGGCCGGGCTCAACCCATCGAGCGGGATCAGATAGCGCTGATGCGGCACCAGCACGTGATCGCCATAACCGCCCGGCCGATAGACGCCGAGCGAAGCGGGCTTGCCGCACAGTTGTTCCTCGCCGTCGCGGCAAACCGGGCACTCTCCGCACCCGATCCACGGGAAAACCAGGTATCTCTCGCCGATTGCGATACCGGTCGCTGCCGGACCGATTGCGACCACCTCCCCGGAGATCTCATGGCCCATCGTGAACGGCGGGGTAATGCCGCGGTCGGCGACGCTCATCCGGCGCCCCTGCCCGAGGTCGTAGCCGCCTTCCCAGAGATGCAGATCGCTGTGGCACACCCCGGCGGCAAGAGTGCGCATCAGCACCTCGGTGCCCTGCGGCACCGGTGTCTCGCGCTCGCGCCGTTGCAGTGGAGCGCCGAACTCGGCGACGTCATAGCTGATCATGGCTCACCTCATGCTGTGGCGGCGCCGTCGACCGGCAACGCGGCGCCGGAGACGAACGAGGCCTCGTCCGAGATCAGGAAAAGGGCGGCGTTGGCGATCTCATCGGGTTTGCCGGTGCGGCCCATCGGGTTCTGGCGGCCACGCTGTTGGACCAGCGCCTCCTTGTCCTGTCCTGCGGTGCGCTGCTGGTCCGGCCGCGCGACAAAGACCCGCAGCATCGGCGTGTCGATGGGACCCGGGCAGATCGCATTGACCCGGATCTTCTCCGGCGCGAGACGCTTGGCGAGCGAGCGGACAAACCCGACGATCCCGAACTTGGCCATCGAGTAGACCGGGCTGAAGGCCGAGCCCTGTATGCCCGACGTCGAGGCGGTGAAGAGCAGGCTGCCGCCGCCGCGCACCCGCATCTCGGGGATCGCGGCTTCGGTGGTCACCAGCACCGTGCGCAGGTTCAAGTCGATCGCGATCTCGAAATCCGCCATCTCAATCCCTTCGATCGAAGCGGGGCCGGGATGGCCGACATGGTTCCACACGAAATCCAGCCCGCCAAAGGTGTTGGCCGTGCGCCGCACGATGGAGCGAGCGAAATCGTCCTGACGCAAATCGCCGACGAGGCCAAGCGCCCGCCCACCCGCGGCAGTGATCTCTCCGACCACCGCATCGACACCCGCCTGATCGATATCGACAACCCCGACCGCCGCCCCTTCGTGCGCGAACCTTCTCGCTCCGGCTCGCCCCATCCCCGAAGCTGCCGCCGTGACGATGCCGATTTTTCCGTCGAGCCGCATGGTTCTTCTCCCTCAGGTTGCCGCGGAGGCCGTAGCCTCGTGCGCAGACACTCTCGACTCGTAGAGCGCGTCGAGCGCGTGGCCGTACGCCTCGCGAATAACGTAGCGCTTGATCTTCAGGGTCGGCGTCATCTGGCCGTTGGCGATGGTAAATGGCTCCTTCGCGATAACAAAGTGGCGGACCCGCTCACTCGGCGACAGGGTTTGATTGACCCGAGCCACGACAGCGCCGACCGCCTTGGCAAAGCCCGGATCGGCGGCGAGGGCAGCCAAATCCCCGGCGGACCCACCCTGGGGACCATAACTCGTAGCGAAGTCGGGATCAGGAACCAGAACGGCGACGAGATGGGGACGGCGGTCTCCGAAGACCATCGCCTGGGCGATTT
>WNFR01004475.1_pt1 | contig 14362 bp, 9 predicted proteins | sample 5400221 | NCBI WGS metagenome assembly WNFR01 (sample SAMN13153357, study PRJNA577476) | soil metagenome | isolation source: 40 cm soil under Madrone tree | place: USA:California | collected 2016-06-14 | reverse complement strand
GACGCGGGTCATCTCCTGAGGCGCGACGGCATCGAGGTGTTCGAGACCGAGCGCGGCGGCGACGTGACGTTCCACGGCCCCGGTCAGCTCGTCGGCTACCCGATCATCGACTTGACCCGCCACAAGCCGGATCTGCACTGGTATCTCCGCACCCTGGAGCAAGCGCTGATCGATGCGCTCGCCGGGATCGGCATACCCGCCGCACGGAACCCGGGGTACACGGGCGTGTGGACCAGGGAGAGGAGCCGCAAGATCGCGAGCATCGGGATCCACGTGAAGCAATGGGTCACGTGGCATGGGTTCGCGCTGAACGTCACCACCGACCTCTCCCAGTTCGGCCGCATCGTGCCGTGCGGGATTCCCGGAGTCGAGATGACCTCCGTGGCACGGGAAACGGGAAGCGGGAAACGGGAAACGGGTCTGTGGGAAGCATCCGTCGATGCGGTGATCCAGGGATTCGAGCGCGCGTTCAACGTCGAGGCGCGTCCAGTGGAGCCTTCGCCGACGTACTAATGCAACGCCCCTTCGAGACGACTTTTCGTGACGACGTCCCGCGACGCCTCTGAGAGATTACCGCCCGGCCAGGTGCTGACCACCAAATGGCCCGTGCTCCACTACGGCGACGTGCCGAAGGTGGACACGAGCACCTGGACCTTCGAGGTCACCGGATTGGTGGACCGCCCGTTCACCCTCACGTACGACGACCTGCTGCAGCTGCCGCGCAAATCCGTGCGCTGCGACATCCATTGCGTCACGCGCTGGAGCCGGCTCGACAACACATTTGAGGGCGTAGCGGTGCAGCTCCTGCTGGAGCGCGCGGGGGTGAGGCCCGACGCGCAGTACTGCCTCGTCAGCGCCGAGCAGGGGTTCACCACCAACCTGCCCCTCACGGATCTCGATCGCCCGGACAACCTGGTCGCGTTCAAGTGGAACGGTGAGTGGCTCATGCCCGAGCACGGCGGGCCCGCCCGGCTGCTGGTGCCACACCTGTATTTCTGGAAGAGCGCGAAGTGGGTACGGGGTTTCACGCTGGTCGACCAAGACGTTCCGGGGTTCTGGGAGCAGAACGGCTATCACATGCGGGGCGACCCCTGGAAGGAAGAGCGGTATGGGGGACGAGGGCTTACGCAACACGATATCAACCGGCTGCGGAGTCTCAGCAAGAAGCGCGTCTAGCGGAGGTCTCAATGCACCTGCATCCCCTGCTCGTGGCGCTGGCGGCGCTCGCCGGCACACCCCGTGACACGGTCCCCTTGTACACAGACCTGGGCGACTATCACGTCCCGATCACCACCCGGGTCTCCCTCACCCAGCGGTACTTCGACCAGGGCATGCGACTGCTGTACGGCTTCAACCACGGTGAGGCCATCCGCTCGTTCACCCATGCCGCGCGGCTGGACCCGAACTGCGCCATGTGCTACTGGGGAGTGGCCTACGCGTACGGCCCGCACGTGAACGCCGGAATGGACTCGGCGGCGGGGCTCGCGGCCTACCAGGGTCTCCGGCAAGCGCAGTCGCGCCTCCGCCATGCGAGCCCGCGGGAACAGGCCTACATCGGCGCACTCGCGAAGCGGTACGCGCCGGTCCCGCCGGCCGCGCGCGCGGCGCTCGACTCGGCGTACGCGGTGGCCATGGGCGAGGTCGTGAAGCGGTATCCCGACGACCTCGACGCCGCGACGCTGTACGCCGAGGCGCTGATGGACAAGCGTCCGTGGAACTACTGGGACAAGAAGACCGGGGAGCCCTATCCCGGGACCCGCGAGATCGTGGCCCAGCTCGAGCGCGTGCTGCGGTCCGACCCGCGCCACGCCGGTGCATGCCACTACTACATCCACGCGGTCGAGGCCGTGGCGCCGGAGAAAGCGGTGGCGTGCGCCGAGCGGCTCGCGGCGCTGATGCCGGGCGCCGGGCACCTCGTCCACATGCCCGCCCACATCTACATCCGGGTGGGACGCTACGCCGACGCGATAACGGCCAACGAGCACGCAGTCCATGCGGACGAGGCTTTCATCGAAGGACAGAAGCCACAAGGCCTGTACCCGCTCGCGTACTATCCGCACAACCACCACTTCATGGCGTTCGCCGCAACACTCGCCGGAAAGAGTACGCTGGCCGTCGAGGCCGCGAAGCGTACCGCCGCGACGACGCCCGCGGACGTGGCGAAGCAGGTGCCGTTCGTCGAGCCGTATCTGCATTACATCTATCTGACCCTCGTGACGTTCGGCCGCTGGGACGAGCTGCTCGCCATGCCGCTGCCCCCGGGGGACCTCCCATACTCGCGGGGCATGGCCCAGTACGCGCGCGGCGTCGCGCTGGCGGCGACTCACCGCTTCACCGAGGCGCAGGCGGCGCTCGACACGCTGCAGCAAATCGCCGGGAGCGGGACGCGGGGCTATGCCTCCGCCGGGTGGACCACGCCGAGCACGAATCTTCAGATCGCCACGCACGTGCTGTTAGGCGAGATCGCGGCGCGGCGCGGTGCGCTCGAGGAGGGCATCGCGCATTTCCGCGAGGCGATGAAGATCGAGGATGAGCAACTCTATACCGAGCCGCCCGACTGGTATTACCCGATCCGCCACTCGCTGGGCGCGGTGCTCCTCCGGGCGGGCGGCGCGGTGGAGGCCGAGCGGTTGTATCGCGAAGACCTCAAGCGGTTCCCGGAAAGCGGCTGGTCGCTCTTCGGGTTGGCACAGGCGCTGCGCGCGCAGGGGAAGACCGTCGAGGCGGCGGACGTGGACGCCCGCTTTGCACGCGCCTGGGCCGGAGCGGATGTGACGCTCACGGCCTCCCGCTTCTAGTCCAGGAGCTCGGCTACCCCGCCCGCATGCCGCCCAGCAGCTCGTAGAACCGGCCGAACACCCGGATGCCATCCCACAGTTGCTTCAAGTCGAGCTTCTCGTTCGGCGCGTGCAACCGGTCGTCGGGGAGGCCGATGCCGGTGAGGATGACCGGCGCGCCGCCCTTCCCCAGCGCGGGGACCGCCGGGATGGAGCCGCCGGCGCGCGCCGGCGCCATACCCCGGCCCACGACCTCGCGGAACGCCTGATCGAGCAACTTGAACGCCGGGTGCGTCACCTTCACCGTGGCCGGGTCCGCGCCGTGCAGGAACTTCACACTCGCCTGGACGTGCTTGGGCGCGAACCGTCTCACCGCCGCCGCGAGCTGGTGTTCCACCGCCTTGAGCTTCTGATCGGGCACGAGGCGGAGACTCACCTTCGCCGTGGCTTCCGCCGGGATCACGGTCTTCGCACCGTCCCCGGTGAAGCCCCCCGTGATTCCGTGGATCTCGAAGGTCGGGAGCGCCCAGAGGCGCTCGAGCACGGAGTACGACTTGAGCCCCGTGAGCGCCTTCGCCTGGACGCGGTGCTTCAAGAACTCGCCTTCCCGGAAGGGGAGGCGCTTCCAGGTGGCGAGCTCGACCTTGGAAGGACGTTTCACCGACGCGTACAGGCCCGGGACGTGGACCTTGCCGTCGGGCGTCTTCAGGCGGCCCAGCAGGCGGGCGAGCTCTTCGTGCGCGTTGGGCGCCGCGCCGCCGAATTCGCCCGAGTGCAGGTCCGATTTCGCCGTGCGCACGGTGATCTCCGCATAGCACAGCCCGCGCAGCGTCGTGTAAACCGCGGGCCAGCGCGGCGCGATGTAGGCCATGTCGGCGATGAGCACGGCATCGGCGCGGGTGCGCTCGGGCTCGCGGCGCAGCAGCTCGAACAACACGCGACTGCCGTACTCCTCCTCGCCCTCGATGAGGAAGCGGAAGTTCACCGGCGGTCCGCCGCTCTGCGCCTCGATCGCCTTGAGCAGGCAGAACACCTGGCCTTTGTCGTCTGCGGCGCCGCGCGCGAACAGCTTGCCGTCGCGCACCGTCGGCTCGAACGCCGGCGTGGTCCACTCGTCGAGCGGCTCGGGCGGCTGGACATCGTAGTGGCCGTAGATGAGGAGCGTCGGCGCGCCGGGCACCTCGGGTCCGACGCCCCACACCACCGGGTGCGTGCCGCTCGCGAGGAACTCTACCTCGCGGCAGCCGAGCCGACGCAGCTCGCCGGCCACCCATTCCGCGGCCGCGCGGCAGTCGGCGTTGTGGGACGCGTTGGTCGAGACGGATGGAATACGCAGAAAGTCCGTGAGCTCGCGCAGCAGGCGGTCTCTGTTTATCGGGTCCATGGCGCGAAGAATCTAGACGACGACATAGCCGGACGTCCAGACGTCTCAAGATGCGCGGCTAGCCAGCGACCGGGCAGCGGGTATATTCGCGCCATGCGGACGACCGCGTCATACGAGTTGTTCCCGGACGCGCCGAGCGAGCGCGCGATGGCGCGCGCCCGCTATCTCGTCCGCGAAGGGCGCGTCGCCGATGCCGAAAAGGCGTACCGCGAGCTGCTGGCGGAGCATCCCGATCTGAAACCCGGGTGGGCCGAGTGCTTCGAGCTGCTGCGCCGTCAGGGGCGGACCGAGGACGCGCTGCGGCTGGCCGAGGCCGCGCGGGCCCAGTTCGGCGATTCGGCGTTCTCGCTCGCGCTCAAGGGGGCGGCGCTTATCGAGCTCACGCGCTATCGGGAAGCGCTCGCCACGCTGGAGCAGGCGCTCGAGTTCGATCCGGACCTCGCCCTCGTGTGGCACGAGCTGGGCTACGCGGCGTTCCGGCTGGGCGATCGGAACCGCGCTCTGCTCGCGCTCGACCGGGCGTTCGGCCTCGAACCCCACACCGAGACGCTGCGGCTGCGCGGACGGATTCTGCGCGACGCCGGACGTTACCAGGCCGCGGAAGTGGCGTACGAGGGGGCCGCTCAAGCGGCCGAACATCCGGAGCAGCGCGCCGCGGCGGAGCGGGAGATCGCCGCCACCCAACGCTACGGGTTTTACGCCCCGCGCCGGCCCGACGCGCTGCCCCCCGCCGAGCGCTGGTTCGCGGAGACCGGCACCGTCGTGCTCGCCTCCGACGAGGCCACGGCGGTCCCCGACGATGCGAGTCTCGCCGCCGCCTTCGTCGATCTCACGCGGGATTCCCGGTGGCGGTTCGGCCAGATCGTCGCGCTCGGGCCCGCCTTGCCGGTGTGGCGCACCATGGCGGACGCGCTGGGAGCACCGTTCGTCACACGCACCGGGTTCGATCCAGCCGCCTGCCCGTTGGTGGTGGCCCAGAGCCCTCAACCCGCGGACGCCGGCTGGTCCACCCTGACGACCGCCGTGGTGGAGCACGCGAGCGGGCTGGTGTTCGTGCTCGAGCATCTCCCCGAGCCAGCTGCCACGGGCGCCGACGTGATCGGCGTGCTCGCCGACGCCGCGGGGCGGCAGATGCGGCAGCCGAACGTTGCCCACGCGCTGTCCGAAGCACAGCATCCGGCCGGCCGCTTGGCCGGCCGCCGACTCAAGACTGCCTGATCCCCAGGGAGGCTCGTTGACCGCCACCGGCCGACCCTCGCGCACGATGACGGGAAAGTCGATCGTCGACAGCCAGTTCGAGCGCGCCGCCAACCTGATCAACCTCGATGACTACATGCGGCGCATTCTCCAGCGCCCGTTCCGCGAGGTCCAGGTGGAAGTCCCGGTGCGTATGGACGACGGGCGGATCGAGGTGTTCACCGGCTACCGCATCCAGCACAACGGAGCGCGCGGTCCCTGTAAGGGCGGCATCCGCTACCACCCGGACGCGGACCACGACGAGGTGCTGGGCCTCGCGACCATCATGACCTGGAAAACCGCGCTCATGGACATCCCGTTCGGCGGTGCGAAAGGCGGCGTGGCGGTGGATCCGAAGCAACTCTCGAAGCTCGAGCTGGAGCGCCTCACCCGCCGCTTCACGCAGCGCATTTCCATCGTACTCGGCCCCTACCGGGATATCCCCGCGCCCGACGTCGCCACCAACGCCCAGGTCATGGCCTGGATCCTCGACGAATACTCGAGCCGCCACGGCTACACGCCCGCGGCCGTGACCGGGAAGCCGATCTCGCTGGGCGGCTCGCTCGGGCGCGAGGAGGCTACCGGTCGGGGCGTCATGTACGTGATGATGGAGTACTCGCGCGACTTCGGCATCCCGCTCAAAGGCAGCCGCGTCGTCATCCAAGGGTTCGGTAACGTCGGGGGGCACCTCGCGCGGCTGCTGCATGCCGAGGCCGGCGCGAAGGTCGTCGCCGTCTCCGACGTTTCCGGCGGGGTCGTGAACGAAGGCGGTCTCGACATCCCGGGGCTACTGGCCCACGCCGCGGGGCGGAAACCCGTGTCGGAATGGAAAGCCGGCAACGCGATCAGCAATGAGCAGCTCTGGACCATTCCCTGTGACTGGCTGGTCCCCGCCGCGCTCGGCGGCGTCATCACGAAGGAAGCCAATGCTCGAACCATCGACTGCAAGGTCGTGGTGGAAGGCGCGAACGAGCCCACCACGCCGACGGCCGACCTCATCCTCGAAGAGCGCGGCATCTCCGTGATCCCCGATTTTCTCGCGAACGCCGGCGGCGTGACCGTCAGCTACTATGAATGGGCGCAGAATCTCCAGCAGTACCGCTGGACCCACGAGCAGGTGAATCGCGAGCTTCAGGCGACCATCACGAAAGCCTACGTCGGGGTGCGCGATCTGGCGAAGCAGAAGGGAGTGACATTCCGCACCGCGGCCTATGCGATAGCCCTTCAGCGGGTGGCGGAGGCGGAGCGGCTCCGGGGCAACTGAACGCGGCCGTCAGCCCCCGCCCCTCGAATACAACGCCTCATACGGATCCTGCCCCGGCAGGGTGAACACGCGGACCTGAATCGCGCGGATGGTTTCCTTCAAGTCCGCCTTCGAATGGACGTACACCTCCTCGAACAGGTTCAGGTTCATCCGATACAGGCGCTGGGCGATCACCACCGCGTTGTTGAGCGGCGCCCGGGCGAACCAGCGCCAATCGTACGTCTCGAGCGATTGCCCCACCGGACCCGTAAGTTGCGCCCGCGCCCACGCGAAGAGGGTGGCGCGTGCCCGTTCGAGCGCCGCCCCGGTCGGTCCCTCCGCGTATGCCGAGTCGAGGCGGCGGGCGAGCTCCGCGTAGAGCTGGTCGAGAATGCGCTCGTCCCGCCAGCGGGCGGCGGCGCGCTTCGCGTCGAGCGTGTCGCCGCGCGAGCGGAAAAACGCCTGGGCGCCGCGGTAGCCCACGAAGCTGGCGAAGCTCTCGTTGAACGGCGTCTGGCTCTTCAGATACAGCGTGTTGTGGGCCAGCTCGTGGATGACCGTGGCGACGAGCTCCATCGTGTCGCGCTCCATGACGGTCGACAGGAGCGGGTCTGAGAAATACCCGAGGGTCGAAAACGCGCCGGCCGGACGGAGGTAGGTGTCGAGCCCGTCGCGCTCCAGGTCCGCGGCGGCGCGGCGCGCCGCGGTGAAGTCGAAAAAACCCTTGTACGGCACGGCGCCGACGATCGGGAACCGCCAGACATGCTCGCGCAACCGGTCACGGCGGGACGCGGAGAGCACGAGGAGGAGCGTGTCCCGCCCGACGTTCACGTAGCTCGTGTACGTCTCGCCGACGAGCAGGCCCAGCGAATCCGCCGCATACGCGCGGGCCGCGAGCACCAGCTGCAGGCGCTGGCGTAGCGCCGGGTCGGTTGTCGGATCGGCGACGAGCTTCGCGATCGCCCGCCGCTTGAGCAGGATCCCCGCCTCCTCGACGCCGGCGCGCGCGAGGTAGCGCGCGTCGGCACTCGCCACCAGCGCGACCGCGAGCAGGACGGGAATGCCGATCAGCACCCATGCCAGCAGGCGCCGCCCGACCCGGCCCCAGTTCGGCGGGCGGCGCTCGATCACGGCATCCATCGCAGCCCCATGCGGTGTCTCGCGCCGAGCGCGTCGTCCGCCCGGAACCCGTAGTCGAGATGCAGGTGACCGAGCTCCAGGCTCGCACCGGCTGTGAACGGCGACGCGCTCGTCACGTTTGAGTGGCCGACGTATCCGATCCGGCCGAGGACCCCCATGCCGCGTGCCACCACGCCCCCCTCCATACCCAGCACGACGAAGGCGCTTCCTCCCGACGGCCACTGGCCCTCGAGGGTTGTGAGGAGCCGCAGCGTGCCCTGAGGATCGACGTAGTTGAGCGTGAACCCCGCGCGCTTGCGGTGTGGGAGGTGTACCCCCCCGGCCGCCGGACCGAAGTCGCCTCCGATGTTCTGGACGCTCACGCCCACTGCCGCCAAATCGAAGATCGCAATGGCGAGGCCGACATCTCCGGCCCAGGCGTCGACCCGGGCGCCGCCGAGCGTCTCACGCGCGTATTTGGCGGTCGCGCCGAGCGCCACCATTCCCGAGCGGAGCACGAGGGAGGAGGCACCGAGCAGATCGGCCGAGGTGTAGCTCGGGCCCAATGCCGCGGCGCCGGCCCCCCACGTGAATCGACCGACGCGCAGCGCCAGCGCTCCAGTGGAGAGGGTCGCCCCGGACGGGTACGACTCGTATGAGCCTTCGATGGCCAGGTGGTGCACGGTGGCGAGCCCCGCGGGGTTGGCGAAGATGGCGCCGGCGTCGCCGACGATCGCCGCCCCCGCGCCGCCCATGCCGGCCGCGCGCGCGGAGCCGGGGGCCAGCGCCAGCACGGATCCGGCCTGGGCGGAGAGAGCTGACACCGCGACCGCGTTGCAGAGAAGCGTCACGAGACACCGTCGCGTAACACCGTCGTGACGCCCTTTCATTACTGAAGTCGAATCACATTCAGCCGCGGAACCAGTGTCGTGCGCAGCGCGCCACCTGCACTGTTGGAAAACAGCAGCGTGAACCCTGGCGCGCTCGCCGCCTGCTGCAGCCGGTAGTAGCTGCCCGACCCCGCGCGCAACATGCCGGCGAGCGCCGCACTACCGTCAACAACGGAAGGCGTGAGCGGGAACTGACTCGGCAGGTTGCCGGTACTGAAGAAGGCTCCGCACGCGGTCTTCATCGTTTGATAGTCCGTGCGGAACTTCCACGTCACGTACTGCAGCTCGGGAGGCGCGGTGAAGCCGGGCAGATCGGAGACGTAGTTCGCGAGCGCCCAGCGCGCGAGGACGGTCGGAAACGCCGTGCCGCCCGTGGCGTTGCTCACGTTTGCCGCGCCGATGAGCTCCGTCCCGTCCAGTCGCCGTGTCACCGAGTCGGCCGACCCGAGCGCAGCGCCGACCTGGTCCACGAGGTAGCGCACGAACAACCAGTATGCACCGCGGTTCGCGAGGCCCCCAATACCAGCCGTGTCCACCAGGAAGTAGTTCTGGGGCGCGGCGAAGTACTGCGCCGAGTTGTAGAGATCCCCGAACGCGTAGCGGCAGAACGTGGCCGTGTCCGGCAGGAACGTGCGCCCGCCGTTCTCCTCCGCGTAGTGCGACAACCCCTCGTTCAGCCAGAGATCCTCCGGGAAGTTGCCCCGCACGAGGAAGTGCTGGTTGAAGCTGATCATGTGCTGGAACTCGTGCACGAACGTCACCGGCACGAGCTGCGTCACGGCCGAGACGCTGTGCGGGCAACTGAGCGTACCGGAGGGATCGGGGACAATTGAATAAAAGATCTCGCCGGCGTTCCCGGTCGCGAACGGCGGCGTCGTGATCAGGTCGGCGCCGAAAAAGAACCCGGCCACGTAGCCACCCGTGGGGCTGTTGCATTGCGCGCTCGTGACGAGCGCGTTCACCTTCCCCGTCATGAGCACGATCACCATGCCGTTGTTGTCGATATCCGACTCGCCGCCGAACGCCAGCGTGTCCGTCTCGTACAGCCGCGTGTCGAACACGGTCCGGAGGTTGTTCAGGTCGGAGTCCGTCAGGCCGGGCTGGGGAGCCGCGTTGTCGACGAAGATCGCGATATGGGTTCCCACCTTGAGCGCGGTGGCCGTCACGGTCGAGAGCGTGGTCGGCTTGCGCGGGTCGCAGTTCAGCGTGTTACACACCTTGAACGTGCGGACGTGGCCAGAATCCACAGGCGTCACCAGTGCGGGCGCCCGGGGCGGCGCCAGGAGCGGCCGCGGCACCTGCGCCGCGAACTCCCGCTCGGAAAGACGCAACCGGAGGTCGAACTGCTGCACGACATTGGGCCCGAAGGTCGACGCGAGTGGGACGGGCGGGCGGGGGGCGGCGAGCGGGTTGCCCCCGAGCTTGAACGCCTGCGAATCGTCCGGGATGCTGCTCGCCGACTGGGGCACCACGAGATACTCGATCGTGGTTCCCGCCGGGTTCGCCGGGAAGACGGCGCAGCCCGCCGTCTGGGTCGGGTCGATGACGGTGTACGCGCCGATTCCCAGGGACACCTGCCCACCGCTCGTCGCCCTGCACGGCGCCAGCGGCGGCTGGGTCCCCGGACTCGAGCTACAGGCCGTCGCGAGCAGCGACGACAGGCCCACCATCCACAGGCGTCTCGGCATCGCGTCTTTCCTCCGTGACTTCTCCGGCGCGCACCAGCGCCATGCGGAAGCAGATGGGTCCCGCCACCTCGTGAACACCAATCATCGCCACGATCAGGGTCTCAAGCGAGACCCCCCATTCCGGGAACGCCCGCCGGGCGAGCTGTGCGAGCCCCAGCGCCATTCCGGCCTGCGATATAAGCCCGAGCCAACCGTCCCGCGCCATGGCGGGCGTCACACTGGGATGCCGTCCCGCCCACAGCAGGCCGTAGCGCAGGCTCACGAGGCGAAGCCCGACGAGCAGCAGGATCCACGGCCACAAATCCGCCAGGACGCCCACCCGCAGCCCTGCACCCGTGAGGGCGAAGAACGCCACATACACCGGCAGCGATCCTCGTTTCAGCTCGCGACGCAGCCGCTCGCCCTCGGCGGGCGCGAAGTTCTCGAGATAGAACCCGGCCGCGAGCGCGATGATCAGGGTCTCGAGATGCATGACCCGCGCCACCTCCGCGGCGACGAACGCCGTCGCCACGAGGAACAGCGTCGTGTCCCGCCGCACCAGACTCAGGTACCGGCCGAGCGCGAACCCCAGGAGGGCGCCCGCGGCGGCCGAGCCGACGAGCTGCAGGATGGCCACGCCCGCAACCGCGACGTTGAGGGCGCCGGCGCTGGTGAGCGCCCGGCCGAAGACGAGCACCAGGGTGAAGAGGATGGCGACCGCGATGTCCTGCACCACCGTAACGCCCAGCAGCGTACGCGCCACGGGTCCGTGCGCGTCGAGCTCGCTCATGATCGCCATCGTGACGACGGGCGATGAGGCCGCGGCCAGCGTGCCGAGCACGAGCGCCACGACCACTGCGTCGCCCACCGGCTGATGCCGCGTGAGCGGGAACCACGGGCTCACCGACAGCAGCACGAGTGAGACGGCGAGGAAGGGAAACACGACCGCGCCGCTCGCGAGACGTGCGAAGGGGACGCGGCCCCCTCCCTGACGCAATGCGTCGCGTGTCAGCTGCGCTCCGGCGGCGAGGGCGATCACAGCCACGGCGGCATCCGCGATGAATCGGAGCGCGTCCACTTCCTCGCGCCGCACGAGGCCGAGCCACGCCGGGCCCATGGCAAAACCGACGAGCAGGTAGCCGGTGAGCCGCGGCAGCCGCGCGCGCCGCGCGATTTCGCCGCCCACGTACGCGGCGAGCAGGAGGAAGCCGAGCGCCAGGGTCGCGCGGGCTGCGAGCGGACCGCCCGCGGTCACGCGACGAAGGAAGGCCATCATCAGGCCCAGTGCGAACAGCATCGCGATTGAGCGCATGGGGCGCATGGGCCGCAAAATATCCGGCGACAACACGCTTTTGACAATGCGCTGGAGCGCCGATATCTTCCCACGAGCCGTATGGCGTTCGTTCACCTCCACACGCACAGCGAGTACTCTCTCCTCGACGGCGCCAACCGGATCCCCGACTTGCTCGATCGGGTCCAGGCGCTGGGCATGGACTCGCTCGCCATCACCGACCACGGCAACCTGCACGGGGCGTGGCAGTTCTACTCCGAGGCCCGGGCGCGTAAGATCCGCCCCATCCTCGGCTTCGAGGCATACCTCGCGTTCGGCGACCGGCACAAGCGCGAGCGCCCCCCTCCCGACGCACCGGGCCCGTATTCTCATCTCGTGCTGCTCGCAAGGAACCGCACCGGCTACGAGCATCTCGTCAAGCTCTCGTCCATCGGATTCCTCGAGGGCTTTTATCGCCGGCCGCGCATCGACCGGGAAGTGCTCGAGCGGTACGCGGGTGGCCTGATCGGGCTCGCCGCCTGCCTCTCGGGCGAGATCGCGCTGTACCTCCGGCAGGGGAACTACGAGGCCGCGAAGGCGAGCGCCCAGTACTTCGCCGGCGTGTTCGGCCCGGACGGCTTCTGGCTCGAGGTGCAGGACCACGGCCTCGCGGACGAGAAGACCGTCACCGCCGGCATGCTCCAGCTGGCGCGGGAGCTCGGCCTTCCCGTGGTCGCCACCAATGACGCGCACTATCTGAGGAAAGAGGACGCCGAAGCCCACGACGTCCTGCTCGCGATCGGCACAGGCAAGGACCTGGACGATCCCAACCGCTTCCGCTTCTTCGGCCAGGAGAGCTACGTCAAGTCCGAGCGGGAGATGCGCGCGCTGTTCCCGGACCAGCCGGAGGTCGTGGAAGAAACCCAGCGCGTGGCGAATTTGTGCGAATTCGACTTCGCGAAGCGCTACTTCCTGCCGCAGTACCCGCGCCCGGCGGAGTTCGCGTCCGATAACGACCTGCTGGTGCATCTGGCGCGGGCGGGGGCGGCGGCGCGCTATGGGGACCCCCTGTCCCAGACCGTCCACGAGCGGCTCGACTACGAGCTGCAGGTGATCTCGCACACCGGTTACGCCGGGTACTTCCTGATCGTCTACGACATCGTGAAGGCGGCGAAGGACCGCGGCATTCCGGTGGGGCCGGGGCGCGGCTCGGCGGCGGGCTCCCTGGTCGCGTACGCGCTCGGCATCACGGATATCGATCCCCTCAAGTTCGACCTGCTGTTCGAGCGGTTCCTGAATCCCGAGCGCATCTCGATGCCGGACATCGACCTCGACTTCTGCTTCGAGCGGCGCGGCGAGGTCATCCAGTACATCCGGGAGCGGTATGGCCGGGACTCGGTCGGACAGATCATCACCTTTGGGACGCTGAAGGCGCGCGCCGCGTTCCGCGACGTCGCGCGGACGCTGCGGGTCGAGCCGGGTGAGGTGGACCGCTTTACCAAAATGATCCCCGCCGGGCCCGGCATCTCGGTGACGCTGGCGGAGGCATCCGAGAAGTCCCCCGAGCTGCGCCAGCTCGCCCGCCAGGACGAGCGGGTGCGCAAGATCCTCGACCTCGGGACCCGGATCGAAGGGCTGGCGCGCCACGCCTCGGTGCACGCCGCGGGCGTGGTGATCGCCCCCGGCCCGCTGACCGACTACGTCCCCGTCTGCCTCGCGCCGCAGGAGGCGGAGGCGATCATCACCCAGTACGACATGGTGGCGCTCGAGCAGGTCGGGATGCTGAAGATCGACGTCCTCGGCCTCCGCACCCTGACGGTGATCCACGACGCGGTCGGGATGGTCGCGGAGCGGCACGGGGTCACCCTCGACATGAACGCGTTGGACCTCGAGGACCCGCAGGTCTACCAGCTGCTCGGCTCGGGCCGCACGGCCGGCGTGTTCCAGTTCGAGTCGGCGCTGGCCACCGACTGTCTCCGTAACATGAAGTGCGATCGCTTCGACGATCTGGTCGCGACCAACGCGCTGATGCGCCCCGGCCCGCTCGACACCGGGATGCATCTCGTGTTCATCAACCGCAAGCTCGGCCGGGAGCCGGTGCGCTACCCCCACCCCGCGCTGGCGCAGATCCTCCAGCCCACCTACGGCGTGATCACCTATCAGGAGCAGGTGATGCGCATCGCCAACGTGCTCGCCGGCTTCTCCCTCGCCGAGGCCGACGTGCTGCGCAAGGCGGTCGGGAAGAAGGACAGGGAGCTCATCCAGCAGGAGCTGGGCCGCTTTGTCGAACGGGCCGTCGCCCTGGGGCACGAGCGGCGGGGGATCGAGGACATCGCGGCCCAGATCGAGACCTTCGGCCGCTACGGATTCAACAAGTCGCACGCCGTCGCGTACTCGGTGCTGTCCTATCAGACCGCGTGGCTGAAGGCGCACTACGCGCCCGAGTTCCTGTCGGCCCTGTTGTCGTCCGAGATCGGCGACACCGACAACGTGGTGCGCTACATCAACGAAGCGCGCGAGCTCGGCCTCGAGGTGCTGGCGCCGGACGTCAACGAGTCCGGGTTCAAGTTCACGGTGGTCGGCGACCGCCGGCTTCGCTTCGGCCTCGGCGCGATCAAGAACGTCGGCGCGGGCGCGATCGAGTCCATCCTCGCCGGGCGGACGGCGGGCGGGCCGTACCGCTCCCTCGTGGACCTGTGCGACCGGATCGACCTGCGCCTCTGCAACAAGCGGGTCCTCGAAGCTCTGATCGACGCCGGCGCCTGCGACTCGCTCG
>WNFR01004473.1_pt1 | contig 14363 bp, 13 predicted proteins | sample 5400221 | NCBI WGS metagenome assembly WNFR01 (sample SAMN13153357, study PRJNA577476) | soil metagenome | isolation source: 40 cm soil under Madrone tree | place: USA:California | collected 2016-06-14 | reverse complement strand
TTTGCAAAAATGCGATACGCATAGATGTAACCGAGGCATCCGACAAACACCAGGAAGCCGATGAACTCCCAGTTGTGGCCGGAAACGATTTTGAGACCCAGGAGATTCGCTTGCACTATAAAGAGAAACCAAACCACGAGACCCGCCACGAAAACGCGCATTTCACGGGTCAACTGTCCGCCTGGTCCTGGACGCCACCGTTCGGCGAGTAATAACAGGACAACAACAACACAGGTGGCGAGCACGACGATATCGTTGACGATGCCAAGCCTGGCAAGACTGGCTCCCAGCGCGGCGGCTGAGATTCCAAAAACGGCAAAGAGCATCTGTGCCGCAAGGAGCCAACGAAAGAACTTCCTCAGGAATTCGCTGCCCACCTGGGAAAAGAAAAGGCCAAAAGGCACAAGAATGGTGCAGGTGATGTCCCAATTCACGCAGTCCCAAAAGGGGCCCGGCTCGTTAAAAAGAGCGCGAAAGGATCGCACGCTTGCCAATAAACGGACGGCATAGAGAGCGCAGAAGATAGCGAAGTAAATCAAGGTGGGGTCGCGTGTCTTGCGGCGAAAAAAGAAAAGAGCGATTGCCACGAACGCGATGGACAGAAGAGCGACGGCGGCCGCGATGTTGGCGAACTCCCAGCGCAGCTGCCCGCGAGAGACCGAAGGCACGGCTTGAACGAGAAACCTGCTGATGATTTCTAAGAAACCCGGCATGCGGGAATGAATTGTAGCCAAGTCGCGATTCGAATAGAAGCAATCGCAACGCGCGTGGCGGCGGCCGGGGCAGACTTCGGTCAGTTTGCGTGTTTTATTCTGTTCGGAGTGCGACCATTGGATCGAGCCGGGAGGCGCGCCAGGCAGGAATGAGGCAGGCAATGGCAGCGACCAGCAGCAAAATTGCGATCACGGTCAGAAATACAGCCGGATCAAGTGGGCCCGTGCCATACAACATGGAGCGGATGAGTTGAGCCGCCGCAATACTGCCGGCTATTCCGAATGCGAGTCCGAAGAAAGCCGGGCGAAGTCCATCGAGCAGCACCAATTTCAGGACATTTTCTCGCTGCGCTCCAAGCGCGATGCGGATGCCGATTTCGGACGTACGCTGGGCGATGATGTAGGAAAGCACGCCGAAGAGACCCACGGCAGCAAGCACCAGCGACAGCACCGCGAATGCGAGTACGAGCATCGCGTCAAAACTGGCGTCTAGCGTGGACTTCCCGATCATCTGATCCATGGTCAGAATGTCCGAGAGCGGAAGCTCAGGATCGAGCTGTTGAACCAACTGCTGGATGGGCAAAGCGAACGACGTCGCGTCGCGAATTCCGCGAACAGCAAGTGTTGCGCCGCCTTCTATGCCCTTGTAAAGCGGGAAATACATCATCGGTTCGGGAGGCTTGGCGATCAGGAAACGCGTGTCGCCGACGACAGCAATAATTTCATAGGACTTCTGGCCAAGCGTAAGCAGGTGCTTGCCGAGCGGATCTTCGCCAGGGAAATACCCTCGCGCAAACGATTCACTGACGATAACCTTCGTCGCCCTGTCCAGCCGCTGGTTTGCGTCGAACGTCTGCCCGCGCAGTAAAGGTATTCCAAGCGCCGCAAAATATCCGGGATCGGCCCAGCGAACGACGGCGTACTGACTCTGGCCCGCTGGCAACGGAGGATGCTCAGCGATCGCAAAACCGTTGTCGCCATAGTAGCCCTCCCCGGGAACTAGACTTACAAGGCCAGCGGCCTGAACGCCCGGCAGAGATCGCACGCGCGCGAGGAGATTTTCAAAAACATTCAAGCGCTGCGCGGGCTGGCTATATCTTGCATCGGGAAGGCTAATATTCATCTTCAGCACGTTCTGAGAGATGCAGCCAAGATTGGACGAGCGCAGCCGCTCGTAGCTCTTCAGCAGGAGACCTGCCCCGATGAGCAGGATGACCGTAAGCGCCACTTCGATCGAGAGCAACCATTTGCGCAGGCGCACGCGGGCAGGACCGCTACTGTGCGAGCGTGACGATTCCTGGAGCGAGGGAAGCACGTGTTCACTGTTGATGGAAAACGCTGAGCTCATCCCCGCGAAAAGCGCACAGAGAAAAATCAAGCCAACGGCAAACGCCAGGATCGAAGCATCCATGTGTATGGCTTCGACGCGGCTCATGTCCCGGCGCGTGCTGACGAACCACTGAATCATGCCGTATGCCAGCAGGAGACCAACGGCGCCGCCAGCGGCAGACAAGATAGAGCTTTCGGTCAGGTGTTCGCCAAGCAATCGCCAGCGGTTGCAGCCGAGCGCAGTGCGAATGGCAAGTTCTCTTCGCCGAGCGGCGCCGCGAGCAACGGAAAGGCTGGCGACATTCAGACACGCAATCAAAAGAAGGCAGCCCGTCGCGGCAAGGAGCACGTACAAAGGCGTTTTGACATCCCCGACGATGTCATCGAGCAGCGGCCGGCTCTGCGCGGCCTTGCTTATAAATGGATTATCGAGGTGCTGATCGTGAAGGCGGCGCACGATGAGCGACAACTCCGACGTTGCTTCTGCGGCGGTCATTCCGGGCTTCAGCCTTCCAATAACTACGAACATGTGCGAATCCAATTGTGCCCACCTATCAGGAAATTGCTCGTGGTAAATGGGCGTCCACAGTTGTACGCTCGGTTCCGGATATGCGAACCAGGAGGGCATGATGCCGATGACGCTGTAGGGTTTGCCATCGAGACGGATTGTCTGGTTCAGGATCGCGGGATCACCTCCGAAGCGCCGTTTCCACAATCCCCAGCTCAGAATAGCCGTCGCATTCGCGGATGGCTGGTCGTCCGCGGCAGTGAAACCTCGCCCGAGCGCAGGTTCCACCCCAAGCGTTGGCAGCAAATTCCAGGAGCAGAAAGCTGCCCGCACTCTTTCGGGCAGTTGTCCATTTGTGCCGGATAGGCTGTACTGCGGAAAGCTCAGGACAATCGCCAATTCAGAAAAACCGCGGCTTTGCTGCTTCCATTCGGTAAATATCCCGCCCGCGACTTCGTTATACGGAAACTTGTCGTCGGAGCTGTGCTCATACAACCGGACCAGCCGTTCGGGATCCTCAAAGGGTAGGGGCTTCATAAGAACCGAGCGTACGACGGTAAACAAGGCAAGATTCGCGCCGATACCGATGGCAATCACAAGGATGGAGACGAAGGCGAAGCCTGGAGTTCTTGCCAGAGTGCGAATACCTATGCGCAAATTCTGCAGAAGCAGTTCGAGGGTTGTCCAACTCCAGGTGTCGCGGGCCTGCTCGCGCAGAAGCATGGTGTTACCGAACGCTCGCCGCGCGGCGTAGCCGGCTTCTTCAGAGTTCATTCCTGCGGCGATGTTTTCGGCGATCTGCTGTTCGAGGTGAAAGGCTAGTTCGGCATCGAGGCGCTGGATTTCGCGACGCCGGTGAAAGAGCATTTGCGAACGGATCCGAATCTTTTCCAGCCAACGCATCATTTTCCCTTCCGGCGCCCCTGCGGCTAGACTTCTTGAATCACCAGATTGATTGCGCCGGAAAGCCGCTTCCAGTTCGCGGCTTCCTGTTCGAAGTGCTTACGGCCGGTCACCGTCAGCACGTAGAACTTCGCCTGGCGTCCGGTTTCGCTTTCCGCCCATTTGGCGCGAATCCATCCCTGCTGTTCCAGACGATGAAGCGCAGGGTAGAGTGATCCTTGCTGCACCTGGAGTACTTCGCCCGAAACTTGCTCGATGCGCTTGGCAATCGCCCAGCCATGCAGTGGTTCGAGCGAGATGGTCTTGAGAATCAAGAGGTCCAGAGTTCCCTGCACAAGGTCGCTGGGCTTTCCCATACTATGATTATCTACAACATGGATTTGTCGATAGTCAAGGTGTCCCGAATATTCTGCCGGCCGCTCAGGCTGCTGGTTTTTCGCGAACATTCTTGGGAAGATGTCTCAAGTTCCCGCAGGTCTGACGGCAAACACAGAACGCTCATTTCCAGAGCTGACCGCAGAGCGGTCAATTTTGGCGATGACCGCAGAGCGGTCAATTCAGGAGGAAAACTCGATGGGGAGATTTTCTCGAAGTTGGGATCTTGTGGGCGAGAGTTTTTCGATTTTGTGGGCGGACAAGCAGCTGATGCTGTTCCCAGTGTTATCCGGAATCAGCTGCATGATCGTGACGCTGCTGCTGAGCGCAGGCGGACTGACAATATTTTTGCCGGCGATCCGCGAAGCGGGGATTACGCCTCAGAACTTTCAGCACTCCGGCAGGTCGGCTGAGTTCATGGCGGCGATGTTTGTTTTTTATCTGGCGAATTATTTCGTGATCGTTTTTTTCAACGTGGCGCTGGTAGGCGTGGCAAACAGCCGATTGACTGGCGGGAGTTGGACATTTGACCAGGGATTGCAATTGGCGTGGAAGCGCAAGTGGGTGATCTTGCAGTGGGCCTTTGTGGCGGCGACAGTGGGTATGGTGTTGCGGATGCTCTCAGAGCGGGCTGGGTTTATCGGGCGACTCGTGATCAGCATTATCGGAATTGCATGGAACCTGGCTTGTTATTTCGTGGTGCCGGTGCTGGCTTTTGAGGATTTAACACCGGTTGCAGCGATTCACCGTTCCTCAGAATTGTTCCGCGAAACGTGGGGCGAAAAAGTTGTGGGAGGATTCAGTCTGGGCATGGTGTTTTTCGTTTTGATGCTGCCCGGATTTGCGCTGTGGTTCGCCGCGATACGGTTGGGGGGACAAAGCGGCATGGTGATTGGCGGAGTGGTGATGGGTTTGTACTTCCTGCTGCTGTCGGTGATGAGTTCAGCGGTACAGGGGATTTTCAATGCGGCGCTTTATCGTTACGCGTGCGATCAGGCCGTCCCGCCGGGCTTTTCAAAAGACCTGATCGCGTCGGCCTGGAGTCCGAAAGACTAAGAACTTTTAAACCCAGCGAGATGACGGTTTGCGACTATAAGTGGAGCCCGCGCAAGCCTCTTGAAAGCCCCGCGGCCGCAAGAAAATTGTGGTCCACCGCTGAGGGCTCGTTTTGTTCGTCAAGAAGGACTATTGCCCGGGCGGCTGAGTGGCCGGCGACGAGTTTGGTTGCTGATCTTCTGGCTGCGTCTTGGGCGGAGCCACGGAAGGCGACGGTGTCGCATTCGCGGGGGGCTGTACGTAGCTGACGTTGCTCAGCTCGGATTGGCGGTATTTTGGCGCGCTCACGTAGCCGCGCACGTGATCTTTTTCGATTTTGTTGATGACGACCTGAACGGGCTGCGCGTCGTCGGTGCGGTGAATCCAAATCGGTTCATAAAGGTTGACACTTTTCTTTGAAAGCTGGACGTCATCGACGATGAGATTCAGGTCGATGCGCTGGTGCTTGGTGTCCGCTTTGCGAAGCGAGAGCGACAGCGGACCGGAACGTTCGAACTGTTTGGATTTCACAAGCTCAAATTCGAAGAAATTGCGCTCGCCGCGTTTGGACAGCGCGACCACTTCTTCGTGTGTGCGGCCGATCGAGCCGTTAAGGTCATCGCGCGTAGCGGAGAGAGATGTCTCCAGATCCGAGCGCGTCTTATCGAGCGCCTCCCGGGTATCCTTGAGCTGTTTCTGCTGATCGGAAAGCTGCGCCTGCAGCTGCTTCATTTGTTTGCCGGATGCGGCGGAGCTCCGGCTACGAGACTGGCTGGCGGCGGACCGCGAAGCAGGCTGCGTAGCGTCGGCGGAAGGCTCGCGTTGTGGCATTTGCTGTTGCTGGGCGGTCATGTCGTTGAGTTTGTTGGTGAGGGAGTCGATCTGACTACGCATTTGACTCATTGCTGCCGTGTTATCGGCTTCCCGCAGCGTCATTTGGCTAACCAGACCCTGCTGGCGAATTCCGTAACCAACGCCAAGGCCCGCGACGCCAATCAACGAGATGACCAAGGAAAGCATCCATACTTTCGAACGAGATCCGGTCGACTCTGAGAAAACGTCGCTCTGGACTTGATGCTCTTGACGTTCTTGACGTTCTTGATGTTCATAACGTTCATCCATAAAAGGTAAAACCCCCTGTTGTTTCTAGAAGGCGACGAACCGTGCAAGGTGCTGGCCGGGCGGTAAGACTCTAGCAGCGCTGCACTTCTGGCAGGCGGGCCGCTTCTTCAGCCGGCAGCCAAGATTGCCCACAGTGGTTAAGCAACTCAGCTGCCAGATGGATGGTAGGAGAAGAAGCTCTAAGTGATTCGTTTCCAACAGGCGCGAGGGAAGTCGCTCAGGCGGCCAGTACTAAAACTTGTAATTTTTTCCACGCCATACCACCACATCCCCGGCACTCGATTGGGCACAGACTGAATTCGCCTTTCGTTGAGCGGCGGGCCGAACTTGTGTGAGAACCCGAAGGAATGGATCACGGTAGGGACGCGCACTTCAAACGAGCGAGAATGGGGGTGATACTTGCTGCCGCTACCGGGTTTTGGCAGGTTGTGCTATAACGGTGCCGCCGTGGAACAAGGCGTGAAGCCAATCAGCGCGTACGAAGTCACTGGGGAACGTGTTTTTGAGGAGAACAGCGTTGCTGGGGAATCCGGCAGCAGTTCCTCGCGCTTCGCAGCCATCCCCGTAGCGCGGAATGAGGATGCTTCGCGATTTTGTCCAGTGTGCTCGCAGCGGCTGGAGTCCCGGCGCTGCAAGCTAATCTGCAACGTCTGCGGCTACTACATGTCTTGCGCGGACTACTACTGACCAGGGTTTCAGGGTTTGTACTTACAAACACTGGGATAAAGAATGGTATGCTTTTGGGCTCCGGAACAGGTTGCCGCCGGACCCGCTTTCCGATGAGGAGGAAACAATCGTGGCATTGAAAATTAGTCAACGCGAAGTGGACGGCGTGACGGTGGTTGCGCTTGACGGACGAATCGTATTGGGCGAAGAGAGCACTGCGCTGCGGGAAAAAATCAAGTCCTTGCTGGCCGAAGGAAAGAAAAAGATCGTCCTGAATATGGACAACATCACATTCATTGATAGCGCGGGACTGGGCACGCTGGTGGCTTCGCACCACACGGCGAAGAAAGAAGGAGCCTCGCTGCGGCTGTGTCACCTGGGCAGCAAGTTCCAGGAAGTGCTGCAGATCACGAAGCTGCTGACGGTGTTTGACGTTTCCAACACGGAGGCGGAGGCGGTGGCGAGCTTTTCGCAGTAGAGTCGCCGGTTAGGGGTTTTCTTGAAGAGGCGTGCGATTGCGCGCCTCTTTTGTCTTTTCTGGGCGTCACGACTACGGTTCGATGCGGTACATGGTGATGCCGCTGAGGAGTTTTGGATAGAAGTCGGTGGACTTCTGGGGCATGACTTCGTTGGACGTGGCGATTTGAATGACTTTTTCGACGTCCACGGGGTTGAGGAAAAAGGAAACCTGGGCGCGGCCAGAATCCACAGCGGCGATGGCCGCAGCGGCTTCGCGTTCGTAGGTAAGATTCATCTCTTTTGTGGCGGCCTGGAGCGTGATGCCGAGCGCCGGTTCGAGAATGCCGTCGTGAAGAAGAACAACGTCGAGATCGCGCTCGAGCGCAGGAACACCGGGCAGAAGCTGGCCGAGGTCCGCGCCAGGCCGCAATCCGAAAAGATAAAAAGCGCGCTGGCCTGCAGGAGCTGCGGGATACGCGCCGATGGAACGCTGTTTCGCGGTGGCGGCAAGGCGGGCTAGGAATTTTCCCTGTGCCTGCGATTTTTCGGAGTCGCTCGCAAAGGGAAAAACTTCGGAAGCGAACCAGGGCTCAAGATAGCGGCGAACGGCGGGCCAAGAAAAATCATGAACGTTGGCCACAACACGATGCGTGGCGAGAATGACCAGGCCTTCGCCGCGCGTGTTGACGAAAGTCATCATGGCGCGCTCGTAGCTGGCACCAGGATCGCGTGAAGCGGCAGTTGCGCGGCGTTCGTTACGGTAATTCAGCGCCGTTTCGTAACGATGGTGACCGTCCGCAATGACGAGCTTTTGATCAGCCATGGCCTGTTGAATCGCATGCACGCGGTCGGACTCCGCAATCGGCCAGAGGCGATGAATCACGCCATACTCGTCGGTAAGCTCGCTTGCGGGCGCAACGGAGGATTCCGCCTCGGCGAGTACCGCGTCAACGCGTTTTTGCGGATCAGAATAAAGCATAAACAGCTGACCGGTGTGCGTCCGCGTATGTCGCAAGAGTTCGAGGCGGTCGGCTTTCGGTCCGGAAAGCGTGTGCTCGTGGCGAAAGACGACACCGGCAGAATATTCCTCAAGCTGTCCGGCACCGATGAAGCCGCGGCGAGTGCGTCTTTCAGACAAACCGGGAACGGTGAACTCCTGCATATAGGCGTAGAACGCGGGAATGGGGTCTTGAACAACGATGTGATCGCGAATCCATTCCTCGACTTTCGCCGCAGCGCGTGTGTAAACGTTGTTTTGCGCAGAATCTTCAGGAAAGACACGGCCTTTCTCCACCGCGATCAGGTTTTGTGGATGCATGGCGTAGTATTCGGCCTGGCGCTCCGGAGAAATCTTGTCATACGGCTGAGTAAGGACGCGGTCCACGGGAGCAACTTGCGGATTGAAACGGTAAGCGCGAAACGGAAATACCTGGGCCATGAGTTCTCCGATGGACTCCTGCACTGCAGTTGAATCCAATATTTTACGCGAAGGAGCGGAGAGAATGCGACGCGCGTATTAAAATAACGTATTAAAATAAAAAGATATGAAAGAGAATTTTCAAGGCAATGTGAAGGCACTGGTGTTCGATCTCGATGGCACGCTGATCGATTCCAAGCGGGACTTGGTGCTCTCCGTAAACGCCACACTGCGTGAGCTGGGTCGCGCGGAATTGGCGGAGGGTCTGGTAGCGAGTTATGTGGGTTCAGGCGCACCGATATTGATTAGGCGCGCGCTCGGGGGCTCTCCCCAGCCGGACGAATTAGAACGAGCACTGAAATTCTTCCTCGCGCACTATGAGGAGCACAAACTCGATTTCACGAAGGAATATCCGGGAGTGCGCGAGACGCTCGACCAGCTCCGCGGTGTCCCTATGGCCGTGCTGACGAACAAGCCGGTGAACATCAGCGTGCGGATCATGGAAGGGTTGGGGCTTGCGCAGTTTTTCCGCGCGATTTACGGGGGAAACAGTTTCGCCACAAAGAAGCCCGACCCGCTGGGAGCGAACACGATTCTTGAAGAACTCGGGGTCCCGGGCGAGCAGGCCGTGATGGTAGGTGATTCAGAAGTAGATGTACAAACCGCGCGCAATGCGCGAATGATTTCAGCGATAGTGAATTTTGGATTCGGCACGCACGACCGCAAAGCGCATCCCGCAGACCTCTACCTGGATAGGATGGAGGATCTGGTGCCGCTGGTCTCTTAGCGGTTCTCCGTAACCGAATTGGCCGAGGCCTCAACCATCTTCTTCACGTCAAGTATGATAGCTTCCTGATGGTAAAGCCCGCGGGGCTAGCCAAGCGATTTCCATTCGTGAGGTCAAAAACAGCGCCCGAGCCACGAACCGCAATGGCTAATGTGGAGAGTGAAGGATCGACCAGCGCCGCGTACAGGCGCGGCAGACCATTCAGCGGCAAACGCCCGCGACGGAATGGCTGCGGCTCCCCGAGGCGATAAAGCTGCAATTCGCCCTCGGGGGAGTAGAGGGCAAGCGTGTCGCCGTAAACATCGGCGCCCAAGTTGGCCGGAACATCAATGGAATTATGATGGTCGAGGTCAAACAGGCTCACCCGTTAGAATCCGCTCTTGAGCCGCGCATATCGTGGATTCGTCGCGAGTGAAAATTTATCCGCGGGTAGCGTCATTTGTGAAAGGACGTCTCCCGAGACAAGCGAGACAATGGAGTACGATGAAGGCTCCTTCGCGTCGGCAAGCAGAGCGCGATTCTCGGGCCGCACCGGGCAAGTTCGTCTTGTTAAACGAAGGAAGGTCGACTCGATACGAGTTGTGATCATAAGTGAGCCAGCAGGAAGTTGCCGTCCGGAGACAAGGCTGCTGGGATATGAAACAACCCGCGGTTCGCGAGCGGCGCGAGGCTGTTGGAGACGGCAAAGCCGAACGGCGCCGCAAACGCGGATTCGGAATGAAGACGTATGGGAACAATTGCGTTTTCGGGAGGGCCGTGGTTAATTCGCTGCGAAAATACGCGGACCAGGTCGCTGGTCCTATAGAGGTCGAGAGTCAGTTCGGGCGTGAAGCAAGCGAGCCACTCCGCGCCAGGAGCTAACTGGGCGTCGAGGCAGCCTGCGGGCAGAAGCAATTCCCGTTTGCTGAGCCGATTGCCCTCCGGAAGATGCCAGGTCGCCCGGATAAGTTGATGGGTCAGAAGGGAAACGGTCTGGGAGTCGTTTGAAAATCGCGCGAGATAAGCATCAGGTGCATCGGCAATAGAACACAACGCGGAAAGGTTCGCAAGAAACGACGAACAGGCCAGAGGCGTCCGGAGACAGGAAGTGGCGTCCATCGGGGCTGAAGCGCAGCATGGTAGTTCCGTGCAAAGGCGGCGTCAGAATTTGACGGCTGACCACATCGGACGGACCCTCGCGAGAAGCTTCGGGGCGGAGTGCTCTCGGGGTGAGCTCCTGCGACGAAAGAGAACCGATAAGAACAGGAGATCGTAACGAAAGAGCCAGAGAAAATGGCAGCGGGCGATGGGCGGGCATGGGTCTTTTCCCGGCTAGATTAGCATTCGACCGCGGAATTCCGGAACAAGAGGATCGATTCGCGATGCTGAAGGAAGAAACCCCAAGGAACTTGCCAACGGACTTTGCGCAAGGCAGACTCTGCGCGTGCTGATTGGGCTCTTTCCTGAACTGGGCGCCCCGGGCGGAGTGCAGCGTGCCGGGCGGCATCTGGCCTCGGTGCTAACGGAGTTTGCCGCAAGCCGCGGTATGGAATGCCGTATTCTGACGTTGAATGATGGGCCCGAGTTGAAGAGGCTGGGCGTTGCGGGACGCGAAATTGTTTTCACGGGAAGCGAGCGAGCCAAAGGCAGGTTCCTTGCGACGGCGATTCGTGCGGCGCGGAGACGATCTGGCGGCGGAAAATCGAAGGCGAAACTAGTCGTCGCCGGGCATCCCAATCTCGCGCCCGTCGTGCGTGCCATGCATTTTCTCTCGCCTCGGCTGAAGTCGATCGTGTGCACGCACGGGGTCGAAGTGTGGGAACCGCTGGGGCGCATTCGGCGGATGGGTCTGCGGCGCGCGGACCTGGTGCTGGCGCCGAGCAAATACACGGCGGAGCACGTGGCCGCGGTGCAAGGCGTTGCTGCGGGAAAAATTCGCGTGTTGCCCTGGGCGCTCGACCCGCAATTCGAGGCCATGGCGCCGCATGCGGCGAAGGCCGCTGTTCCCGGAAATTTTCCCGAGGGACGCGTTGTGTTGACGGTGGGCCGGTGGCGCGCGGACGAACGCTACAAGGGTATGGATACGCTGATTACGGCTTTGCCGCGTCTGCTCCCACGCTGGCCGGAATTGCAGCTGGCGGCTATCGGTGACGGCGACGATCGCGAATGGCTGGAAGATCTGGCAGAGGAGAACGGCGTGCGGCGTCACGTGCATTTTCTTTCGGGGGTGACTTACGAAGAACTTGCCGCGTGCTTTGGGCATTGTGAAATTTTCGCGCTGCCGAGCAAAGGTGAAGGATTTGGATTGGTGTACCTCGAGGCCATGGCCTGCGGAAAGCCCGTGATTGGCGGCGCACACGGCGGAGCGCCAGAAGTGATTGACGATGGCCGGACCGGCTATTTGGTTCCGCATGGTGACGCGGTGCAACTGGCAACGGCCGTAGAAACGTTGCTGGCCGATCCCGCGCTTGGGCAAGAGATGGGCAGGCGCGGCAAGCAGCGGGTCGAAAATGAATTTCGCTTCACTATATTTGCAAAATCCTTCCGAAAAATTCTGCGCGGCCTATGCGAATCCTGAACGTGACACAGTCCTACGCGCCTTTTTATGAATTCGGCGGGCCTCCGGTGAAAGTGGAGGCCCTTTCAAACGGGCTGGCGCGGCGAGGTCACGAGGTGACGGTTCTCACGGCCGACTGGGGATTCGAATCGCGGCAGACGTCCAAAGAAAATGCGGGAGCTGTGAAGCAATCGCCCTTCGGATGGACGCGCGACTTAAATGGCGTGCAGAGTATCTATTTGCCGACCTGGCTTCGTTACCGTGCCGTGTCGTGGAATCCGGCGGTTAAAAGATATTGCCGCGCGCGGCTGGCAGACTTTCAAGTGGTTCACATTTTTGGTTTGTACGATCTGTTGGGACCTGCGGTTGCGAGGGAATGCCGCAAGCGGAACATTCCGTATGTAATCGAGCCCATTGGGATGTTCGTACCGATGGTGCGAAATATTTTTCTGAAACGCGTATATCACGCGCACTGGGGAAAAGAGATGCTTCAAGGAGCGGCAGCCGTGATCGCGACTTCCGAGCAGGAAATGGAAGAACTGGCGGCGGGCGGAATTCTGCGCAAGAAACTTTTTCTGCGCCGGAATGGAGTGGTCGTGCCGCGCGAATTGCCTGCGGAAGGCGAATTCCGAGCGAAACATGGCATCCCAGCCGATGCGCTGCTGATCCTGTTTCTCGGCAGGCTATCGAAGAAGAAGAGTCCGGACTTGTTGCTCGAAGCTTTTGCGCAGCTGCCGGAAAATATCGCGAACCGCGAGCTTTGGTTGGCGTTTGCTGGGCCGGACGAGTCCGGAATGCTGGGGCGCCTGGAACAGCTGGCTCGGGCGAGGGGAGTGGAGCCGCGGGTGGTATTCAGTGGCGCGGTCTTCGCAGCAGAGAAATGGGCAGCCTATCGCGACGCGAATGTATTCGTCTTGCCTTCACAGAATGAAAATTTTGGAAATACGGCAGCGGAGGCTGCGGCGTGCGGCACACCGGTGGTGGTCACGGAAAATTGCGGTGTTGCACCATTGCTTCGAGGGCTCGCTGGAATTGTGGTGGCACATGAAACTGCAGCGGTGGCCCAAGCCGTCAAACAGATACTGAGCGACGCAGAACTTCGGGCCAACCTGTCAGAAGGCGGAAAAAAAACAGCTAGCCGGCTTGGCTGGGACGAGCCCGTAGAGCGCATGGAAGGAATTTACGCTGAGCTTGCAGCGAAACCTGCAGTCGGAGGACAATCTGCATGTCCGGCCTAGAAGTGTGGTGAGCTTGCAACACAAACTGTTCCGGGTCGTGTGGCACGGCGTGAATGTCGCGCTTTTGGCCTCGTTGGCGACGCTTGTTTATTCGGCCGGATGGGATTATTCCGTGGGCCGATATTTGGAGGGCTTTAGTGACGCGATCGTGCCGGCGAACGCCGTGCCGGAAGAAAGAGTGGAAGCGATTCTGGATTGGATGCGTCAGGGACCGCCACGGTCGGCGGAACCAGTCCCGACCGGGCTCGCCGTACGCGATCCTGAAACAACTCTCAATTACCAGCAGTTGCTTTCTGTCTGCGGAACCGCGACCAATGCCTTCTTGAATCTCGCCCGAAGCTCTGATCTGCAAGTGCGAAGGCTTCTTTTGCTTTCCCCGGATCACCGCGCGAAGCACGTTGTTGCGGAAGTGCTCCTCAATGCCCGGTGGATTGTGGTGGATCCAACCTATCGGATCGTAATGCGCAACGCGAAAGGCGAGATGCTGACGCGGAAACAGTTGCAAACTCCACAGAATTTCGCGGAGGCTACCAGAAGAATTCCCGGTTACTCGCCTACCTATACCTACGACAACTTTGCGCACGTTCGGATGGCGCGGCTGCCGCTTGATGGGTTACGGCTGCGTTCAGTACTGAATCGAGTATTTCCGGGATGGGATGAAAAAGTCGATTGGAGCCTGCTTCTGGAACGCGAGTCCTTTTTTGTGCTAACTTCCGCCGTACTTGCGACGCTATTTCTTTTTCTGTTTCGATTGTTCCTCGGCTGGTACGCAGATCAGTGGCTGAAGATGCCGCGCTTTCGTCTTCGCTCGCATCTCGTGCGCGCGGGCGCCGCGTTCTTTACCACTCCGGAGATCAAGTAAACGCGTGTGCGGAATTTGCGGCGTCGCGTTTCAAAACAGAAGTGCTGACGCCGAATCACGAGTTCGCGTCATGACCGCTGCGATGCAGCACCGCGGCCCGGACGGCGAAGGATTTCTGGTAAACGATCCGCGCGCGCCGGGGCTTGCGCTGGCGATGCGGCGCCTGAGCATCATTGACCTTCCCGGCGGTCAGCAACCGATTTGGAACGAAGCACGAGACGTGGCCGTGGTTTTCAACGGTGAGCTGTACAACTATCGGGAACTTCGCGAACGGCTGACGCGACTAGGCCATGGTTTCTCCACACAATCCGACACCGAAGTGCTTGTACATGGGTGGGAGGAGTGGGGCGAAGAGTGCCTGACCGAGCTGCGTGGCATGTTCGCGTTCGCGATTGCAGATTTTCGCAAACACT
>WNFR01019313.1_pt1 | contig 14367 bp, 8 predicted proteins | sample 5400221 | NCBI WGS metagenome assembly WNFR01 (sample SAMN13153357, study PRJNA577476) | soil metagenome | isolation source: 40 cm soil under Madrone tree | place: USA:California | collected 2016-06-14 | reverse complement strand
TGCATACACGACCTCGACCATGCAATACAACACGGCGGGCGCGGTGGTCGCGATTCTTGATCCTCTCAGTCATGGTGTGACCATCAGCTATGCCGATTCGTTCTCTGACGACAATAACTCGCGCAACACCCTGGCTTATCCGACCACGGTCACAGATCCAGATGGTTATTCTGCGAGCGTGCGGTACAACTACGACTTCGGTGCTGCGACGTGGAAACAAACACCGCTGCCGAACGTGACAGACAATCAACCGGGACCCCAGCAGGTAATCAGCTTTGATTCAATCGGCCGGCTCGATCGGGTCACCAGTCTCGTGAACAATGCTTACACGCGTTACATCTACGGGCCGAACTATGTCGAGACGTTTGCCACAGTAAACACGGTTGCGGATGAAGCCCATTCGCTTCAGGTCTTCGACGGGCATGGACGCGTGATTGCCAAAGCGAGCAATCATCCCGGTAGTGTGGGCGGCTTTAGTGGCCAATTGTTCATTTATGATCAGATGGGGCAGATGGTGAAGACTTCGAACCCGACTGAAACGAGCATCACGATCTCAAATCCACCGATGTCACTTCAGCCATACAGTTGGGCGGCGGCGGGCGATGACGCACAAGCTGGCTGGGTCTATACTCAGCAGACATATGATTGGAAAGGTCGCCCCCTTATGACGACTAACCCCAGTACTACTGGTAACCCTGCCGACAGTACAACTAAGTCCGCCGGTTACAGCGGCTGTGGATGCGCGGGCGGTGACGTTGTCACGCTAACTGACGAGGGAACTATCGACGGTGGAGTTGCCAAGCGCCGGCAAAAGAAAATCTATTCAGACGTTTTGGGCCGAACGGTGAAAACTGAAGTGCTGAACTGGGAAGGTGGCTCTGTCTATTCGACGACGCTTAATACCTACAACGCGCGCGATCAGATCACGCTGATCAGACAGTTTCAAGGAACCGCGCCTAGCGATCTCAACGACCTCAGTTGTCCCAGCGGCACTTGCCAGAAGACTACAATGGCGTTTGACGGTTACGGCCGCTTGCAAACTAAACATGTTCCCGAACAGCAAGTCGATCCGAACAATAGTTCATCGACCGATCACACTACGTACTCTTATAACAACGACGACAAAGTCTATACAGCCACTGACGCGCGCGGCGCGGTTACGACTTACGGCTACAACAACCGGCAACTGGTGAAGAGCGTATCGCACGCGCTAAGTGCCCACAGCACCATCAATGTCTCCTACAACTATGACGCCGCCGGCAATCGCACTTCAATGTCCCACACCGTTGCGGGCGCGGCTCAGGATAGCGCCAGCTACAGTTACGATCAGCTCTCGCGGTTGATGTCTGAGACCAGGCATTTGGACGCTCTCACTGGTTATTCGATGGGCGGCAACTATACGATTGGTTATGGCTACACGCTCTCCGGCGAATTGCAGAGCATTACCGATCCATTCGACTCGACGATCAATTACAGTTATGACGCTGTTGGGAGAACGTCAACCGTCACCGGTTCTGCCTACGGGGGCGTGACGAGCTACGCCAGTAACGTCCAGTACCGCGCCTGGGGCGCCGTGAAGGCGGCCGACTTCGGCGATGGTCAGTCTGAAAGTGTGCCGCAGTTCAACGCGCGTATGCGGCCGACGCAGTTTCGAACGGGCAACAGTCAAAACAGTGGGTATCGTTACGACTACAGTTACTATGATGATGGTCGATTAAGTCAGGTCAGGGATCTGGACGATAAAGTTGGTGATCCGCGCACGGTTCAGTTCCACTACATGTCGCGGGTCTATGCGTATGATCAGGCAGCGCGAATCGGGGGTGTTACGGCGATGAATCCCAACCCGAATGGTAATGCCATCCCGGCGCCCTTCACCGGCAACTATGGCTATGACGCGTTCAGTAACCTGACCAGCCGTAGCGGGCATTATGCGCTCAATAGTGACCAGTCAGATAGCGCGACCTATACAAACAATCGGCGAGTGCAGACTGGTTGGAGCTATGACGCTGATGGACGCATTCTCACTAGCACGGACAATTCCGACGTCGCAGGCAGCAGCGCGCGCAGCTGGAGTTATGACGCGGCGGGAGAAGAGATCAGTGTGGCGCAAACCGCCGCGGGCGTCACGGCTACGGATACCATGACCTACGACGGCGATGGACAATTGATCTATGAATCGGTCGCCAACCAATCCACCGCGACGACTGCCTATCTTATTCATTCGACCGTTTTAGAATCAGTGTTGACGAAGCTGGATGCTACGGGCAACAAGAACACGACTTACGTGCCGGCGAATGGTTTAGTGTCGCCACTGCAACAGAAAGATAATCAAGGCAATCCAACAATGTATTGGGTACATCGCGATGCGTTGGGCGTACAGGAGAACGGCGCCGCTTACGATCCTTTCGGCGCCTTGATCAGTAACGTGCAGCCGCCTGTATTTACTCCACCGCCGAACCAGCCATTTTATGGTCCCTCTTATAGCGGCTCCGGCTCGTCTAGCTTCACCAACGCAAACAATTTCTCGGTTGGCTGCCAGATGGACGGCATTGCTGCCAGTTGCGCAACTGTTTTGAGAGCTATTGACCATGGATGGCCTGGTACAGTCATAATCTCAACCACAGGGGGTATGGCCGAACTTGCCAATCTCGGCATCTTTGTGAGCGTAAGTCCCGCACAGCCGTCGAATTCGGGACCGCCGACACTGAAGCCGTCGACGATGAAAGAAAATCCGGAGCGGAACCGCAACCCTTACGGGATCGGGGATGACGAGGGTCTGCAGTATGTAATTAATATCAGTTTCAGTTCCGATCTCTTGGACGGTGATCCGCAGAACTCCGATTTCGTGCCACTTCCCAATCTGCGCAAGGGAATTGACGCACTTGCTCGGTTAGGTGATTGCGGGCAGTACATTCAATCCCTAATCAACAAGGTCGCTGAAGGAACTGGAAATCCCTTTGTATCCGACTACATAACGGACCTCTTTGACACCATTAGCAGCCAGGGCGGAGTCGCCTTTCGACAAGCTGATCCTGCTAGGTCGGAAACTGGAGGCACGGTGTCCGGAATGATCAAGGGAGGCGATGCGACGATCATTATTACACCTCAGCCAAGCGGCGAAGGGTCCGCGACTGCTCGGACCCTCACGCCTTACGGCCTCAGATCGACCGTCTACCTTTATTTCATTGCGGCAATCCATGAAAGTATTCATCTAGCGGGTCTTAACCGCCGCTACTCCGACCGCCAACTCGCCGAAGCAGCCCATGCCCTGAATGATAAGTCCTATTTGCCTAATGATCCGCGAAACGTGAGCGCAAACAGTGACGCTTGGAACTCAGAGTTGATGAAACACTGTCCAGGCCCGAAGGAGTAATCCCGAAGGAGTAATGATGAACGCCATCAAGAGAGTGCTCCTCTTAATCTGTCTGGCGTTTAGCCAGCAGGCTCAGACACAAACTCGGGGATGGCACGGTATCGTGCCGCTGCATTCCTCGCGGCAAGATGTCGAACGATTGCTTGGGCCTGGAAAGGGACTCTGCCATTGCGAGTACAGCTTGGAGGACGGCAATGCGTCAATTCACTACTCGGGCGAGCCATGCGCCGAAGTGAGAGAGCGAGGATGGAGAGTACCGCGCGATACGGTGATAACCATTTCGTTCTATCCAAAAATGAACACCCGTTTCTCGGAGCTACCAATTAACAAGGCAAACTATGACAAGAGGGCAGATCCGGAAATACAAGGCGCGTTTGGCTATTTTAATGAAAGGGATGGCATCTTGATTGAGGTTGATGGCGACACGGTGTCGGGGTTCTATTACACCCCAGCGAGAGAAGACGGGCATCTTAGATGCGCCTCCAAGAGAAAGCCTTCGCGGAGGCACGGGAGGCATCTATTGACTACGACGGCTGTTGAAAGTTTTTAGTGGCGCGTACCGCAGAACACCGACACCCAAGTCACAGGCTAGTCAATTCGAAGAGGCGAATATCCCAAAATGCGATGGAAGTAACCTCAGACTCATGCTGGCGGTCGTTTGATCGCCATAGCCTATTGGCAGTGTTGTTCGTCATCGTCCTTCCGCTTTTTCTCAATCACAGCCTCTGGTTTGAAGTCCTGGGTGGCATCCGGCCTCAGGCGTGGGATGGGTCGGGGCATTACGCTTTGGCGCAGATTTACAATCACTCGATCTTTCCGGAGACGTTTGGTTGGACGAATGCTTACTTTGCCGGTCTAGGCTTTCCGAATTTCTATCCGCCGCTGTTCTATTTTCTCGTCGCGCTGCTCGCGCATACGCATCTGGTTTCCTTGGCGGTTGCTTTCAAGATTGTGCTCGTCTTGCCGATGCTGTTGTTGCCGGCCGCGGTTTGGTGGTTGGCGTATCGGCTGGGTGGACGCCATCGAATAGCGGCCACCTGTGCAGCTCTGGCCTTGATGCCGCTGCTGATCGATTATCGCTTTACAAATTCTTCAGGCGTCATTGGATTGAGCCACACGTCGACGTTCCTGCTGGGACTCTATACACAGCCGCTCGGATTTGTTTTGCTGATGGTGTGGTACGTGATTTATGTGGAGTGCGGTAACTCGTTACCGTTTTCTAAAGCAGCGACGAGTCGCCGCCCGCCAAAATATTTCGTCCTTTCATCGATCCTGTTGGCGCTGGCGCTGCTGGCGAATTTCTTCAGCTCAAACGTCGCGGCCCTGATGGTGATTACGGTTGTCGCTTATGATCTCTTCAAGCGAGACCGTGGTTTCATCGCGCATCTGGCGATTCCAGTCGTCGCCCTTTGCCTGATGTTGTTTTGGCTGGCTCCGCTCATTAGCTCTTACAGATTTGTGGTGACGCGGCCGGTGCGCACCCCGCTTGCTGAGCTTCTGCTGCCGGTTATGTGGCCGTGGTACGCGCTCGCGGCGCTGGGTGGCTGGCTTTGGGTGCGACGCACGCGCGAAGGAGCGCATGTTCCTTTCTTACTGATGTGCGCGCTGCTCTTCCTGGCCATTTGTTTGGGCGGCACCATAGCTCCACGCTGGTTTCCGTTTCAGCCGAATCGTCTGGTCGCCACGTTGAATTTCATGTTGGCAGTGCCGGTGGGCCAGGCGATTGCTGCGGGATTGCGCGCGCTTGGTATTGTGGGCAAAGGGCAAGGCGGGAAGAGCAGAGAGGAAGGCGCGAAGGGCAAAAGGCGAGCGTTTGGCAGAGCGACGAAGTCAGTTAACATGAGGCCACTCAGGTTGTATGTCACGCTCGGCGCGGCAGTTATCCTTCTCTTCGCTTTCATTGAGCCGAGCCAGTCGCAGTGGGCGTTCTACGATGCGAAAGAGTGGGAGCGCATTGCACCAGTGCTGCGGTTCGCCGAGCAGCATCGGGACGGGCGTTATCTGGTTGAGAACCTGCCGTTTTCGGACTTAGATGCAGCACACGATGGCCGGGCAATCAATGCTTATCTCGGCGCGCAAGGCAACGAGGTATTGAGCCTGTTCTTTCGCGAGGGTGCGCCCAATGTGCTCTTTCTCAATCCGCTAGCCGATTCGCTTTCCGCTCAGGCCGATTCCTACGGTATTAGCTCAACGCTGGTTGATGATAGCGACTACTTCAACCAATCCGTAAGGCAACACATCGAGCAGGCGAAGTTGTTCGGCGTGAAGTATCTGGTCATGCATTCGCCGAGCACCAAAGCAAAGCTAGGCAGCGTGAGCGGCGTGACGCGATACGAGTTGGGCCAATGGAGCGTTTTCGATCTGGGTGGCGCAGCAACGCCGACGGTCTCGACACTCGCATACCAGCCGGCGCTGGTGGTCAGTGATTTCTCTCTAAAGTTACGCCGGCGAGACGGCTACGACTTCATGCGGTTTGCTGAGGAGCAATTCGCTGACAACTCGTATGACGTGTTGCTAGCTCGTTCGCCAGAACGAAAGATTGACCGGCTCGGCGCGCTCGATAACTTCGGCGCTCTAATTATAGATACTTACGACTCTGACGACGAGGCGTTCGCATTTGAAAGATTGCGGGAGTTTGCGCAGAACGGCTTATTGATTCTGCTCTCGAGCGACTCGCTACTCTTTCGACGCATTCAAAGCTCTCTAGCAGAGTTTCCGCGGGCTGAGATCATCGAGCGTCACGCTGGGTCCAACCAGAAGCTATGGAGGAAGTGAAATCAGGAGAGTGTGGCGGCAGATTCGAGACTCCCTCGATAAGCACAAGGTCACCGTTGCCAGCCAGACTCCTGTGATACTGCGGAGCCGCATTGAGCAGAACAGGATCGACATCAATACCGGTGCACAACGCACGGAGGTGCCGGTGCTTCTTGCGACTACCTATCACCCGAACTGGCGGCGCACAGATGATGAGCCTATCTACACGGCAACACCCTTCTTTATGCTGACATTTGTGAAAGATTCAGCCCAGCTTGTGTACGAGCGTCGCTCACTTGATCGGCTCGGAGTATTGGTGTCGGCCAGTGCTCTTTTGTTACTGTGCTCAGTGACAGCGTGGCGCTTGCGTGCTTCAAGGGCAGGGGCGTCAAAGAATGATAATTGGAGATTCTTATGTTCCACGAAACTCAAACCATGTCGGCAGAGCGGGACTGGGCGGCAGAAGAAGAGAGCCACCTCCGGCCGCCAAGAGCTGTGGTACTGATCCCCTGCCACAATGAAGAGTTGACCATTTCTGAGACTGTCGAGCAGTTCCATCACTACCTGCCGGAAGCTGCTGTCTACGTCTTCGATAACAACTCCACAGACCAGACGGTTAAGCGTGCACGCGCTGCGGGCGCCCATGTTTTTCACGAACAGCGGCAGGGAAAAGGCTATGTGGTGCAGGCGATGTTTCGAGAAGTCGACGCCGACGTTTACGTGATGGTAGACGGCGATGGCACGTACCCTGCGTCCGCAGTTCGAGATCTGGTTGAGCCGATTTTGAGGAAGGAAGCAGACATGGTAGTAGGCTCAAGATGGCGAGGCCGTTCAGTCAGCGGGGCCAAACTCTTGAACCGCCTTGGCAACGGGTTCTTTCTCTTTGTCCTGAACTTGGTATTCCATTTGCGATTGACGGATGTGCTATCTGGATATCGCGCCTTCAACCGAGATTTCGTCAAGGGCATTCCCCTGCATGGGGGAGGTTTTGAGATCGAAACGGAGCTGACAGTCAAAGCCATTGAGCGAAGGTACCGAATTGTGGAGGTACCGATAAAGGTGTCGGGGCGTTGCTCAGGGAGCCATTCAAAGGTACGCGTGCTGCGGGATGGCTTTATCATCCTAAATACTATTCTTGCACTCTTTCGCGACTACAAGCCATTGACTTTCTTCGGGCTTGCAGGGCTGGCGTTGAACGGATGCGGGCTGCTTGCTGGCGTGATCGGAGTTCTCGGATCGGCGCAGGGGAAAGTCGTCTCAACCCTGCCTGCCGTGGTCCTCAGTCTCGGCCTGAGCTTAGCAGGAATGCATGCGATCGCGATTGGATTGATACTTCACACTATCACCCGGCGCGCGCAGGAGAGTGACCATCAACTGCGCATTCTGATGGACGAGTTGCGGTTGCGGCGGAATCGAAACGGATCAGATGAGGAGTGAGAAATCTCACGTACAGAAAGTATTGTCAACTTAACTTCATGGAGAAACAGAATCATCGACTTCCGACAAGATAAAACCACGTTCGGTCATCTGGTTGATTAACGATCACACTTATTAAGCGGCTGCCCCCACTGCCAATCAACTCTTCCCAGAGGCGAATTCCGACTTCAACACGTCCCGGTAACCAGTAGCTCTGTAGAGATGTCTCCCCACTCGGAAGTCTGACGTGATGACTCCGAAGGCCGAGAGAAAGCGTCGTGCCTGACCAGCTGTTGAACCTCCTCATTTCCTTCTTGCGTAGTCTGGTAGGTTGATGCGAATTTTCGGCACGGTTGTTCTACCCCTTGTCCTGGCTATGCTCGATCCTGGGCATGACCTCTCGCCTTGCCGCGTGGTAGCTCTTCAGCTTGTTGTGATGATCACGCGCGGCATATACTCGCTCATCACGCCGGACGGTGAATGATCACCGTCCCGCAGTTTGATAAAGTCAATTAGAGCACCCTCATAAAGTGCGCAGACAAGATAGGGCCATAAGAACTGCTTTATCATACCCGTAAGTTTGGGGCCCTTCGGTCTCCGATAGAGTGCCTTACCTAGAGGGAAGGCGGTGCTAATCGCGAATACGTTCCATCCTCACTGGCGCAGAGGTGACGGCGATTACTCAGAAGGTAAGAAGATTACCTGGCGCGACGGTTTAGCGCGCTCTTTCAAGTCGTCTGGTATCGCTTGTTCGATTAAGGCCCTGACTCACCATGTGGCGCCGGATTCCTAGTTGGCAATCGCCGGATGTCCGCAACGCCTCATCTGGTGCGAACAATACCGAGCGTTCCTTCTGGAGTCCCGATGGACATTGGTCGCAATGGATTAGCCGATGTTCTGGCCTTCAGCGGATCGAATCAAATTACTGAAAACTATAATTATAAGGCCCAAACGGGCTTGCTAGCCGGTCGGTGTTTGTGCGTGGCACCGTGGCAATGGTCCATTGGCCACAACCTTGCTCGATAGTTCGTATCCCTTCGGCAAATTCAAATTGGTGTGACTGGGAACGGTTCTTTGAGTAGAGTTGCCTGCGAAGAGTATTCAACTTCGGATGACAGCCGATGAACGTAGACACTACAAATGCAATCGGTGCAAATGGTTCTCTTGGCGATTTAGATTTTGGTTCGTACGGATTCGATTATTGGCGCGACGGCGCGTGGTCAAATTACTTCGCGACGTTCGCCCGACGACCTCGCTGACTATCATCTCTCACCACGAGCTGCGAATGCGACTAAGAATATTTCCTTGACTCACCTGAGCTGCTGGCAGTTTTCTGAAAATTAGTTCTCATTCGGCTTCTCACTTAAAACCCCAGCGAGCGCATTGACCCAGTTGGCCCGCACGTCGCCGTTCACGTTCGCTGACTTGATTGCGGCCTTTGGTGCCTAGTCGAGTCCTGCTTAGTTTTCTGTTGATATTCCCCTCCGCCACGTTATTCATGGGCGGCGTCTAACTGCTTCGGTTCACTGCCGAAAGAGGTGAGGAGGAACTCTTGTATTAGAAACCCCTTCAAGTCTCAGGAGGCTTCTATCGACGATTTAAAATCTAGGGTAAGGAGAACAGTGGTGTCAGAAGAAAGTAGAGATTTGTCACGCCTGTATGGGCGATTGAAGTTCTCGGAGAAGACCCAGCTGTTTGTCGAAGGCATCCGTTCATCTGGGCCTTCGCGCACGGTCGGGAGCGGGAAGAGTAACGTTCGGGGGCGTTACCCGAGTCGCAAGATGGGGCTGACCATTCAGTTTGAAAGCCACCGCAACGAACTGCCCGCGATCTTCGAACTCGAGCATGACCAGGAAGTCATTGAGTACTATGACCAGCCCTCGCCTATTACGATTGAATATGAAGGAAAGAGCAAAAGAAGAATTCGCGTCCTCCACACTCCCGACTTTTTCGTTATACGTTTGAGCGCTGCCGGTTGGGAGGAATGCAAAACTGAGGAAGATCTCTTATCACTCTCCGTAAGAAATCCTAACCGCTTTTGCAAGGACGAGGACGGCGTGTGGCGCTGCCCGCCCGGAGAAGCTTACGCGGGCCACCTCGGTCTCTATTACCGCCTGCGTACCTCTGCCGAGATCAATTGGACCTTCCAGCGCAACATCCATTTCCTGGAAGATTACTTTCGCATTGACGCTCCGCTGGTTTCCCAAGCGGCCCGCGAAGCGGTCACCTCGAGCACCGCGTCTGAGCCCAACATCACGCTCGACCAACTCTACAAAAGTGCTGAAGGTAAAGCCAACCGCGACGAAATTCACATAATGATTGCCCACGGTGAGATCTTCGTGGACTTGTCTGCGGCGCCGCTCCCCGAACCCGACCTCGTCCGTGTCTTCCGCGACGAAGAGACTTCGGAAGCTTACCGGAATCTGACCCAAGTAGCACGCGATTCGGCCGCGCACAAACTCTGCTATGTCGATCTCTCAAAGACTGAGAAAGTGCTCTGGGGTAACCGAAGCTGGACCATCCTCAACACGAATGAGGAGGCAGTGGGGCTCCTCGGCGATGGTAATGAATTCCGCGAGGTGCCACTCACAGTTTTCGAAGAGTTGGTAAGAAAAGGAAAGATCACAGGGCTTCAGGATAGGAACGCAACACTGTTAAGCGCGGAGGCGATCGAGCGTTTCCGTACAGCGAGTAGCCACGCTTACCGCGAGGCCAATCGGCGCGCTAATTTCGTTCAGGCGCGCCTATGGGGCGATCAGGTGGATAAAGAAATTGTCGGTGAGCGTACGCTTCAGAGGTGGGTGTCCTCCTTTCGCGCTGCGGAGTCGATGTGGGGCTGTGGTTATCTGGGACTCTTGCCCGCGCCTCGTTCCGGCAACCGCAAAGGCAGGCTTGCGCTCGGGACCGTCACGCTGCTCAATAAGTTCATCGACGAGGATTACGAGACAATCAAGCACAAGCGGAAGTACGAGGTCTACGCCGCATACCTGCGCGCCTGCGACAAAGCGGAGGTCATTGCTGCAAGCTATAAGACGTTCTGCGGTACCGCCAAGCGCCGCCCGCGCTATCAGCAGACCCTAAAGCGAGAGGGCAAACGCGCTGCCTATCGAGACAAGCCCTTTTACTGGTGCCTGGATCAGACCACGCCGCGGCACGGCGACCGTCCATTTGAAATCGTCCACATCGACCACACAGAACTCGACGAGGAACTTGTCTGCTCCCAGACAGGCCGCAAACTCGGCAAGTGCTGGGCGACGATCGCCACCGACGCTTACAGCCGACGCTTCCTGGCAGTCTATATGTCTTATGACCCGCCGAGCTACCGCTCCTGCATGATGATCCTACGCGAGATCGTCAGGCGCTTCGGCAGGTTTCCGCAAATGATCGTTGTGGATGGTGGCGCAGAGTTCGAGAGCGTCTACTTCGAAACCCTACTGGCGCGCTACGAATGCACAAAAAAAACAAGACCGCCTGCCGAGGCGCGCTTCGGCAGCGTGTGCGAGCGGCTCTTCGGCACCACCAACACGATGTTCATTCATAACCTCAGGGGAAACACGCAGCTCATGAAAAATGCGAGACAAGTTACCAAGTCGATCAACCCGAAGAACCTCGCCGTCTGGGCTCTGGGCGACCTTGACTCGCGTTTGCGCGAGTTCGCCTATGAGCTCTACGACACGCTCACTCATCCGGTCCTGGGTACGACCCCGCGCGAGGCCTTTGCGCTTGGAATAAAGCATGGCGGGATGCGCTCACATCGCATGGTTCGTTATTCCGAGGACTTCCGACTGTTCACCTTGCCGACAACGCGTAAAGGCACCGCCAAGGTGCGGTCCGGAAAGGGCGTCAAGATCAACCACATCTACTACTGGGCGGAAGCCTTCCGCAGCCCCAACCTCGAGCGCAAGAACGTCGAGGTGCGCTACGACCCCTGGAACGCTGGAATCGCTTACGCCTACGTCGGCGGACGCTGGGTCGAGTGCAAGTCTCAGTACTGGGGGATACTGCGAGGCCGCAGCGAGCGCGAGTTGATGCTTGCAACAAGGGAGCTCCGCCGCCGTCAATGCCTGCACACGCAAGAGGTCTTCACAGTTACTGCCAGGAGATTGGCCGAATTTCTCGAATCGCTTGAAGCTCAAGAGGTCCTACTGGAGCAGCGACTCCGTGACCAAGAGGCGCGCCGCCTCCTGGCTTTCACCGCTGGACCCGCAACTGAAAGTTTTCAAGCTGATGATCCTCGGTCTCCGGCTGAAGCAAGCGTCCCTGTTCTGCCGGTCGGGACTCAGGAAAGAAGTCATGGTCAGCCCGACATCACTGAGAGACATAACCGCAGACCAACAGTTTACGGGAGATTCTAAGCATGGCGAAAAAGCGAAGATTCGACAAGCAACTGCTCAAGGAGCCGGCTCGCGCCCGGCTCCAGTATTTCCTCGATCTGACAGTGGTCCATCCGCGGCTTGACGAAGCTCACCAGACTCTAATGCGGGTAATCCGGCGTCCATTTTCAGGCACGCTTGTCTTCGTCAGCGGACCTGCCGGTGTGGGTAAGACCACCCTCTTCCGTAAGGTCGTCACGGAGCTTGTCGCGGCCGTGCTGCCCGACCTCGAAATAGACCGCGGGCGCATACCTGTTGTCGGCTTGGAAGCGCCGTCGTCGGAATCAGGTGTCTTCAACTGGAAGGATTTCTACAAGCGGCTCCTTTACGCGTTGGACGAACCTTTGGTCGAGCACAAGATCAACACCGACCCGACCAACCGCAAGGGCCTATCAACTCTGCCCGCGGGACACAACCCAGTGACCACAGAACTGAGACTCGCCGTCGAGCAGACGCTCCGGTACCGTCGGACCTCTCACATACTCATCGACGAGGCCCAGCACTTTTCAAGGATTGCCACGGGTCGCAGACTCCAGGACCAGCTAGACACGCTCAAGTCGCTCTCAAACATGACCGGTACTCTAATCGTGCTCTTCGGTTCATATGAACTGCACCACTTCAGAAATCTCTCGGGCCAGTTGAGCCGCCGGAGCGTCGACGTTCATTTTCCCCGTTACGACATCCGCGTCGAGGATGACGTCGAGGCCTTCCGCAATTTGCTTTTTACCTTCCAAGGCGAACTTCCGCTTGCAGAGGAGCCGGATCTGGACGCACGGTGGGACTACTTCTACGAGCGGTCGCTCGGATGCGCCGGTGTGTTGAAGGATTGGCTCAAGCGTGCCTACGAAGACGCTCTCAAGGCTGGCGGGAAGCGTCTCACCGCCGACCAGATCGAAAGTAACCAACTCTCGACCTCACAACTCGATAAGATAGACACGGAAGAGAAACGCCGGAAGCTGCGGGCCAGGCTGGGTCTGGAAGCAGAGCGGGAGAAGTTGGCCGGTCTAGGTCATGCCAGGGATGAGGGGCAAGCTGCTGGCGAATCCCCTATGAACCTAAAGCTCAGCCCAAAGGTACGTGTTGGTAGGCGCAAGCCGGTCCGCGACCGAGTCGGTGAGAAGAGGCGGGCGAGTTAACTAATTCGCGCACTTGTTGATCCCAGACCATGCTCGCATATAGCCTGGCCTGCAAGGAGGCCTTTGACGAACGGTAGTCTATCGATGCCACTATCACCATACCAATCCTGGGATTCACATCGCTGATAATTCCGCCGCGCACCCGTCTAATTCCTCTGGAGCCGCTCGGCATAGGCACTGCTTACATTGAGAGCCTGACCAGCTACACCTGTCGGTTGGCGCAAGTGCACTCAATCACAGTGGGGAAATTGTTCAACCGTGAGATCGGTCCGATGATCAACAAGCTGTATCTGGTCAGCGAACATAAGAGGACCAACGCTAACTTCTGCAAAAATTACTTCACCAATCGTGGGCATATGTTCAATGGGGTTGGAAAGTGTGCGCAAGACCTGGTGCGTGCTCTCCAGGCCCTCACTCTCCGCCAGGACTTACGGTTCCTGACCTACCTCACATGGACGGAGGTGCTCTCCGAGATCAGACTACTGCGTCGCACGCGCGCTTGGTGCCCACTCTGCTTTGGCGAATGGCTTTGCGAAGGCCGAGAGATATACGAGCCGCTGCTGTGGCGCTTACACGAAGTGACAGTCTGTCCGTTGCATCGTCGCGAACTCGAGACCGGGTGCCCTAAATGCGGCAGACACCTTCGACTGATCGAGAGCCATTCACGCGCAGGTCATTGCCAACGTTGCGATGCCTGGCTCGGAAAAACCGGAACCGAAATGATTGAAAAGCGCCATCGTGCCGAAGACTTTGATTTTCAGCTTTGGTCGGCGTTTGAGCTGGGACACCTAATTGCTGCGGGGCCGACCTTGTCCGCTGAGCCGGGCAGGGAGCAAATAGCAAAGGCCATCAAAATGTGCACCGAACGCCTGGCTGCGGGTAATGCACACGTATTCGCACGCCTCTCACGCCTGCCGAAAAATCGTGCGCATTTCTGGATTCAGCGCAAGACGGTACCACTACTCAATTCACTACTGAAAATCTGCCACAAGATGTGCATCTCACTCGTTGACTTCCTTACCCTTGAGGACCCGCTCACCCACCTAGGCAGAGCGGGCGTTGCGATCAGAATCGAAGCTGAGAAGGTCACAGTGCACAAAAGGAGAAAGGCGCGAGCAGTAATGCGCGAGGCCCTCAACGAAAATCCAGCGCCCTCAATTCAGGCGATTGCCACGCGCCTCGGGTACAAGAGTATATGTTCCGTCAGGAAAGTTAGCGCGGAACTTTATTTGAAGATACTCGAAAGACAGCGTGCGACAGTGGCCAGGGAATCGGCGCGCGAAGAGCGCAGGGCAGTGCCACCCCGCAATAGAGA
>WNFR01011473.1_pt1 | contig 14371 bp, 10 predicted proteins | sample 5400221 | NCBI WGS metagenome assembly WNFR01 (sample SAMN13153357, study PRJNA577476) | soil metagenome | isolation source: 40 cm soil under Madrone tree | place: USA:California | collected 2016-06-14 | reverse complement strand
GCGGCTCGAGGCCGTCATGCGGGCCGGCGTAGGACATGCGCGCGGCATACCCGAGCGAAACGAAGCGTTGCGCGCCGTGGAAGGCGAGGCGATCGCGCAGCTTCGCCTTCAGCTCATCGGGGTATATGCCGATGGTTTGCGTGTACGCGGTGACCGATCTTATGGGAATCTCCAGATCGTCGACCGGCACGAGATTGGCGACACGATTGGTCAAGATACGCGCGAAGTCGACCGGCTCACTGGTCTGCGAGACAATGATTGCTCCGTCGTTGCCGCCGCCGATGACACGGTGGTCGTCGCTCATCATCTTGAGTGAATGGATTTCCTCGGCCAGTTGCGCATCGACCCGCTGTACGGGGGTACTGAGCGCCGGCGGAAGGGATTGCAGCGCGGAATAGACCATTTCGCCGAATCGGTTGGCGGTGGCCAAGCCGTCCTCGTCGGTGCCGCTCTCGATATAGGCGACGCGCGCGTTCAGGCAGGCTTCCTGATTATTCGAACCAATATCGATGGCCATACGCTGTGCCGCATCGGCCATGGTTCGCTCGTCTTGAAAAGCCGCCTTACCGATGATACTGGAGCTGAGCTTGGGGTCGAGCGTAATGAGGTCGATTCCCGGCTGAATGTATTTCGCGATATGCGTGATGGACGCAAAGCCGCCCCAGGCTATGATCTTCTCGATATTCTTTGGCTGGTAGAGGACATCCTCGAAGCTCGAGTCTCCGCCCTTCCAATAGCCCACTGACAAGTGCTTCGTGATCGGATGGTCGGGCGCCATTTCGATCATCGTGCGCGCACAAGCGGCCGCCGTCAGGGGATCATTGGAGGGCGTCTTGATGATGGCATCGCTGCGCAGAACGGCGTTGCGCATCACGGTCATGGAGGATACCAACGGTGAATTCCCTGCAACTACATGGACGGCACGCGCGCCGATGGCCCTAATAGAAGCCATCGCTCCATTTCCCATGCGCTTCTGGACCCAGCCTTCAAGATAGGGGATGCCGATCGAGCTGTCGGCAAATTCGCGCGCGAAGTTCGGCTCGAAGCAGTCGCGCATCAACTGATAAGTACGGCGCAGCAGCGGTTCGGTGAGACCGGAGGTGCTGAGCGCTAGTTCGAAAGCTTCCTGCAGATAGGAATTGCGTCCGAACGCCATCCGCTGATGCAACTCGCCGAGATAGTCGAGAATGTCGTCGAAGTTAAGTTCGTACAAATCCGACAGGCAGGAGGGAGTACCCAGTGGAATAGCATCGACGTGCTTCTTGACGTCGGGTGTCGCGAAACTGGCGCCGCCGCGTCGGCCGCCGAATTCCACGTCCGCGTGGTCAATAATCCGGCCGCGGATGATGAGGGGAACGTGATATTGCGCCATGATTCTACTCCGCAACCCGGGTGATGAAGTCGAGCGCCCGGTTGTGCGCGTCCGGAGCGCCGGCACAGGTGATCTTGTCGTCGCCGCCTTCCGTCTCCGAATAGCGGCGAATTACCGGATCCACATGTGCGCCCGTGCGCCCACAACCGCAGGGGGTGTCGCCGAAGCTCAGGGTCACTTCGTCGCCCGTCAGGAACCCGCCCCAATGGGTCTTAATGGCAATATCTACGAATCCGAAGCGGCCCGTCTGTGTTCCCGCGCGCGGGAGCTGCTCGCCAGTTTCCGGATCGATGATGAACGGTACGATGTTGGGCCGGAAGTGATACTGACCGAGCGGGCAGGCACGATGGGTTGCATTCACCATCTCCGTCATGCCGTAGCCGAGCCGCGGATAGGCGTTGATACCGATGAATTGCACGATCTGTTCGCGGTAACCGTCCGGCAGCACACGCCCTTTCGAGCCGCCGGCGATGTGCACCAGCGAATCCGGTGCGAACGCCGCCATCACGCCATGCTTGCGGCCCTCCTCGGCGAGATCGACCAGTTGCGGCACGGTACCGGAGATGACGACGCGCCGGCCGCGAAGCCGCGTGGCCACATCGTGGAAGAACGCGCGCGTGCGTTCCTCGCTTTGGGCCTGCTCCTTCTCAAATGCATCGCGGCGCGCGAGTAGGCCGGGGGCGAGCTTCAGCTTGCCCAGTTCGCCGCGCTGCTCGGCACCCTTGATCCGGCCGCCGAGCGACAGGACATCGGCGCTCAGGCGGCCGGGATTGGATGTCGTGACCCAGCTATCATCGCCGCCGTGAAAATAGCGCGTGACCGCATCCAGCAGCCGCGCCTGCCCCATGGCGCCGTGGCGATAGCCCGCGTGAATGATGGGCAGAGTGTCGAAACCCGTGAGATGTGCATCAGGCTCGTCTCCAAAGCCTTCGAAGAAGCGCATGAATCCCTTCGCGACCGTATCCATTTCGGAAACGCTGCGCGGCACGAAGGAAAGCTTACCCGTGGTGCCGGATGAGTGCTTGACGCGGATATCGGTGTTGGCATCCAGAAAGTCGATCCATTCGTCGATGCTGCCGCAAGCGGATGCATCGAGTGCCGATAAGTCGTGGGCGGTCAGCTTGTCCAGCCAGCGGGTGAGCCGGTCAAATCGTCCATTCTCCAGGACTGAGAGTGGATAGGATTTGTAGACGGAATGGGAAAGAAGGAGCGGGCCGGCCTGGGCGATGTCACTGATCTCACGAATGTGCTGCTCTTCTGCCAGCAGTGCCAGCACCGGCACCCGTTCCACCATGGCCGTGAAGTGAGCGGACAGCGCCCGCGCGTGAATTTCTTGGAGAGTGCCGTTCGGAATCGAATGCATCTCCGTGATGGTCAAATCCAGGAACTTTTCCGGCGCGGCCGTCAGTTCTTCAATGGAAAGCGCGGGCCTTGCAGACTTTAGAGACGGCATGTTCATGGCGCGGCAGCCTTCTCGGCGCTGCTTTGGTCGGCGAACCAGGACTGCCAGGGAACGTCGCTCGACAGGGCGGCGGGAAGCCAATAGCGCTTCAAAAGCGCGTGCATTGGCTTGCCGCGTTCGACGTCGCACAGATCGTTGAGCGCGTGCGGGAATTCAGGTCATCGACGCCAGAGCGACCGACTCGGGGCGGTATTCCTCGTCTACGATCCATTTGCACATCCGGCGCAGCGGCTCGATGCCGTCGTGCGGACCGATATTGGCGAAGCGGCCGGCATATCCCAGTGATACCAGCCTTTGGGCACCGTGAAGGGCGAGGCGATCGCGCAATTCCGTGCGCAGCGAGTCGGGATAGATTCCGATCGTCTGCGTATAGGCGTTGGTCGAACGAATCGGCGTTTCCAGACTATCGAACGGCACCAGGTTCGCAATGCGATTTCCCAGCAGCCGGGCGAAATCGACGGGTTCGTCCATCTGCGACACGATCACGGCGCCTGTCGGGCCGCCGCCAACCACTTCGTAGTAACCGATCGACATTTTCAACGCATTGACTTCCTCGGCCAGCGCGGGATCGGGCGCGACCGCGGGACCGCTGATGTGGGGCGGCAACGCTTGAATCGAATCATAGAGATATTGGGCGAACCGGTTTGCCTTCCTAAGGCCTTCCTTGTCGGTGCCGGTTTGGATATAGACTACGCGCGCGTTGTGACAGGCCTCCTGATTGCGGTGGCCGACATCGACAGCCGCTCGCCCGGCCACCTCCCGCATCGTGGCGTCGCTTGCGAACGCCTCCCTACCGATGATCGTCGAGCTCAGTTTGGGATCCAGCGTGATCAGGTCGATGCCCGGCTGAATATATTTCGAAATATGGGTGATCGAGGCGAGACCGCCCCAGGCAACGATCTTGTCGACATGGGCCGGGGTATAAAGCGCTTCTTCGACTTGTGTATCGCCGCCTTTCCAGTAGACCACCGATAAATGCTTGGTAATCGGATGGTCGGGAGCCATGTCGATCATGGTGCGCGCGACGGCTGCCGCGGTCAGCGGATCGTTCGATGGCGTCTTGACGATCATGTCGCTGCGGATGACCGCGTTGCGCATGATGCTCATAGCGGCAACGTTGGGAACGTTGCCGGCGATGATATGCACCGCCCGCGCACCGAACGCGCGCGCCCAGGCATGGCCGCCGGTCTCGAGCTTCATGCCCACCCACCCGTCGAGATAAGGGATACCTATCGACTTGTCTGCGGTCTGATGGACGACGCTGCGGCCAAAGCCCTGACCCAAGGTCTCGTAGATGCCCCTTAGAATTTGCGGCGACAGTCCCGACGTCGTCACCGACAGTTCATAGGCTTCTTGCAGATAGGCGTTCTGGCGAAACGACAGGCGGGTGCCGACTTCCTGAAGAAAGTCGGCGATATCGCTGAACTTGAGCTCGTGGAGGTCCCTGAGCGCGGATGGCGTCGACAGTGGGAGCCTGTCCAGATGTTTTCGGATGTCCGCCGATGTAAAGCTCGAACCCCCGCGCCGTCCGCCGAACTCGACGTCGGCATCTTCGATGACCTTGCCCCGAAGGATGAGCGGTACGTTGAATTTCGCCATGGTGCTACCCCAATTGCTGGGCAATGAATTCGAGAGCTTTGTCATGCGCGTCCATGGCGCCGGCGCAGGTTATCTTGTCGTCGTTTCCTTCAATTTCGGTGAAGCGCCGGATTTCGGAATGGATGATGGGCCCGGCACGGCCGCAGGCGCAGGGTTCGTCCCAGGTCATGGTCACGCGGTCCCCGCTCAACAATCCGCCCCAATGCGTCTGGATGGCAAGATCGAACCAACCATAGCGCCCGGTTTGCGTGCCTTTACGCGGCAGCAAGGCGCCAGTCTTGTGGTCGATCAGGAATGGGATCAGATTGGGCAATGGGTGGATGTTGCCGAGTGGGCACATGCGCGACGACCCAAGGCACATCTCGCTCATGCCGAAGCCATCGAGCGGATATTCTTCCATGCCGATGAATCGGCATATCACCTTCTTGTAGTCTTCCTCGAAGATGCGCCCCTTGGCGCCGCCCCCAATGCTCGCCAGCGTATCGGGCGTGAACAGGCCGGTGAGGCCGGCTTTGCGCGCTTCGATAGCCAGGTCGTAAACGGCCGGCGGCGAACCGACGATGATGACCCGCTGACCGCGGTAGCGCTGCACGATGTCGTCGAAAAACACCTTGAGCCTCTGGGGAGCCGCCTTCTGTTCCTGAACGAATGCCGCCCGCCGCGTGAGCAGCGCGGGAGAAACCTGTAGTTGCCCCAGTTCGCCCTTGTCCTGAGCTGCCTTCAACCGGCCGCCGAGCGACAGCACGTCGGCGCTCATGCGTCCGGGATTCGAGGCGATGACCTTGTTCTCATCGCCGCCGTAGAGCCAGTGAACGGCCGCATCCATCATGCGCGGATAGGCGAGGGCGCCCTTGCGATAGCCCACGAGGAGTACCTGGAGGTCCTCGAATCCGGCCAGCGCATTGGCGTGCGGTTCGTCTCCGAAGCCTTCGAACGAGCGCCGCCAGCCTTTTGCAGTGGCCTCTGTCTCCGCAAGCGTGCGCGGCACGAACGACAGTTTTCCGGTGGTACCCGATGAGTGCTTGATGCGCAGCTCGGTCTTCGAATCCATTGCATCGTGCCGAGCCACTTGGTCAGGAGATCGAAGCGGCTCTTTTCCAGCAGCGACAATGGATAGGATTTGTAGATCGAGTGCGGGAAGAGGAGGGGGGCGGCATCGGGAATATCGTTGATCGCGCCGATGCTTTGGCTTTCCGCGAGTTTCGCCAGCACGGGGACTTTGTGAACCAGCGTATCAAAGCGCTTCCTCAGAACGGTGAGCTGGATATCCATCACCGTCTCGTAGGGAATGCTGTATTGCTGCGTGACAGTCAGGTCAGGATATCGCTCCGGATGTCTCCCGAGAAGGTCGACGTCGCGCTGCGATGCGGTCGGCTGGTCCATGGCTTCCCCGAATAGTTCAGACGCAAGCGTACGATATCCTGATGGCGCAATCCAGTAACCTTGCTAACGATTCGTGGGAATTCCGGCGGGGGCGTGCTTTCCGGCCGCGTGAGCCTCCGCATAACGCTGTTTGAGCAGGCGCTTGTAGATTTTCCCGGTCGCATGCCGCGGCAGATCGGCGGAAAAGTCCACGGAGCGCGGACATTTGAAATTGGCGATACGCGAACGGCAAAAATCGATCAATTCCGCTTCGAGCGCGGGTCCGGCTAGGTTCATATCGAGCGGGTGCACAACGGCTTTCACAGCCTCGCCGAACTCCTCGTGCGGCACGCCGATTACTGCCGCATCCAGCACCTTGGGATGGCACAACAGCAAGTCTTCCACTTCCTGCGGGTAGATGTTGACGCCGCCGGAGATGATCATGTGCGATTGACGATCCGTGAGATAAAGATAGCCGTCGCCGTCCAGACATCCGATGTCGCCGAGCGTGCTCCAACCCTCGGGAGTGTAGGCTTCACGCGTCTTCTGCGGATCGCCGTAATATTCGAAGCGCGGTCCACCCTCGAAATAGACGACGCCTTCCTTGCCGACCGGCAATTCCTTTCCGTTCGGCCCGAGAATGTGCAGGCGGCCGACCACCGCCCGGCCCACGGAGCCCGGATGCAGCATCCACTCCTTCGAATCGATGGCACACAGGCCATTGCCCTCCGTGCCGCCGTAGTTTTCGTAGAGTATCGGCCCGAGCCAGTCGATCATTGCCTGCTTGACGTCGCGGCCGCAGGGGCCGGTTCCGTGCAGCACCATTTTCAGGCTGGACAGATCGTAGCGCCCGCGTATTTCCATGGGCAGCTTCAGCAGCCGGACGAACATGGTCGGTACGGCGCCCAAGTGCGTCACGCGGAACTCTTCGATGATTGCGAGCGCGCGTTCGGCATCGAATTGCTCCATGACGACGTTGGTGCCTCCGGCGTGGCCGGCCACCATGCCGTAGCGCAAGCCCGACGCGTGATAGACGGGCGTCGGGGTGAGAAATACCGTCGTTTGGTCGAAGCCGTAGAGGCCTGACATGAAAGCCATGACGGGGGGAATGGTGGACACCTTGCCGTCAGGCAAGGCGTTTCTAATGCCCTTGGGCCGCCCAGTCGTGCCGGAAGAATAAAGCAGGTCCCGGCCCAACGATTCATCCTTGATCGGTGACACCGGCATTGACGCCGCGGCCTCTTCATACGACTCGTAGCCGGCGATATTGCCTCCCACCGAAAATCGCATCGGGACGTGCGCGAGCTCGGCCGCAGCGGCCGCGAGGTCAGCGCAATGCGGAGTGGAAAAGAGTGCTGCGGCGCCGCTGTTCTCGAGAATGTACGCCGCCTCGGCGGTCTTGAGGCGCCAAGAAATCGGCGTGAAATACAGGCCCGAACGCTGTGCCGCCCAAAAGATCTCGAAGAAGCGCGGATGATTCTCCATCAACACTGCGATCACATCGCCGGGGCGTAATCCGCGTGCGCGCAGGAGCTGCGCAAGGCGGTTGCAGCGAAGGTCCAATTCGCCGTACGTGACGCGCTCACCGGAGGACGCCATGACGACCGCGGACTTCTCAGGCGTCGTTTCGGCCCAGTATTTGGGATGCACCGCCTTTCTCCGGCAAGGTCCTATCGGCCGCGGGGCCGAAGTCACTTGCGCCGCCGATTGTAAGGGGGCCGCATGCCCGGCATGCGGCCCCAGAAGGCCGGGCGAAATTCTAGAAGTGAGTGCCTACAGTAATTCCATACGTGCGCGGTGGTTCGGGCGAGAACTGCTGGCCGTACCCGATGGTTTCGGATCCGAAAGAGTAGTACTTGGCGCCGGACAAGTTCGCACCCCACAACCGGACGTCATACCTGTGGCTCGGGTTGATCCATTTCACCGATGCGTTGAACAGATTCACGACCGGCTGCCTCATGCTCTGGTCCGGGAACCAGGAGAACGCGTCCGTATAGGACCAATTCGCATTGAGGTCGAAATCGCCGATGGAACTCGGCACTACATAGTCGGCGCCAAAATTGGCGCCGTAGTGCGGGGCGCGGATCATGTCCAAGCCCGACGCATTGCAGGTGTACGTCCCGTTGGGGGCGCAGGCCGGCGAAGAGATCTGGGAACCCAGATAATAAGCGTTAGGCGGGAAGTAGGCCGTCGCATTCGCGAAGTCAGTGTAGTGGCCATAGAGGACCGACAAGCCGCCGGACAGCGTCAGGTGGCTCACGGGGATCGCCCTGAAGGAGAGTTCGCCGCCATTGACTTTCGCTCCCGCAGCGTTGATCAACTTGGTGCCCCCCGCCACGATGACGGCGAACTGCAGGTTCGAGACATCGTAGTGGAATGCGCTCAGGTTAACTTGCAGATGGTGATCGAACCATTCGCTTTTCAGGCCGGCTTCCACGGACTTCAGTATTTCGGGGTTGACCGGCGGGTTGTTGGCGGGACCGCCTGCCGCGGTGCCGAACGTATCGAATTGGCCGCTCTTCACACCGCGGTTCCATGAAATATAGCCCATGACGTCGTTGGTGAATTCATGATCCAACGCCGCACGGTACGTCCCCATCGGCCAGCGGTGTTCCGCACCCGGCGTAGAGGATGTCGTCGGGCAGGCAATCGGTGCAACGGCGCAAACCGGAAGTCCGCCGATCTGTGGAATTGCGTCGGAAAAATACACTCCCCCGGTGAACAGGCGCTTGTCCACCGTGTAGCGGGCACCCAATGTAAGGTGCGTATCCGGTGCCACCAACGCAGTTCCCTGCACATACCCCGCAAAGGACGTGGTTCTGACGTTGTCCGTCAGGTTGAGGAAGAAGCTCGAGGGGACGAATTGGGTCGGGAAACCTTCCGCGATTCCCGCGAGTTTCGCATTCGGCCCGTAGCCTGCGTTGTCGTCCATGTAGAAGGCGCCGACGATCCAGTTGAAGCGCGATGCATAGGGCGCGTCATCCGGGCTGATCAATTGCAGCTCCTGGCTGAGATTACGATCTCTCTGAACCAGGTCGGTAACAACATCGCCGTAAGCCGAGCTGTCTTGGTTGAACTGCGCATGGCCGGTCACATACTGCCAGCCGGTGATGCTGACGCCTTTGGCGAAGCCGAAGTCTTGTTCGATTTTCAGCTCGAGAGTGGTGTGCTTATTGACGGCGAAGTCATTCGTGATGTCTGTCGTATTGTACCACCCTACATAGGTGGCTCCGGGCGCGCCGGGGCAATTGAAGGCGACGGGCGATGTCTGCGGATTTCCGTCGACTCCGCCTTCACCCGGGCAATAGCCGTGGCCCCCCGCCGCGACGAATTGGGGAATCTGGTTGAAGCCCAGACCCACTTCGCTGCGCGTGTACGCGAAATTTCCCGCAAATAGGACCCTCGTTCCGGAAGTCGGGGTCCACAACCACTTGTTGCGGACGCCCCAATTCTCCGCGGTGAAAGCATCCTGCCCGGTCACGACATCATGGCCCCAGCCATGCCGCTGGTCGGTAATGTATGCCGACAAGTTGGCGGCAACGTTGTCGATGATCCTGCCGGTCGCATAGATACTGCCGGTAAAAGTGCCGTAGTTGCCGTAACCGCCCTCGAAATCCGCGCTGGGGTCGAATTGCGGATCCTTGGTATGGACCTGAACTACGCCGCCGGTCGCGTTGCGGCCGAACAGAGTACCCTGCGGGCCTTTGAGAACATCGATGCCGGATATGGCGTTGAGCTGAAAAATAGACGCATCGCCGTCCGGGATATAAATGTCATCGAGATAAACGGCGACCGAGCTTTCCTCGCCGGTACCGTTCGAGTTGGGTCCGATCCCGCGAATGAACGTGGTGGCCGAGTTGATTTCGTGGCCCATTTGAATGCCGGGAACGAGTTGGGCCAGCCGATCGGTACTGATGGCTCCCGCATTTATGACGGCGTCCGGAGTAATCGGGACCACGGAGATCGGAACCTTCTGGGCATTTTCCACGTGGCGTTGCGCGGTCACGGTGATTTCCACGAGCTGGTCGGTTGCCGCGCTTTCCGCAGGTTCCGAGTAGGCCGCAGAGGCCGCCAGCAGTCCGATTGCGGCGCATGCGGAGGCCAGAGCGGCCTTCCGTTTGGCCGTGTTCCTGGGACGGCGTCCTTCCGTCGCCACCTGCACCACCGACTTCGAATTCTTATTGGTCATTTTCCAACCCCCCCCTTATAAATCGACGCTGGACGTCATTAGTTCTATGCAGCCTGCCGTATGGTATGGTAGCACATGATGAGCAAGGTCAGCGTTTTTGTACACGAAGCTCGGAAAACGGTCAACAACTCATTGCGCACAGCTCGAAATAGTTGCTTTATAGCCACGGATCCAGGCATTGCAGGTGTCGGCCCGGCGGTCCACCGGAATCGTCCTGCGGGGTGGATACATTGCGCGAGTCGGCGGATGCGGGTACCTTTTTGTGAGCAAGCGCATAAAGCTTGCGGCCGACAAGTTTATGGAATGTGGCGGTGGTTTAGGCCCGATACATGATCCTGGATGAAAAACAGCACCCGTCACCCGCCTGGATAGAGTCGCTGCGCCGGCGCTATCCCACCGAGCGAACGGTTGATGAAACCCTCACCGCTAAAATGCGCAACCGTGCCGGACCGCGCCATCGTCCGCAATCCATCGATAGCGTCATCGGGCGTCTGAACGGATTCCTCGGAAGGCGATTGTCCGGTAAGTTTTCCATAACCGCTTTTCGCGGACTTGCAGGAGGCTCGTCGAAGGAGCAATTCGCCTTCGATCTGGCCTGGACAGACAGTGCAGGGGTCGCTCGGCGCGACACCTATGTCCTTCGGATGGCGCCGGCTGAATCGATTGTCGCAACACACGCGCTGCGTGAGTTCCAGGCAATGAACGCGGTGCGGGCGGCAATCCCGGTGCCCGCAGTCCACTGGTGCGATCCCGAGGGTGCCGAGCTCGGTCAACCAGCCTTGATCGCAAGCTTTTGCGAAGGCGTGACGCGCCCGCCTCGAGAAGGCGCCTACACGCCTCGCCAGGGCTTCGGTCCCAAGTATCGAGCGCTATTAGCTCCTCAATTCGTTCGCTATCTTGCCGAACTCGCCAAATTCGATTGGCGGAGCAGCGATGTGTCCGCCTTCGATCCACCGGCCGTCGACTCGAATGAAGGCGTCATCAAGGCGATCAATTGGTGGGAACGGGTCTGGGAAGAGGATTGTGTCGAGCGTTATCCACTGTTGACGCTTGCGGCGCAATGGCTGCGCGACAATGCCCCGCCCATCGATCACGTCTCTTTCGTGCACCGTGACTTTCGCGGCGGCAATTTTCTCTTCAGGCCGGCCGACGGGAAGATTACCGCGATTCTCGATTGGGAGCTGGTCCAGTTGGGCGACCGACACGAGGATCTGGCCTACTTATGCAGTCCCTTGTTCTCGGAAATCGACGAGAACGGCGTCGAGCTGATCGGCGGCCTTTATCCGCGCGACGAGTTCATCCGATTGTACGAGGCACTTTCCGGACTTCCGGTTGACCCGGTACGCCTGGCCTACTACGACGTGTTCAGTCTATGGCGCGGCTCGATCCACGTTCTGGCGACCGCACCGCGGATCATGATGGGAGAGAAAACGCATCAGGACATCCGTGTCGGCTGGATGATCAGCGCAACGCCGCTGACGCTCTCGGCGCTTCACCGCGCCCTGAAGGGGAGGATCTGACCATGGTTCCGGACTTTGCCCTGCGCATCCATGCGATGATTCGATCTCTGCGCGACGTCGTTCTGCCCGCTCTTCCGAAAAACGAGATGCTGGCCATCGATCAGGCGAACATTCTAGTCGGGTATTTAGGCATCATGGCTGAACAGCATGACAGGGTGTTCGAATATCTCCTCGTAGAACTCTCCGAATACGCGGAGCTTTTGGGTGCATTGGTAGAAGACGCACATGGGGCCCCATCGATCGAGGACGCTGCCGCAAAGGCCCGAGCCGCGCTTGACATGGCGGCACCCGTTTTACAGATGTCGATTCCGCGTCAGGGTGAGCTCAGCGCTCTGATCAGGTCCCTGAAGGAGTCTGTCGATGAGCTGCTGCTTGCCGCGCGGCAGGATGGAACGCCAGCCTATCGTCAAGCATCGAGAAAGCGGGTCATGCAGCAAGCGGAGCGGCAGATACTGCGCGAGCGCGCGTGGTTCCGCGCCTCTGGGTTCGAACTCGAACCCAGTCAATTGCCGTCTATCAAAGATGTGCTCTTGCTGAACCGCAACAACTCATGAATTCGGCAATTTATTGACGATCACGGCACGGCTTCGCGCCGTGCCGAGACGATGCGTCACCGCATCCTGGTATTCGGCCGAATAATACCAATCCTTCGCCGCCTGAACGGTGTCGAACTCGAGCACTATGGCGACATCCACCTCGTCTCCTTCGACGGTGTGGAGTTCACAGCCGGGGCGTGTGTGAAATTTGACCGCTCTGTCCTTGAGCGTAGGCATGGCGAGCCGGCGGTACTCGGCGATTTCGGCTGGGTCGGCAGGCTTCTCCACGAACACGATATAATAGGCGGTCACTCCAGTTCTCCCTCGTCGCGCTTTGTAAATTGCATCAACGGGATTCCATCTGCTTGGCGCGCGAATGCAATTCGAAATCCCGGCCATTGACCGTGATACCCGGGTAGCTTGCCGGCACCGCGCCGCCGAGAAATGCGCTCGGAAAATTCAATGCAGGCTTCGTGACCATGTCGAGGGTGGCAATATCCTCGGGCGTCAATTCCACCTCGATCGCTGCGAGATTGTCATCGAGTTGCGCTTCGGTGCGTGCGCCGAGGATCGGGGAGGTCACTCCGGGACGCGACAAGACCCAGGCAATGGCGGCGCGCGCCGGTGTGGTATCCCGCTTACGGGCCACGCCAGCCAGCACGTCCAAGACCTTAAAGGTATGCTCGTTCGCATTGCGTGCCACCCAGTCGGCGCGGCCCGCGGATTCCGCTTTCATGTTATCGCGGGAGTACTTACCGCTAAGCACGCCGGAGCGAAGCGGCGACCAAGGCGTCACGCCAAGACCCAAAGCCTGCGCCATCGGAATGAGTTCGCCTTCCACGGTCCGCTCCAACAGCGAATATTCGATCTGGAGAGCTATCAACGGTGCCCATCCACGAAATTCAGCAACGCTCTGGGCGCGCGCCACTTTCCATGCATGGGTATCCGAGAAGCCGATATAGCGGACCTTTCCAGCTTCAACCAAAGCATTGAGCGTCCCGATCGTCTCTTCAACCGGCGTGAACGGATCTTCCCAATGCATCCAATAGAGGTCGATGTAGTCAGTCTGCAGCCGCCGCAGGGACGCCTCACAATTCGAAACGATGCTTTTGCGGTTGGCCCCGCCTCCATTGGGGTCGCCGCGGTGCATATTGCCGCTGAATTTCGTGGCAATGACGATTCGGTCCCGCTTCGATGGGTCGCGACCGATATGGTTGCCGATAATTTGCTCGGAATGGCCGCCGGTGTAGATATTGGCCGTGTCGATGAAGTTGCCGCCTCGCTCGATGAAGCGGTCCATGAGGCGCCCGGCCGTCGCCTCATCCATTCCGAATCCCCATTCCTGCCCGAACGTCATGGCGCCGAGGCATAATGGGCTCACCTTCAAGCCGGACCGTCCCAGAGTGACATAGTGATTTAGTGCCATCGCATCTCTCCATAAGAATCGACTCCGCTTCCGCGGGCAACATGCCGAACAGCAGCTGGTTCTCCCATCCTCAGCCGTCTCCGATCGCTAGTATACTAGTATACTATACACTAGTTTAATTTACCTCATGCCGCACTCGGTGCCAGTGCGCAAAATTCGCTGGATGCAGCGCGATATGATCCAAAAATCGCGAAAAATCCGGAGAAACCAATCCACGGCGGTTCACCTTGGGGTCCGGCTTCCCGCTGCCGCATCCACTGCTATTGGAGGACACGATAGGCGTAGAGCGTCTCTTGTGGTCGTCACCGTGCCGCCCGGTATCGCATTACGGCGGGAGCAGGGGACGGTCGCGGCGCGGTGGTGTCTTTGCCAACCCCGCAATCATCAGCGACGAAAAAGCGGCCGGGATGGCAGCAAACATGAACAGGCTCTCATTGGTAAAGTGGTGCGCGATGAGCTGCGCGGCGGCCATGGGCCCGACGATGGAACCCGCGCGTCCAATGCCGAGGCACCACCCCACGCCCGTTGCACGCAGCTGTGTGGGATAGACGAAAGTGGCCAACGCGTTGATCCCGGGCTGACCTCCCACGATCGTAGCGCCGGCGAGGAGAACCACGGCGCACGCGGCGGCGACCGGGAGATCCGGTCTACCGACACCTGCAATCATGACGGCGCCCAAAAGAAATGAGGGCACCAGTACTCGATAGAATCCGAATCGGTCAATGAAGCGCCCGAGAATGAGGGCTCCTAAGATCCCGCCGGCCTGCAGCGTGGTTCCCATGAGGACGCCCAGCGAATCACTGTAGCCCATGCGCGTCGCCAGTGTTGGCAACCAATTGGCTAGAAAAAAGAGATTCAACAAATTCGCGAAGCTGACGGCCCAGAGCATCAACGAGCGCATCCCT
>WNFR01004469.1_pt1 | contig 14372 bp, 12 predicted proteins | sample 5400221 | NCBI WGS metagenome assembly WNFR01 (sample SAMN13153357, study PRJNA577476) | soil metagenome | isolation source: 40 cm soil under Madrone tree | place: USA:California | collected 2016-06-14 | reverse complement strand
TCAAAGTAGTACTCATGCAAGACCATGCCGTTGTACTCAAAGCCGAGTCGTCTTGTGAGTTCGGAGTAAGCAGGCATCTCATCCAAGTCGACAACTCCGTCGGCCAGGATATCTGCGATCCGCTGATTGAGATCGTTAGTTCCTTTTACATAACCCTCGTACAACTTGAAATGCATCTCAAGAGTCCGGTCAGAGATGCCGTTCAAGCCGCCGAGGTTGAACTCTCTCGCGTGGTATGTGACGTTATTCATTTCTCCTCACAGTCTAGTTCAACTGCGTTTCTTTAGCGCTTTGACTTAATATGACCTCGGTGCCGGCACACTCCTCTCGTCCGCCGGGGCAGGACTCCGATCGTCAGCGACGTAGGCATAGACTAGAGCCCCGGCCCAAAACAAAATGAGTGTGACGCTGATGACGGCAATTACAGGCCAGATTTGTATGTCCTTAATTTTCATTTTAAGCATCCGGTCAAATACTATTAAGTCCGCTCGGTAAAACTCTCTCGCCGGCACGTCCCCTTTGTGATCATTGCTCCTCAAAGTGCGTTGGAATTGCTCCGGAACTCAGTAACGGCTTAGAGTTTCGGGGAAGATGCTCACGAGCGGAGGGATACGACCTATCGCTCCATTTAGAACATCCCTGGCTTTCATTCCGTAAAAGCCTTCGTTCAGATTGTTATCCGGAGTGATGGCGGTACCATTCAGATCCACACCCGCAAAAAGTCCCTTGCTGCGCGAATAGGTTAGGATTTCGGCTTTGAGTTGAGCATCCGTCGCCGCGCTTGCCTCACGCCCGACAGGCCCTGCCGCCACGCCGACTTCACCGCCGATCTCAAATTTGTCCGTTAGGAGGCCGTTCAATCCCTTGTCGTTCATTACCAGCAAGACATAATCAGTCTTGTCTGCTCCTATCTGCGCTCCGAAACTGCCGCCCCCCAAATTAAAGAAGGCAGGTGTACTCCAACCATGGGCAGTTCTCCGGCTGATTACGCCTTTCCCTTCGGTGCCACCAAAGATGAAAGCGGCTTTCAACACGCTGGGGAAGACGGCGATCGCTTGTGCTTTATCAACCAACTCCTTCGGAATCCCATTGTCCGGAGCTCCCATGATCTCGTTAAAGACCGTGGCGGCATCTTTAGAACGGCGTGTGGCTTCCTCCGCCTTCTTGCTGTTCTTCTTTGCAAATGTCGGCATACCCAGGGCACTCGTGACGAGCACGATACTTAGAATGCACACGACTCGACTCTTTGTATAATGATTCATCTTCTTTTCTCCTTCGAATTTATCTTCGATGCAATTCGTCCTAACTATTAGCTTCTGTAGTGTCTGCGATTCCGGAGACTTGTCACGGGAATAGTAGGCACCCTTCTCATGATGGGAGTACGAGCCAATCTTCGCGTCGTAGGAATCGTAAGCACACGTCTGTGGATCAGACCTCTCCTACGTCCGTTCAATCCCACAGTATTTCCGACCAGTGCTCTGTTGCCTATCTTATGGTCGCGACTGTGACGCTGCTGAGCAGCGGCACGTACAGCGCCGCCGAATGCCTGTCCTAAGATCACTATGCTGAGAAGCAACGTTGCGATGATGCGTTTCCGAGTAGCTTCCTTCACTCTACTGACCTCCAAATCACTCTCAACCGCCGACTGTGTGGAACAAGCGTCCGATCAAAAAGCCTACCGCTGCAGCGCCCAGGCCAATCGCGACCATTTGTAAGCCGCTCTTGCGCCAGTCTCCGACCAGAGTCTTCGCAGAATAGACTCCGACGCCGAAAAGCGTTACCGCACTTAGTGCTATCGCCAAAACAATAGCTGGCGTGCGTGCGACTATTATGAAGGGAACGATCGGTATGAAGTGCCCGATAAGAGTTGCGACTGTGACAACCACCGCGCTCTGCACGAGGCTCTGCTGGGCGACTGGTTGGAGATGCAACTCTTCATTCATCATTGTATTCACCCAGGTCTCCCGATTGGACGTGATAGTGTCAACAACATCGTCGAGCAACTGCCCCTTGAAGCCCTTACCCTCATAGATTTCCCTAACTTCCTCGCGTTCCTCTTCCGGTCGCGAGGAGATCTCATTTTGCTCACGCTTTTTCTCGGCCAGGTAGAAGTCGCGGTCCGAACCAAAAGATGTGTATGCCACCGCACCCATTGAAATCGATTCTGTGATTGCCGCAGCAATTCCAGTCACAACCAGAACGTGGGTGGATCCGCCGGCGGCTACGACACCCAAGGCGATACCCAGCATGTTGACAAGGCCGTCCTGTCCTCCGAGGATCACGTCTCTGAGAGAGTTGTTTGTACTGTGCCTTTCCTTACCGATTGTCGGGCTCGTTCCGCCGCCATCGACGGTCGCACGCACTGCGCTTCCCAAAGTAGTTGTGGTCAACCTTCTTCACCTCTCGAGATTTCGCGTTGATTAAACACATCAACTGTAATACAGACCATGAAACCGTCCCCGCAAACTAGTGACGTCTTTAGTAGTGACGATAATGACGGTGACGGCGGTTCCTATGTCGCTGGATCAAGTAGCCAGTTCCGGCGCCTGCTCCGGCGCCAATCAATGCACCTCGCCCCCCACCGATCAGCGCGCCTCCGATCAACCCTACCCCTGCTCCAATTAGTGCTCCCTTGGCTCTGCTGTGGTGAGTACCTCGATGGTACCGCCGCGAGTATCGTTGCGCATTTACGTTGAAAGTTCCGAATGCAGCTATTAAGAGAACGACGCTCAGCAAGGCAGCGACTGCCTGTTTGTTTCGAAAAGATATCTTCATTTCCATTTCTCCCTTTGCCCTAAACCTGGAGCGACAAAGATTATTCCTCGCCGTCTGGTAATTAGACCCTCTGTTAAGCTGCGGCCTCTGACTTTACCCAAACGTTTGCACGCGCGAACCTGTCGATCCCGTCAATCTCGTCTTCGCTCAAGTGAAAATTTGCTGCGCCAAGGATTCCGTCAACCTGGTCAGGGTTTCTTCCGCCAACTATGGCTCCCGTCACTGCACCCAATCGTAGCGTCCACGCAATTGCTATCTCTCCCGCTGAGAGACCGTGATGCCTGCCGACGTTCTTCAACAACTCGGCGAGCCAGAGGTTTCGGTAAAGACGAGGTTCCTGAAATTCGGGATTACCCTTCCGCCAATCATCGTACGGAAGCTTAGAGATCCGTTCACGCGTCATTTTTCCGCTGAGAAGGCCGGACATCATCGGCGAATAGACGATCACGCCTATGCCGTTCTCTTGGCAGAAAGGCAGGATTTCATCCTCTACCTCCGGATGGATCAAAGAGTAGGGCGGTTGAAGGGTGTCAACGTGGTCGATCGCCATCGCGCGCCGCAACTGTGCGACATTGAAGTTTGACACTCCAATGTAACGAACCTTGCCCTCGCGCTTCAGATCAGAAAGCGTGCTCCAGCCTTCTTCGATATCATCTTCGGGATTTGGCCAGTGAATCTGGTAAAGATCAATTACTTCAGCCTGCAGCCGGCGCAAGCTGTCCTCGACCTCACGCCGTATTGAATATCGCTTGAGGCTGTGAGTGATGTTGCCATCATGGTTCCAGACCATCGAGCACTTCGTAAAAATATAGGGACGATCCGCACGTCCGTTAACAGCTCGAGCGACTATCTGTTCCGAATGACCTAGTCCGTAGACAGCGGCGGTATCAATCCAGTTGATGCCTCTGTCGAGTGCCTGATCAATAGCAGCAATCGATTCGCGATCGTCTTGGGAGCCCCAGCCGAATTGCCAGCCGCCGCCACCTACAGCCCAACTGCCAAAACCCAGAGGCGTAATGAATAGGTCCGTCTTGCCCAATTGTCGCGTTTGCATCTTATTAATCCTCACCTAAGTAAACGACACCGTACTCGCTTTACTAGTAGCATCTGCTATTCCGCAACTGCTGAGACATCAGAACCGAGATCTAAACCGGTTAACGGCTGACTTTCAGGACGAGAAACGATTTTATTCAAAAGAGATAACACTCGGTGTGCGACCATAAGTTGCCGACCGTTTAAATATGGTCACTTCGGTGTCCGATATGCTGGTGTCTGATATGCTTTATAGCTTGTCGCTGGCTATCGAATGAAGACCCCATTGCCGGAATTGCCGGAATATGTCCGATATGCTTTAAGCTTGTCGCCGACTATCGAATGAAGACTCCTTTGCTGGAAAACGACAAGCTAAAGCATATCGGACATATTTCGGACATCTGGAGTGGCAAGCGGATTGCAGTAAGCCGAGACACGGCTCTTTCACACACTGTAAGACGAGAGATGCGAGAAGAAGGGCGGGCGGGGGCAATGCGTCAATGATCAAGTCGCACTGCCCCGATAGTTTAACGATCCGTCTGGTAAATTTGGCATTCCCATACCCCAACGAAATAGCGATAGGAGCAAAACCAATGAAGACTTCCAGACACATCCAGCTGGTGTCAGTAGCCGTTCTCGCGACGATCTCTGTCCTATTAATAATGGTCAGTCCGCGTACAGGCGCACAATCGACTGCAAAGCCGCCACAACCTGCTACCCAGCAGCCATCTTCCTACATCTCTGTCAACGAAGAACCATTTGATGTCGTGCGCGCGCGCGACAAAGCAATGAAAGCCCGCGTAATGGCGGCGCAGCAACAGCTGCTCGCAGAGCGCTACAACCTCAGCAAACACGTTGACGAGAACGTCCGCATGACTCGCGGCAAACCTATTCCTGTGGGACCTACGGCAAGACTAAAGAATGGCGTCACCTGGGAGCAACTTGGTCGCATGTCGCCAGACGAGATTAGGGACAAGGGGCTATTTCCGTACTTGCCTCTGCCGCATGTGAACCATCCGGTTGGCGGCATGGTTTTTTCGCAGACAGAGATCAAAGCCTTGCCGCGTCTTGAACGGTTTGATGTGGACTTCGATCTGCCAGATTGGTTTCTCCCGGAATTTCCGCCGGCAATGTTTCTAACTACCCGAAAGGATCTGGGCGATGTCTCGAAGGGCCAGTTAATCACGGTTAACAACTACTATGACCTCTTCAACGGCATTCTTAACCCCAAACAGCTCGAAGGTTTGCGTTTGCTCGTCACTCAGTTTCCGCAGCAGCAGTTCAACGCTACGGCCGATCGGAAAACAGAGAAACCGGACGGCATGCTTGGTGTGGCTTGTTTCGATTGTCATGTCAACGGGCACACCTCCGCAGCCTTCCATTTAGTTGGCGACATCCGTCCCCAGGAAAATCGCCGGCGGATTGAAACGACTTCTTTGCGTGGGGTGAACATCCAACGGCTGTTTGGATCACAGAGAGCCCTCAAGACGGTGGAGGACTTCACAGAATTCGAACAACGTGCAGCTTACTTCGATGGGGATCCCGTGGTTGCGACAAAAAAAGGGGTGAACATTCTGGAGCGAGGCTCCCAGGTTCACTTCATGTCTGAATTTCAAGAGATATTGGATTTTCCACCCGCGCCAAAACTCAATATCTATGGAAAGCTTGACCGCACGAAGGCGACTGAGAGTGAAGCACGAGGTGAAGATCTTTTCTTCGGCAAAGCCAATTGCAGTTCATGTCATGCGCCACCTTTCTACACGGACAATCAGATGCACGATCTAGCTGTCGAAAGGTTCTTTAAACCACGGATGGAAGGCGGCATGATGATGACCGCGCAAGGTCCGATCAAGACCTTTCCGCTGAGAGGCATCAAGGAGTCGCCACCGTATCTCCACGATGGTCGACTATTGACGCTCGAAGATGTTGTGGAGTTTTTCAATCTGGTACAGCAACTTAATTTATCGCAGCAGGAGAAGACGGATCTGGTCGCGTTCTTGCGCGTCTTGTAAGGCATCCGTGACCAGTGGACATGAATGTTTTGACTCAGTAGATCGCCGTCGTACAATCAGGCCACAAGGCCATCGTCGCGGGGGTCATATGAGGGCAACCAACAATATTAAGGCCTATCGCTCGACAAGGGGCGAAGATAGTCTTCGTACGCAAAGCACCACATCCACCGAGCCAATTGGCAATATCCCAGGGAATCTATCGAAGTCTGCTCTTCTCTGGTGGTCCGAGCCGCCTGCTGTCTTTGCTTACGGGATGGCTGTTTTGTCGGTTGCGGTCGCGCTTATTATCGCTCTCCTGCTCGATACTCATCTTGTAAGTGCTCCGGCATCGCTCTTTCTTTGCGCCATCATGTTTAGTGCCTGGCTCGGTGGAATCAGGCCGGGATTGTTAGCGGTGGCGCTCTCCCTTCTGGCATTCGTTCACTACTTCGTGACGCCGATCTATTCCTTGTACTTGCCGTTCAATGAGATTCCCCGCGTTATCATTTTCTTGCTGTCAGCCCTTTTTGTCGGGTCACTGAGCTCTGCGCAAAGGAGCGCAACACAATCGCTTAGGATCGCGCGCGACGACTTGAGCAGAACAGTTCAAGAGTTGAGGAGAACCAATGAGGCGTTGCAAGCGGAGAACGCCGAGCGCAAGCGGGCCGAGATTTTGCTGGCAGGAGAAAAACGACTTCTCGAGATGACAGCCAAGGGTGAATCTCTCGCGATCATTCTCGCTACCTTGTGCGGGCTCGTCGAAGAATTGGCCAGCGGTGCTCTTTCTTCGATCCTCTTGTTCGATCCGAATACCAACCGCCTGCGGCACGGCTCAGCGCCCAGCCTACCAGTAGCTTACTCTGAAGCAATTGATGGTCTCGTCATCGGACCCTCCGTGGGTTCGTGCGGGACGGCTGCTTTCCGCGGAGAGTCAGTGATCGTCTCGGATATCGCCACGGATCCCCTGTGGGCTGATTACCGTGAGCTGGCTTTAGCGCACGGACTACGGGCGTGTTGGTCCACGCCGATACTTTCGTCAGCAGCTAAAGTATTGGGAACCTTCGCGATTTACCATCGCGAGCCAACTAGCCCCACGCCGCAGAATTCTAATGTCATAGGGCAGATCACCCATCTTGCGAGTATCGCCATTGAGCGCGCGCAGGCCGCACAGGCGCTGCAGCAACAAGCGAACCTGCTGGAACAAGCGCACGACGCGATCCTGATCTCGGAGTTTCCCAGAACAATCGTGTACTGGAATCGAGGCGCAGAACAGCTCTATGGCTTTTCCAAACAAGAGGCGATTGGTCGCCCCTCCCACGAACTCCTCCACACAGAACACCCGATGACTACGCGCGAGTTCGAGGCCGCGCTGGAGCGCGACGGAGAATGGACTGGCGAGCTGACGCACACCACACGGGAAGGCCGGAAAATTATCGTCGAAAGCCGCCATGTGCTGATGAGCGAGACGGCCGGCCGTCGCCTGGTACTCGAAACCAACCGTGACATCACCGACCGCAAGCGGGCAGAGGCAGAACTGCGCGAAGCACAGGCGGATCTAGCGCACGTCAGCAGGGCGACAACGATGGGAGAACTGACTGCGTCCCTGGCGCACGAAGTAAATCAGCCAATAACCGCAGCCGTGACTAACGCCAATACTTGCGTGCGCTGGCTCGCCGGCGACACGCCAAACATCAAGGAGGCGCGCGAGGCTGCGATTAGAAGCGCAAAAGATGGAACGCGCGCGGCGGATATCATTAATCGGATCCGGTTGCTTTTCAAAAAGGGCACTGCGGAACAAGAGTTGGTTGATGTGAATGAAATCATTCGAGAAATGATCGTCCTCCTACGCGGCGAAACAACGCGGCATTCGATTTCGATACGAGCGCGTTTTGGCGCCGATCTTCCTCAGCTCATGGCAGACCGCGTGCAATTGCAGCAGGTCATGCTGAACCTCATGATGAATAGCATCGATGCGATGAGAGATGTCGATGGGACGCGCGAACTCGCGATCAAATCCCAGCGAGCAGAAAACGATCAACTGCTGATGTCGGTCAGCGACACGGGCGTGGGGCTGCCGGCGCAGCAAGGGGACGAGATATTCAATGCTTTCTTCACCACGAAGCTTCAGGGGACCGGTTTGGGACTGTCCATTAGCCGCTCGATCATTGAATCGCATGGAGGCCGCTTGTGGGCCGCCGACAACTCTCCGCGTGGCGCAAGTTTTTATTTTACCCTACCCACCAAAGTCGAGGCGCCTGAATGACGCAGGCCAGTGCTGCCACGGTGTTCGTCATTGATGATGATGCGGCCGTGCGTGCGTCCATCCAGGGCCTGCTGAAGTCGGTTGGCCTGCGCTGCGAGACTTTCGCCACGGCGCAGGAGTTCCTGCTCAGCAAGCAGCGGAACCGGCCAAGTTGCCTTGTTCTGGACGTGAGACTTCCTGGAGTCAGTGGTTTGGATTTTCAGCACGAGCTGGCTGAGACGGGCATCCAGATTCCGATCATCTTTATCACCGGCTATGGAGATATTCCAATGACGGTGAAGGCCATGAAATCCGGTGCAGTAGAGTTCCTGACCAAGCCGTTCCGCGACCAGGACTTGCTCGATGCGATCCACCAGGCTCTGGATCGCGACCGGATGGCGTACCAACACCAAAGTGAGCTTGCCGAGTTGCGTAAGTGCTACGACGCGCTGACCGCACGCGAGCGCGAGGTCATGGGTCTGGTAGTTTCAGGCATGCTCAATAAGCAGATAGCCTTTGAACTCGGGACCAGCGAAATCACGGTGAAGGTTCATCGCGGCCATGTGATGAGCAAAATGCAGGCTGACTCACTGGCGGAATTGGTAAGGATGGCGGAAAGGCTTGGGATTCCAGTCGAGGTCAAGTCACCCAAAGAGTAATTAGATCCGTATAACCAATCCTATACCAACGTATAATTGCGGCCTCTTGGCGGCGCTGCTAGCCTCCTGGTATGGCGATTGATCAAAGGAGTGAATTGGTCGCAATTGTCGACGATGACGACTCGGTGCGAATCGCGTTGGAGAACTTGCTGAAGTCAGTTGGCTTGCCGGCGAGAGCGTTTGAATCGGCGGAGGAATTCATAGCGTCCGGCCAACAGCGTCAGACTGGATGTCTAATCGCGGATATCCGCATGCCCGGAATGTCCGGTCTCGAATTGCAGAAGCGGTTAAACGCTGAAGGCTGCAGAATTCCAATCGTCTTCATAACGGCACATGGTGACGCAAAGATGCGGATGCAGGCGTTGCGAGCGGGGGCGGTTGAGTTCCTCGCAAAACCATTCGATGACGAAGCCCTGCTCGGGAGTGTCCGGGCAGCCCTTGAGAGTTAAGCGTTAGGCGGAAGCGTGCATTCGTGTCCCCCGGGGAGGTTCTCTGTGGAAGCTAGCGAAAGACTCGGGAGCGGTGATCGGGATCTTGATCAACGCAGATTCGAGCAAATCATAGGTGAGAGCGCTGCGCTGGAAGCAGTGTTCGAACAGGTGCAATGCGTTGCGCCCACGGATTCCACAGTTCTTATCCAGGGAGAAACAGGCACCGGCAAGGAGCTGATTGCGCGTGCGATTCATAACATCAGTTCGCGTTGCGGACGCGCCTTCATAAGACTCAATTGCGCTGCGATTCCCTTTGATTTACTGGAAAGCGAGATCTTCGGTCATGAGAAGGGCGCGTTTACAGGCGCTATTGCGCAGAGGGTCGGTCGTTTCGAAATGGCCGACAAAGGGACGTTGTTTTTGGACGAAGTCGGCGACATTCCGACGGCACTTCAGCCCAAACTGTTGCGTGTATTACAGGAACAGGAGTTCGAGCGCTTGGGCAGTACTCATACTCGACATGTGGAAGTTCGGCTGGTAGCCGCAACGAACCGTGATCTGACGGAGATGACGAAGCAGGGCGAATTCCGCAGTGACCTCTACTATCGACTGAACGTTTTTCCAATTCGGATTCCCCCTTTGCGCGAACGTCGTGAGGATATCCCGTTGCTTGTGCATTACTTCATGGAAAAGTACGCCCGCCGAATGGGTAAGCGCATAGAAGCAGTTCCGACAGTGACAATGCAAAAACTGGTAGATTGGCCCTGGCCGGGAAATGTGCGTGAGTTGCAAAACATGATTGAGCGAGGAGTTATTCTTTCGCGGGGCTTCGTTTTGGAAATTCCGTTGGCGGAGTTGGACCAACCCTCGGTTTCAGCTCTTCACGACAATAACGGAGCGTCGACACTTGAGGCCTTTGAACGACAACATATTCTACAAGCCTTGCGCGAGAGCGGCTGGGTGGTAGCCGGCGCAGCTGCGCGTCTCGGATTGAATCGAAGCACCCTTAACGCCCGGATGCGGAAGTTAGAAATAAGACGCCCTCAGCCAGTCTAATGCATCCGCCTCACAGGACGAGCAGGTAGCTTTTTGTGAAATCAAGCAACTCTCGAGTCCGTATGGCTCGATGCCTTTGCCCGCAGCCCGAGGGCCAGAATTCTGGAATAGAGAGTAGTCCGTTTCATACCCAGCAAAGCTGCGGCGCCGTCCGACCCAGCAACCTTCCCACCCGTTTTATCCAAAGCAGCAATAATACTTTCACGCTCACGCACTCTGAGTTCGTCGCGCGTAAGCAGAGTTGACGGTCCCTCACTGGCATAGCACTCGAGCGTGGGCTGTGCGCCCAACACCTGGCTAAACTCCAGCGGTCCCCCGCCCGAAAGAATGATTGCCCGCTCGATCTCGTTCTGTAGTTCGCGAACGTTACCGGGCCAGTCATACCGGAGAAGAGTGTTAACAGATGTCTCGGTTAGTTTCGGCACCGGCCGCTTCAGACGTTCCGCCGAGTGGCGCAGGAAATACTCGGCAAGCAACGGGACATCCTCGCGACGCTCACGAAGTGGCGGAATATCGATGATAAAAACTCCGAGACGATAGTAGAGATCGCTTCGAAATCGGCCGGCTGCCATTTCCTGATCAAGATTACGATTTGTGGCCGCAATAATTCTGACGTTTAGTTTGCGCAGACGCGTATCGCCAAGACGTTCGACTTCTCGCTCCTGCAAGACTCGTAATAACTTCGACTGCATACCCAGCGGTATTTCAGAAATCTCGTCTAAGAACAACGTACCTTCGTTCGCCAATTCAAAACGGCCTGGCTTTTCCCGCTGGGCGCCAGTGAATGCCCCTTTGACATGACCGAAAAACTCACTCTCAAACAGCGTCTCCGGGATCGCGCCGCAGTTGACCGTCAGTAATGACCGCGCACTTCTGAGACTGGCTTCGTGAATCGCCCGCGCGACGAGTTCTTTGCCGGTTCCGCTTTCGCCGGTTATCAACACGGTCGCGTCCGTACCTGAAACCAGATCAATTTGTCGGAGAATCTTTCTCAAGGCTATGCTATTGCCGACAATTCCGGAGCGAGTCGTGTGGGTGGCCGCTCCCTGCTGTCTGACCTCATTTTCTGCGAGTACCCTTTGGACTGCCAGTAAGAGCGACTCTGGATCGAACGGCTTCGCGAAGAATTCTGAAGCACCTGCCTTCATTGCGCGCACGCACAGTTCGATATTGCCATGGCCGGTAAGAAAAATGATTGGAAGGTTAATGCCACGCTTTACAAGCTCTGTTTGCAATTCCATTCCTGACAACCCCGGTAACTCAACGTCCAGCAGCAAACATCCGGGCGCCCGTTGATTAGCTCCAGCCAGAAACTCTTTCGCCGATCCAAACGTGTCAACGTTAATAGTCGCCGACTTAAGCAATCCTTCGAGCCCCTCACGCACAGAGAGGTCGTCCTCTATAATGCAAACATATGTATCGCTATAATTCATAGTCTCAACTCGTCTGCAGAGCCACGCGAATGGCATCGATCAGCGCCTCATCACTAAAGGGTTTGAGCAGAAAATCAACCGCGCCCGTTTGCAATGCGTGTGAACGGACGTTGTCCTCGTCATGAGCCGTGATGAAAATGATGGGGATCTGTGCTCGCGACTCTTTCAGCTTCATTTGAAGATCAGGACCGCTCATCTCGGGCATGCGCACATCGAGAACAATACAATCTGTCTCGCGCATCGAATCAGAATCTAAGAATTCTTCAGCCGAAGAAAACGCATGCACAGTAAAACCCAACGATTTAAGAAACCCCTGAAGCGATTCACGAACCGACTCGTCATCATCGATGACTGTAATTAAAGAGTTCTCTATCATGGTGCTTGCTGTTGCAACAACTGAGCCAGCGTTATGCGGACACCGAGACACCTTTAGGTTTTCCCTCACTCAAAACCGGAAGAGTAAAAAAGAAGGTCGTTCCCGGAGCCGTCTGAGATTCGGCCCAAAGCTTTCCGCCAAGCTGCTCTACGATCGAGCGGCTGATGGAGAGCCCAATCCCCATGCCATTCTCTTTCTTAGTGAAAAAGGCGTCAAACATCCGCTCTTGTGCCTCTCTATCGAGACCTATGCCCGAATCCTTGATCGCAATCTGCACGTGATCGTCATGAGTCACTTGCGTGATGATCGCCAGCTCCCGAGGTCGGTCGTCAACGCTCGCCATCGCCTCCACAGCATTCAAGATAAGGTTTAGCAGGACCTGCTGAACCTGAACTCGATCACCCAGGACGGGAGGCATGTCGTTGGCGAATAATGTTCTTACGGTGACCTTGTTTCTCTGAATCTCCCTGTTGGTCAGCGCAAGGACTTCCTTAATAATGCCGGCTAACTCAAGCGGTAGATTGGTTGTTCCAGTCTTCTTAAATAGAGACCGCAGGCGGGCAATCACTTCTCCCGCTCTGTTGGCATCACGAATGATCCTTTGAGTTGCTTCGCGTGCGGCATTCAGGTCCGGCGTATTGGCCTTTAAACATCGAAGTGATGTCTGGCCGTTAATCACTATGCCGGCTAATGGCTGATTAACTTCATGTGCAATCGACGCGGTAAGGGTTCCCAAAGCCGAAACGCGTGCAACATGAGTCAACTCGGAACGCACTTTGTGTAAAGCATCCTCGCTGCGACGTAATTCCTCCTCGACCAATTTCCGCGGGGTGACATCCGAGGTGAATCCGACCATGCGAAAAGGCTTGCCCTGATCATCGAAGAACATTTGTCCCCTGGTCGACAACCAATGGACACTCCCATCGGGCCAAACGACACGAAACTCTACCGCGACCTCTCCGGTTTCATGAGCATGTTCGATAGCTTGGAGCAGCAGGGGCCAGTCGGCAGGGTAGAGCAGTTTTTTCCAACCCTCGTACGTCCCATCGAAGCTACCGGGTGGCAGACCGTATAACGCTTCCTGTTCCGGTGACCAGACGTTGACGTCTTGTTGGATGTACCAATCGAATGCCATTGCGCGGGCTGACTTTTGGGCCAGATCGAGCAGGTCCTGTTTAGCCTGCAAAGTCTCGACTGCATGCTTGCGTTCTGTGATGTCTTCATGGATAGCAATGATAAATCGGGGAAGTCCTGCGGAATTTCTTAAGAGTGTGAAGATCACGTTGGCCCAGACGGATCTGCCGTCTCGCAGGATGAAGTGCTTTTCCTGACGCAGCGTGTCGCGTTTCCCTTCAAAAAGTTCCTGGAACACTGCGGCATCTGCTCCGCGGTTCTCGGCGCAGGTTAGCTCATCGTATGTCTCAAACCGGCCGAGTTCTTCCTGCGTGCAGCCAAGCATTATTTGGAGTGCGCGGTTGTTTTGGATCGGCATACCGGATATTAAATCGACCAGTGTGATGCCCGTGCCGGCTTCATCGAAAATTGCCCTAAATCGTTGGTCGCTTTCGCTGAGCAATGACTGCTTAATTTGCAGTTCCTCAATTCCGCGGCTGCGTTCAATGGCTACAGATGCTAAATGCGTCATTTGCGCGATCACGTGCTGTTGTTCTGGAGTAGGCGCTCCCGGCGTCTGCCAGTACAAGGCAAACGTTCCCAGCACCTTACGTTCTGATGAAAGAATAGGTGTGGACCAACATGCTCTCAGTCGATGTGCTGTGGCGAGGTCGCGAAATAGAGGCCACTTCGTTTCTGACTCAATATCCGGGACTATCACTGGCTTCGAGAGCGAAGCGGCCATCGTACATGGCCCAACGTCAGGGCCGACGGTACAACCATCGATGGCTTGCGTGTAGCTCTCAGGAAGGCTGGGCGCGGCGCCGTTCCAAAGGCGACTACTCTTCATATCCAAAAGCAGAAGCGAAGTTAGTGATCCGCTGACCGCCTCTTCGCCAAGACGACACAAGGCGTCGAGGATCACCCGAAGGGCATCACCCCGCGCTATCATTTCGAGAATTCGGTTCTCACCGGCGAGCAGCGCCTCCGCTCGTTTCCGCTCGTCGATATCAGTTTGCAGCACGCACCAGCGGATGATGCGATCTTCCGTATCCCGCACCGGGAGTCCCTGGACGTCGAACCAGCGGTAGACGCCATCGGCGCCCTTCATGCGGAGTTCAAGGTCGTACGCCCGCCCGGTCTCGACTGACCGCTGCCACGTGGCTATCACACCCGGAAGATCATCTGGATGGACGGCATCGCTGGTTGTCCAACCCTTCAACTCTTCGAGCGTCTTGCCGAAGTATGCCAGAATCTGGCGGTT
>WNFR01004468.1_pt1 | contig 14373 bp, 14 predicted proteins | sample 5400221 | NCBI WGS metagenome assembly WNFR01 (sample SAMN13153357, study PRJNA577476) | soil metagenome | isolation source: 40 cm soil under Madrone tree | place: USA:California | collected 2016-06-14 | reverse complement strand
TTATCGCAGACTCGATCGGTTCGGGACTTCGCCGGCGCGTCGCCGATTCGTAATGGAATAGGGTGGCGTATGGTGTGTAAACAATCAGATATCCGGCGCGCTGCATTCGGAGACAAAGATCGACATCGCTGAAGCTCACTGGCACACGCTCCTCGTCAAAGCCTCCACATTTCTCGAAAACTTCGCGCCGGACCAGCAAACACGCGCCGGTTACCGAACTGCAATTGCGTGTCACTTGCCATTGCCGGCACGGATCCGGGTGGTCAGTCGGAAAATCGCGGAAGGCATGCGCTGCAATTCCGCCGACGCCGAGCACGACGCCGGCGTGTTGAATCTTATTGTTCTTATAGACCAGGCGCGCCCCGACCGCGCCAACCTCCGATCGCTGCGCGTGTTCCGCCATGGCCGTGAGCCACTCTCTATGCAGCACTTCTGTGTCGTTATTCAAAAAAAGCAGCCACGGACTGTCGCTCTGCTCGACGGCTAAATTATTGATCGCCGAGTAATTGAACGATCCCCCATAAGACAGCACCCGATGTGGAGTTCGCGCAAAATATGCGCTCGCTTCATCAGAATGGCTGTCGTTATCGACGATAATAATTTCATAATTGGGATAGCTCGTCTTGCTCGTAATCGTGTCAATACAACGCGCGAGAAGATCGATCCGATCGCGCGTCGGGATTATTATTGAAATCTTCTCATGTTTCTTAATTTCTCGCCTGACGCGATACGACCCCGGTACTACGCAATTCGAAACGGTCCCGCGCTCATCTATCCGCTCGAGATGTTCTTCGAGGGCGCGGCGTTCCGCATCTAACAGAACGGCTTGTCGCGCCGAATCACCGTATCCATGATACAAAACGCGCGGGATGTGATGAATCCGATCTGTGCGTTCCACCGCTCGCAGCATCAGATCATATTCAAGGGCGCCCTCAAACCCAGGGCGTGTCCCCTCAACTCGCTTGAGCAGGTCGCGCCGCAGCGCTGTAAAATGGGAAATATAGTTATAAGAGCGTAACAGATCCGGCGACCAATCTGGTTTGAACGATGGCGATTTGATCCCGGATTCAGTCAACGTGTCTTCGTCGGTATAGACAATGTCAGCCTCGGGAAATTCTTCGATCGTTTTAGCAACGTGAAAGAGCGCATCCGGTTCGAGCGAATCATCTTGATGTAAGACGCCTGCCCACTCGCCCCGGGCGTGCACGAAACTGTAATTCAACGCGGCAGAAACGCCGGGCGACAATTCCAATCGTTTTACGACAAGGCGTGGATCTCTTGTGTCAAGACCCGGTACGTCGAGCAAGTCAATCGCGGTCGAGCCAGCGTCGACAACAAGGAGTTCCCAATTCTCATAGGCCTGCTGCAATACCGATTGGATTGCATTTCGCAGTTTTACTGGCGATGCGTTCACTACCGGAATCGTAAGGCTGATCAACGGGCGCATGGACCATCGTCTCGATTCGTCACGCATGGCATCAAGTTGCTCGGGCGTGGCGCGCTGCTGCTTGAACCAGGCTTGATACTTCGCTATGTCGCCGGTCTTCTCCTCCAGTTCTTCGCTGGCGCGAAACCGACTTCGGATCCGCCTCAGAGCGTTCCCGGTAAGCCGATAAGGTGCGAGTAATACACGCCCGATCCGGTACTCGGCGGATTTACGCAGGGCCTCGTATTCCGTCTTTACGCGCTTCCGATCGCGCACTGCATCCTTTAGCTCCAAAATTTCGGTTTCCAGTTTTGCGATGTGCGGATCAACACATTCCAATTCGGCCATTCGCGTCTTCAACATCCGTCGCAGCTGTCGAATTTCATCGCACCCAGGGTCTCGACTCGGTCGTGCTTCTATCAGATCGGGCAAAGGCGCCGCCTGGACGCGCGGCGTTACCGTCGCATAGGAGAACCGCAAAGGATTCGAGCGCAAGGATTGAAAACTTTCGGCCATAGGAATGGAGTAAATCGGGGGTGGTCGGTGCAATGCACCAGCATTGCTATTCGTTCTATCGCCATTTCCACCGAACGATCAATCTTATTTTGTGACCGCGCCTGATACGCGCGAGTGGACCGCACAATCCGAAAGCCGGTCGAGCATTCGCTGTCCCGCCGTTTCGACCGAAAGGTTTTTCTCTACTTCCGCCTGACCAATTGCACCGAGCGCGGCCGCTTCCGCGCGATGCTCGTAGCACCACCGCATGTACGATGCCGCTTGTTCCACCGACGGATCAGCCCAGTGGTTTCCCTTTCGATACACACGATTGTCCTGCGCGATTTCTTTGAGTGTGTAGTCAACCAGAAGACTATTTCGAGGATGCATAAACGCGAGATTTCCAGAGTAATTGGTCGCGATCACTGGCTTGCCCATCATCATCGCCTCGGCCAGAGATAATCCGAAGCCCTCGGAACGATGAAGGGATACAAAACAGTCGCACATTTCGCTGAGCCCGAGCGTCTGTGAATGCGAAAGCAGACGGTCAATCACAAGAATACCGGACCCTGCTGAAGTCTCTCGCAGGTCGGCCAGTCCCGCAGCATCATCGCTGCCGCGGCTGACTTTTATTATTAGCGTGACGTCGCGCGGGTTGGGAAAAGCGCAACGAAATGCACGGATCACCGCCAAGGGATTCTTCCGAATCATCTCGCTGCACATGTCGAACATGAAAAGAAAAACGTAATTGTCGGCGGGGATTCCAAAGTCCGATCTATTGAGTCGCTCGATTTCTCCAATGTAAACGGGCAGCGATATTTCATACACAGGCGTCGGCATTCGACGCCGAAAGGCTTCCGCAACAAATCTGGTGGGGGCCCAGATCTCATCAACGAGCGGCGCCAGCTCTATCCATTCCGTCGGTATATCATCGAGCTCCCAGAGCCAATATGCGATCCGGTAAACACCCGATTGTCGAAGCAAGCCGCTTCGTTCGTAAACATCGCGAAAGTATGTCTGAGGAGATACGTTGACGATCGTGACGGGAAAGATCTCCAACCCGAAAAAGGGTGCGCGTGATTCGATGTCGTGCGCCAGCGAGGTTGGCACATCCCGGCACGACACCTTCAAGCCGGCGCTTTTCAAGGCGCGGGCCGTAAGCAGACCGGCTTGCTGAAGCCCGGAGGGATAACAGAAATGGCTTAAGACGTTGACTCCATCGATCGATTCTCCGGTGGCTTGCCTGGAAATCGATTTTTGAAAGTTCTCAGCTATCGCCGGCAGCATCTTTAGCTGAGAGAATCTTGGGCAACCGGCGAATTCCTGGCGCACCCAACGGACAAATTCCTCTGCCGTTCCTGCATGTTGCAGTCGAAATGCATTTTGCCACGCCGGAGTAATCAGCCAGGTTCGCAACACCATCTGCGGCAATTGCTCTGCTGTTTGATACAAGAACCAAACGATCTCCTCATTGGTCAGGCCGTATTTCGCGCGGCCATGTCGCGTAAGCCACTTGACAAAGCTTTTCTGCCCCGCCGTTAGCAGCGCGAGAGGAAAGCGCTTTTGCAGGTCGGGCGAATGAAGGTAAATCCGCAATACGCGTTGACCAGGTTCCGCGCGGAAGGCCGCGCCGATGTTCTCAGCGGCTTTTCTGGAAAAACCAAACTTGGATGCTCCCCGGGACATGAGCCACTTCGCGTAGCAGCCGGCTTCACCCTCTGAAACGGCCATGGGGAAACGGTAGCGAATCCATCGCCTCGTCCTTAGCAAATTCGAAGCGACGCGGGCTGCGCCGTCGACAGAACGTTCCGCGTCTGCCAGGGACCATGCACCCAAGCGAACGCCGCTCGGATCGGACAACCCTTCCCACGAGCGCCGGTTATCTACATCGAAACTTTCTTTACGCCGCTTTGATCGACCGCGAAGCCGACGAAGAATGACGCGAAAAAAGTTCACGATAAAGATTTGGCGGCCATCGTGCTGGTGCTTCGCAGCGCTCGGCAACCTTAAAATCATCGTACACCGCCAATTCAAACAATCTTTCGACACCCGGAATTTTTTTTGGCCAAGGAACGGCGATTTTCAACCGCCGAATTAATTAAACGGCGCTTACAAAGCGCCGCTCCTTGTTCGGATTCTGAATCTGGGGAGCGCGCGCCTCGCGTGTCGGCGAACGCGCCATCGCGTTCGCGAACTTTCAATCAATTAATCTGGAAACGAGGAATCCAGGAAGAGAATTTCTAATCAGGAAAGAGGAAAGGCCGAATGGGGACACGCGCTGTAGTCCCGCGGCCGCAGGACGAAGGTGGATGACCGCCGGAACCTTCCGCAGAAAATCTAACCGTGGAGATTTCGCGGATTCCTCTATCGCGGCGGTCTCGCCGAATTGGTCGAAAATGTATAAAATCAATGGGTTAGCGCTTGACGCTTCCAATTGCTCGTGCAGACTCGCCTGTCGTTGCCCCGTCCCCCGAAAACGCAGAGATCGTAATGGAGAAGAAAAAGAAATCGAAAGTGAAACAGTCGCGACTTAAGGTGCGGGACCTGCCGCCGCGAAAGGATGCGAAAGGTGGCGTTACCGTGCCTCCTCTCAAAAACCAGTCGCCTTCATTTTCGATTCCTCCCCAAGGGTTTATCGCCGACTCCTAAAATGCGTAACGCCGGTTAGGCGACCGCAGAGAAACTTTACCGCGGCGTTACGCCCGCCTCGACCCGCCTTCATCCCGCGATTGCGGGACGGCGCGGCAGGCTGAGCGAGGCGACTACAGCTGTGTCGGCCGCAATCATCGCTGCGTTAATTCACGAAATTGGCACATAACCGCAACTTCTTCGTCACTTCCGAGGTTCAACTTATCAGCCATGGACATCGACGCATTACACTCAACTCTTCTTTCGATTAGTCTTGTTTCGGAAAAGCTTCGCACCGCTCGCGAGAATCTTCCGACGAACCGACAAGTGCCTGCCTGGATGGACAGCATTCTCCTGCAAACGGAAAGCGATCTCCGGGTGGCCAAAGCGACGCTGGCGGGCGAATTGGGTTTCAGCCTTTGCCCACGTTGTTGGCCTCCGGAATTCACCGCGACCGATCGCGATGGCCGAGTCAATTGTCCGACTTGCGGCCAAATTTCTTACGAGAAGGCAGCTTGATATTGGTAAATCACAAGTGCTTTTTGGTAAACGCGCGGCCGGATGCGGACTTCAAATAATGTTCTAGCAATTGCCTGCCGAGTCGAGGCTCGCTGCGTTGCCTCCGAATCCGGGGAGCGCACGCGCCTTGCGTGCTGGCGAACGCGCCCTCGCGTTCGCGAACTTTGTTAAGATTGTTTCGGCGAGACGCCGAAACCAACGCGCGAGACGCGTGCGCTACCCAGACGTTGCCTCCAATTCTGCGAATTGAAGGCAAGGGGATTACGCTCCCGCTAGTGCATCCAGTAGTGTTCCCTTCCTGTTAGACGTTGCCTCCAATTCTGCGAATTGGAGGCAAGGGGATTCGAACCCCTGACTTCCAGCTTGCAAAGCTGGCGCTCTACCAACTGAGCTATGCCCCCGAAAGAAGGTTCAAACTGCAGATTGTAGATTGCAGATCGGGAAAAGCAAAGGGGACGAGCAGTGAACAATGGAGAAGCTCTTCTTTCTATCAGCTGACTTCCGACCTCCGACCTCTAAAGTACTGGGCCTGACTGGGCTCGAACCAGTGACCCTGCGCTTATCAAGCGCATGCTCTAACCAACTGAGCTACAGGCCCGCTTTCGCGGAGTGAAAAGTGACGAGTGACTGGTAACTAGTCAACAGGCAAACGAATCGTCGCGAACTTATTTATCTTCTTTCCTTCGCCCGCCGTTTCGCGATACCCGCGCTGATTAACAAACCGAAGATCGCGCCGGCGCTATCGATCATCACGTCGCTCCAGGCCGCGCCGCGCGATGGAACGAATGACTGGTGAAATTCGTCCGTGGCCGCGAAAATGGCGCACAATATCCAGACACTCAGGAACAAGGTTTGCCCTGAGCGAAGTCGCAGGGCCGCTTTTATCTGTGGATCTGTTTCGCGGCGCAGCGCACGCCAGAAAAGCATGGCGAGAATGGCGTACTCGATTACATGCCCAAGTTTTCGCAAAACAAAATGGATTTGCGCTAATGCCTCCGGCGAAAGGTCCGGTTTTAGCCAGAGCAAAAACGGAATGAGAAAGCGCGAGGTATGCTCGGCCGACATCAGATCGGTCGAACCGATAAAGATGAAGCCGAGCCAAATCAAAACCGGCAGCCAATATTTTAGGAAACTCCAGGCGTGCATAAGGCCGGACGCGAACGTAGGCTCTACCTATCTTCGACACAAAGTTGAAACCAAGACGCGGTTCTGAAAGAATATTCTAAGCACGGCAAAGCAAACGAGGAGGAACCTATACATGACTAGGAAAGCATTATTCGTTAGGCTGGACGCAAAACCGGGAAGAGAAAAAGATGTCGCCAAATTTTTGCGTGACGGACAGGGTTTAGTTCAGCAGGAGCCCGCGACCACTGCGTGGTTCGCGATTCAACTCGGACCAACCACCTTCGCCATCTTCGATGCTTTTTCCGATGATGCCGGACGTGACGCGCATCTGGCCGGGAAAGTGGCCAAGGCGTTGATGGAAAAAGCGCCGGAGCTTTTGGCGCAACCGCCCAAGATCGAGAAGGCAGACGTCCTGGCTGACAAGCTGCCCACTTAGATCTTGCGATCGTCGCTGTCGATCGAATCACGAAAATCTTACGAGTCCCCCCACCTTTTTCCTCTCCCCTTGCGCAGGGAAGAGATAGTGTGAGGAGTCATGCTGGAACTGAAGCTTTCTCAGTCACTCATTTTCGGGCTCACCGATGAAAAAGCCTAACGACGCGAACTATCGATGAGTGATGCTCAAAAGGCCCTCGCGGCCGGGATAATCGCCACCCCGATTTTCGGATTTTTCACGATTTACCTTTTCTTTTTTTCCGATCGTTCGCTCTCGCAATCCGACATCGAGGTTGTCAGAGGAAATGCAGCGCGCGTCGAAATTGTGCGAGCCGGACGCAACGCGGACGCGCTGCAGATTTGGTTGACTGGCGAGTCTATTCCGTTTCGCGGCAGCGCCGGCTATCCTGCCTTCTACCGCAAAGAGGCGTTGGCCCCCCTGACTGCATCGGCGCCGGTGGAAATCGGAATCCTCCCGACGGAACGGATTAAGCCAAGGCGCGATCGTGTTCGCGCCCAGGATTTCATTCCGTTCCACATGCTCACAGTCGCCGGAACGCCGGCGCTCACCCTCGATGATTACAACCGCTGGAACGTCGAAAATCAAAAGATAGGCAAATACGTCGCCTCTATTCTTCTGCTCTGTGCTCTCTTCTTGTTGGGTTACGGACTACTCTACCGCAGGAATACGTAACATTTCCGTGGAACGAATGTGGGGCGAGCGAAACAGATGTTTGACGTTTGATGTAGGAACTGATGTCCAACCTCGATTCGCCGCTGCTATTCAAACCGATCTTCCAAGAGAGGATTTGGGGCGGTCGCAAACTGGCTGAACTCTTTGGAAAAGATCTTCCGACAGGCAAACGCATCGGCGAATCGTGGGAGATCGTGGATCGACCGGAAGCGCAGAGCGTCGTCACAAACGGTCCGCTGCGCGACAAAACGCTGCACGAACTTTGGACGCAAGATCGACAATCGATCTTTGGCAAGGTTCCCGACACCGATCGCTTCCCTTTGTTGATCAAGCTACTCGATGCGCAGGACAAACTTTCGTTGCAAGTTCATCCGACCGAAGAAGTCGCAAGGGTTTTAAGTGGCGAACCGAAAACAGAATTCTGGTATGTGGCGGCCGCGGATCCCAATGCGGAACTTTACGTTGGCCTGCGTGCATCCCTGACGCGTGAAGAGTTCAGAGACGCGGTCAAACAAGGGACGGTCGCAGACTGTGTTCACAAGGTTTGGGTTAAAGGCGGCGACGCCATGTTCCTGCCGGCGGGACGTTTTCACGCCGTCGGCGGCGGCAATTTGCTCGTCGAGATTCAGCAAAACAGCGACACCACATATCGTGTCTTCGATTGGAACCGCGTCGATGACAAAGGCAAGCCGCGCCAGTTGCATGTCGAGCAAGCGCTCCAATCCATCGACTTCGATGACGTCGCGCCCAAGTTAATTGAACCGAGAGGTGAGCTGCTCGTTAAACACGAGCTTTTCGAGGTCCAGAAATGGAATCTCGATGCAGAGCGCGAGATTTCTCCGCGCGGACAGTTTGCGATTGTTTGTTGCCTGAGCGGCTCGGTTCGATGTGGAGATGTCGATCTTACGTCCGGACAATTCTTTCTCGTGCCGGCGTCATTACAAGACCGACAAGTACGCCCGCACGAAAGTGCAACCTCATTGCTGCGTGTGACGATCCCGGCTTTGTAGGGCGCCTGTGTCAGGCGCCGCCTAATTAGATGCCGTCTCACAGAGACGGCCTACAATTCACCTTCGTTAGATTGGAATTGATAGGGCCAATCATCAGGATCGACGACAAGGCCCGCCCGAACAGGATTTTGTCGAAGGTATTCCCATTTTTCCGACAGAGATTCCTCCGATCTAAGCAAGCGATCAAAACAACCTTCTTGCCAGCGCCAGGTCATTGGTTTGCTCGGAAGACGGTACGCCTCGTTGAACCATCGTTTAAACCATTTCGCCAAATCACTAAGCGAAGCGTCCCGATCCAAGGGTGCAGCGAGAATATGTAAGTGATCGGGCATGGCGATGGCGAAGAGGATTTTCCATTGATCGAGTCGGTCGAAGACTGAGCGGCAAATTTTCCATGCTCGAGGTTTAGCAAGAACACGTTTTCGATCTTCAACACAAAGAGTAATGAAATAAATCGTGCTCGTTTCCCACGGCAGCCAATTGGGAATGCGCGGCGGTCGACTCATATTCCAGGGGGATTTTTTACCAATTTCGATTGTAGGGCGTCTGTGTCAGACGCCGCCTAATTAAATGCCGTCTCACAGAGACGGCCTACAATTACACCCTCACCCCCCGCAGCAAACGCGAACGCGGGACGAACCAAATTCTCTGTACGCTCTCCACCTTCCAGGAGTTGTTTTTCGCAGTGAGGGTGTACGAAAACGGACTCATGCGCCCATCCGGCGCAAAGAACAGAACCTGCACAACCGCCGTCGTCGCTTCCACTTTCACCGAACCGAACTCAATTCTACCGCGATGCGATCTTGCTGTTTTGTGATGGCGAATAATCGATTCGAGCTCACTAAAGGTGAGCTCGTGTTGCCGATCGCTGGCCACCTGCTCGTAAGCGTTGGCAAAACCAGCGGGATCGAGCGAAGCAAAATCAGGGACCAGCGCGGTCGAATGCCGGCTGAGCATTACGCCGCCCACGCAGAAGAAAAGGCAACAGGCGAGGATTGTGAAACGAGCCGCGGCCTTCATGTCGATGCTACGTTCGAAGACAAGCGGCGCAGGTATTGAAAGCTGTAAATCCCTGTGACGTGGCCGTCGCGCCAGCGCGGTTGCACCGCGTAACCGCCGATAATTTCGAACCCAGCGAGATCAAAGCTGGCCTCGGAATAACTCATCCCGCCTGGGCGGGACATGATATTGCCGAGAACATCCGGCTCGCCGCCGCAGGCCGCGCAGGGACAGGCGCGCCGGAGCATCTCCAAACCAAAATACGATTCCGTCCCATCATTCCACTGAATGGCGAGCTCGTTTCCGATTTGCTGAATGTTCTTTGGCTCCAAACGCATGCGTTGTTGATAATGCCAGTCCGGCTCGGACTTGTCGATCTTGAGAGCAATCTTTAGGCGAGGTGGATCGGCCGCTCCGCGGGCGATGTTATTGTTCGCGGCTTCGCCGCCACTTGTAGCATCGAGCAAGGGACTGCTCGATCCACCTTCACCCGGCGCCCATTTCGGATTCGCGCCGAGTTTTCATGGTCGATCTTGCTCCAAAGATGGCAGTCCCGACACGCACCAGGGTTGCGCCCTCTTCGACGGCAACGACAAAATCGTTCGTCATGCCCATGGAGAGATGCGGAAGTTTCATATCAAACTCTTTTTCGAGCGCATTGCGATTTTCTCGAAGATCGACGAAGAACTTTCGGGACGCTTCCGCTTCTTCCGCGAGTGGCGGAATCGTCATAAGGCCTTCGATCGACAATCGAGTCAACGAGAGCAGCGCTTCCATCTCCGCGCGCAGCTTGTCTGGTTTGAATCCGAATTTGCTCCCCTCGCCTGCGACGTTTACTTCCAACAAGATGCGCGGATGCATCCCCTGCTCTTCCGCGATTCGGTTCATCTCGCGCGCAAGATCGACATCGTCGATGCCGTGAAAGAATTCGAACAACGGGAGCGCGTGACGAATCTTGTTCTTTTGCAGATGTCCGACGAAATGCCAGCGCAGACTGGAAGGTAGCTCCGGAATCTTGGCGCGCGCTTCCTGCACCTTGCTTTCACCAAATAGTGTTTGGCCGGCTTCATAAGCCATGCGCACTTTCCCGGCATCGTGCGTTTTGGAAATCGCAACCAGCTCGATGTCATCGAGCGAGCGTCCGCTCTTTTTCGCCGCTTCCGCGATTTGCGATCGAACCTGCTCGAGGTTTTCGGCGATTTGCTCCATGCTCGAAGTTTCCATTGCCAGCATTGAGCGGCAAGGTGGATCGAGCAGTCCCTTGCTCGATGTTACAAGTGTCGGCGAAGCCGAGTAGATTTAGCATCGCCCGACGGAGCGGCCGATCCACCTAGAGCACGCCGACCGCGCGTGAGATGAGGAGAATCACGATGCTGAGCGAAATGAAGACCTGTACCATGGCGAGCACTTTGGCCCAGCGCGCCAGCAGCGGCGCGTCGGTCGGACCGAAAGTCGAGCTCTGCGTAAACGCGACGAACAAATAATCAATAAAGAGCGGCCGCCAGCGCGCACATTCAAATTGGCCGCGCTCATCCTTTGGAATCTGCATCTGCGGGAATAGAAAGCTCGTGCTCCCAAATTCCTTGCGCTCCTGACGCACCGTTGGGCCGCCTCCATCAAGTCGCCAGTACCAAAGCGCAAAAACGATCACGTTCGTTAGCCAAAGCAACGCACCGGAAAATAACAGCTCAAGCGGCGCTTCTCGATGCGACGGCAGCGCGCGCACTAACAGAACCACCGAGCCGATCAGCGCGAACGTGGTGAGTCCGTTAATAATAATGCCGAGTACGCGATTGAGAGAGCGCTTTCCGGTGCGATGACTGATCATGGTCGGGATGAGCAGGACGACAATCAAAGTCGGCAACAACCAGATTGGACCGATGATGAGATTGCGCGGCAGCGCCAGATAAATTGCGCCCACCGCCAGAAACGCCAGCAAGGCCTGCCAGCGCGGCTCCGGTTTATCAATATGCTGGGGCTGATTGGCCACAGAGTCGGTATAGCAAAGATTTCGAGCGACGCGAGCGCGGCGGCTGTAGCCGCCTCGCTCTGCCTGCCGCGCCGAAATCTATGAAGGCGGGTCGAGGCGTCTTTGATGAGTTGAAAGCACGGCGATCCCGCAGGCGCGGGACCGTGGCTACAGCAGCAAAGTTTTGATTGACCAACAGCATCCTGACCCGCTGAGCTAGCGCATGTTTAAGCGCGTGTTGAAATGGATTCTTGGAATCGTGGTGGTCGCCATCATCGCCATCGCGATTTTCCTGATCAATCTGATTTGGTTCCGCCCGTGGAATATCAATCACTTTTATGAGAAGACCTTCGCCGAAGTCATTTTCAGTGAGCCGGAATTGCTCTCCTCGCTCGGGTTAGTCGAACAATTCGGTTATACGCGGCACAATGGAAAACTGGGCGACGAATCTCCGGCGCATCAGCAGAAGGCGATCGATCGCTTTAAAAAAGATCTGCGGCAGCTGCATGAATATCCGTTAGATCGACAATCGCCTTCGCAGAAACTTTCCACGCACGTGCTCGACTGGTTCCTCGAGCGCCAGGTCGAAGGCGAGAAATGGCAGTTCCATAATTATCCGGTCAATCAGCTCTTCGGCGTGCAAAACCAATTCCCGTCATTCATGGCGAACACGCACCGGCTTCTGGCCAAGCAGGATTGCGAATATTACGTCATGCGGCTCGACGCCCTGCCGAGGAAGTTCAATCAACTGCTGGAGAGTTTGAAAGTGCGCGAGGACAAACAAATTCTCCCGCCGCGTTTCGTAGTCGAGGAAGTTTTGAAAGAGATGAGCGACTTCATCGCGAAACCGGCTGCGGAAAATATTCTTGCGACTTCATTCAAGACGCGCTCGGCTAAGATCGACAAGTTGATCCCGCAAGAGCGGGATGATTTCCAGAGACGCGTCGAAGCCTCGATCACGGGCAGGGTTTATCCGGCTTACCAAAAGCTGATCGATTACTTTAAACGGATCGAGCCGAAGACCACGACGGATGACGGCGTTTGGAAAATGCCGGAGGGCGACGCGTTCTACGCCTACGCCTTGCATGAGAACACCACGACAAGGATGAAACCAAACGACGTGCACGATCTGGGTTTGCGCGAAGTGGCGCGGATCGAAGCGGAGATGCGCGGCATTCTCGCCGCGAACGGATTTGCCGGCACCACCATCGGCGAAGCCATGGACAAGCTTGGCAAGGATCCGCGTTTTCTTTTTCCGAACGACGACAAGGGTCGCGCCGATGCGCTGGCCGAATACAAACGTTTAATCAACACCGCGACAGACCGCTGCAAACAATTATTTCTGACTGCGCCAAAAGCGAAATGCGAAGTGCGGCGCGTCGAGGCATTCAAGGAAGCGACCGCACCGGGCGCGTATTATCAAGGCGGCGCCATGGACGGATCGCGTCCCGGCATTTTCTTCGCGAACCTGCGCGATATGAATGAAGTCCCGAAGTGGAGTATGCCCACACTGGCATATCACGAAGGGATTCCCGGACACCACTGGCAGATCTCGATTGCGCAGGAACTCAAAGGCGTACCACAATTTCGCAAAGTCATTCCCTTCACCGCCTACGCGGAAGGCTGGGCGCTTTACTGCGAATGGCTGGCGAAACAACTCGGGTGGTATGAAGGCGATCCGTTTGGCGACCTGGGCCGATTGCGCGACGAACTTTTCCGCGCGGTCCGTCTCGTGGTCGACACCGGAATTCATGCGAAGCGTTGGACACGCGAACAGGCAATCGCTTACATGCGCGAGAAAACCGGCATGGGTGAAAAGGAAGTCCGGTCGGAGATCGAACGTTACATTGTCAATCCGGGCCAGGCCTGCGCCTACAAGATCGGAATGTTGAAAATCCAGGAATTGCGCACGCGCACACAGCAGGAGCTGGGCGACAAATTCGATCAACGCGAGTTTCACGACACGCTGCTCAAGAACGGTTCGCTGCCACTCGAGATTCTGGAAGAACAGGTCAACGAATACATTCAGCGCAAGAAGGCATAAACAGTGTAGCCACGGCGCTCTGTCGCCGTGTATTATCGGGGGCGCCCCGACCCGCCTTCGCCAGACTTCGGCGTGGCAGGCTGAGCGGGGCGGCTACAGTCATGCGAAAAATCCTGATCACACTGGTGATTGTCATCGTGGTCGTCGGCGCGATGTCGATCTTGTGGATATTTGCCGGGCGCCAGATCGTGCTGTTTCTCGACCGTTTCGGAACGATCGCCACCTCTTCAACGTCGATCAAATCAATGGTCTACGAAGGCAGCGGAACCGGCGGCATTCTTCGGATCAATGGCTTTGGCTTAAACCTGAGCACGCCGGACCCACACGATCAGCCGCCCAACATCGGCACGACAAAGGATGAGCAGATTGCGCTGTCGTACCGCGGGAAAGTTTTCACCTTCGGTCCACCGACACCGGGAAGAGAGAGCCTCGCGACCGAGCCCCAACCGGGCGACGACACGTCGCTTTCAATTCGGCACAGCGCCCTGAGCTGGCCGACTTTCTTCGACGCGAATTTCATGACAGGAAAGTCGCCCTCCTGGAAGCGGTATCTTTATTACCGGCTCATTTGGAAAAAGCAAAACGGCGCGAAACTCGAAATGCTCTGGCGATATGAACAGTACTATTATGCGGGCGACGGATGGGCGAGCGGCTTAATGACTCGCGAAGGTTCCACCGGCTTGATTCGCGTTGATATTCAGAAGTAACCGCGATTACACGGATTGACCGCAATACAGACTTCCAGTCTGTGCGCGGAGACTCGAAATTCTGACATGGTGCCCCGTCGGCGTGTCGTTCAACCAACGCCCAGACAGAGCGGGGCGGCTACAGAGTTTTGGATTGTCACGCGATTGCGCGATCAGAATACTGCCCGGATGAACTTCACAAAAAACATCGGCATGCTGTTGCTTGCCATTTATCTCATCATTGTCGGATTGATCACGCTCTTCACGATCGCCATTCCAACCATTGTGACCGGCATACTCGCGCTCGCCGCTGGCATCTTCATTTTGCTCGGTAAGTAACCCG
>WNFR01004463.1_pt1 | contig 14377 bp, 9 predicted proteins | sample 5400221 | NCBI WGS metagenome assembly WNFR01 (sample SAMN13153357, study PRJNA577476) | soil metagenome | isolation source: 40 cm soil under Madrone tree | place: USA:California | collected 2016-06-14 | reverse complement strand
TTTGCAACCGAGGCGCGAACGGTGTCGAGCCCCATCCAGATTGCCGTCATGGTTCGGAGATCAACGGATACATAGAGATCTACATCAAAGCCCGGATCGATCGAGCAAAGATCGACGCCCTCCTGGGGATCGACTATCAACCACCACAACCGTTGTGCCGCTGAAAGTTCGGGATAGGCGAACTGCACCACGCTGCGCTGTGCCGGCATCGGAGTTGTGTTTAGATTCCGGCGCATGTCCCACATCAAGAGTTGCACATCCAGATGCTGGAGCGACAGATCTGCTTCAATGCGGCGCTGGCCCCAGATCCCGAACGCCTCAACGATGGGTCCGAGTTCGCGTCCCGCTGGAGTCAATTGGTATTCGGAGACGCCGCGGTCGGAAGCTGACGACATGCGTGCGATGATTCCCGCTGCCTCCAGCTCCTTCAAACGTTGCGAGAGCAGGGCCGGAGACATTCGTGGAACACCGCGGCGCAGCTCGTTGAAGCGCGTGGAGCCGGCAATAAATTCGCGGAGCAGCACGACGGTCCAGCGTGTGCACAATATCTCCGCGGCCATCGCGACCGGACAGAACTGCCTGTAACTGCCTATCGTCATGCAAATCTCCGAGTCTACGATGGAAGCTTACGACCGAACCAAAGGGACTTCCAGTTCAGTTTCCGTATCTGAGAGATTCAGTTCCTGAACTGGCTGCTCATAGCGGGGACAGATATTTGATGGGGTTGCGAGGAATCACACTTGCAGCCCACCAGTTGTAAAAGGACCCCCTATGAAAAGCTACGCGACAGCACTCAAAACCATTGAATTCGTCCGTTATGCGGCACTTTGCGCGGTCGCGCTGAGCCTTGGCACCTTCGCCGCTTCTGCTGCCACCTTGTCCCGTAGCATGGAAGTCAACGGCGCTCCTGCGACGGTGTGGTCAGCGATCGGTGCGTTCTGCGCCATCAAGGATTGGCTGCCTCCCGTCGGCATGTGTATCGAAGACGGGAAAACCCCACCGACCCGAACGCTCGTGACCAAGGACGGCAAGGCCTCGTTTGTTGAGAAGCAGACCGCGCGTAATGACCAGAAACATAGCTACTCCTACACCTTCGTATCGAGCCCGCTACCGGTCACCAATTACACATCGACGATCAAGGTCACATCAAAGAAAGAGGGTGTTTCCATCGTTACCTGGACCGGCACCTACACACCTGATTCAGGTAAAGAGAAGGACGCCAGCGATGCCTTGAACGGCGTCTATGAATCTGGTCTGGCCGCAATCAAGGCCAAGCTCGCAAAGTAAGCTGCAGGCTTTGTCGCAGCGGCAGAGCAGTCATCACAGCAAATAGGCCGCCTCAATGGCGGCCTATTTCATTTAGAGCAGATCGTGCATGTCTCTACCTGGCAGATTTCGGACCTCGCGCGATATCCGACTTGAGTCCGGAATGCGCACCAAAGCGGACGCCCGCCAACGCTCATTGATTGGGTTCACGCCCTGGAAACGGCACGAAGGTCGGCACCGGCAGGGTAGCCGAACGCGTTACCCCGCCTCCTTATCGTTGACGACGGATTACGCTAGGCTGATCTGTCCTACGCTCTGAAGCCCTCAGGTGAAGCCTGTCTTTGCGCGTCTCAAACCCTGATGCCACGAGATAATCTGCATTGATTCGGCTGAAACGAAACACGCCCTGCAGCCGGGCATGATGCGCAAAAGCGCTTAGGTTGTTGAATGCGCCCTGCTCTGCTCAATCCGCTGTTTGCGCCGGTCACCAGCCTCGCCGGCGTCGGGCCGAAGCAGGACCGGCTGTTCCGCTATCTGCTCGGCCGCCAAGAGACGCCGCGCCTGGTCGATCTGCTGCTCCATCTCCCGGCGAGCGTGATCGATCGCCGCGCGCGGCCGACAATCCGCGACGCGGTTCCGGGAACCGTGGTGACGCTGGAGGTGACCGTCGACCGGCATCGCCCGGCGCCCGCGCGCAACCCGCGCGCGCCGCATCTGGTCTATGCCAGCGACGAGACCGGCGACGTGGTGCTGACCTATTTCCGGGCGCAGCCGGGCTATGTCGAGAAACTGCTGCCGGTCGGCGCCAAGCGGTACGTCTCCGGCACGGCGCAGTTGTACGACGGTACTCTGCAGATCACACATCCCGACCGCGTCGTCGATGAAGCGGGCTTTGCAAAGCTGTCGGGCATCGATCCCGTCTATCCGCTCACCGAAGGATTGGCGCTGGGCTCGCTGCGCCGAGCGATGGCGCAGGCGCTGCAAAAGCTGCCGGCTCTTCCGGAATGGATCAGCCCGGAGGTGATCCGCCGCTGCAAATTCCCGGACATCGCGGAAGCGCTGAACCGCGTGCACACGCCGGTCGAACTGACGGATATCCTGCCCAATGGTCCCTTCTGGTCGCGGCTTGCCTTCGACGAGTTGCTGGCCGGTCAATTGGCGCTGGCGCTGGTGCGCGCGCAATTGCGGCGCCCCGCGGGCGACCGCCACGCCGGCGACGGCCATCTGCGCAAGAAGATCATCGACGCACTGCCCTACTCGCTGACATCATCGCAGCGACAAGCCGCCGCCGCTATATCAGACGATCTGCGCCAGCCGGTCCGCATGTTGCGACTGCTGCAGGGTGACGTCGGATCGGGCAAGACCGTGGTCGCGCTGCTGGCAGCGGCCGCGGTGACCGAGGTTGGCAAACAGGCCGCCCTGATGGCACCAACGGAAATTCTCGCTCGCCAGCATATCAAGACCATCGCGCCGCTCGCCGAGCGCGCCGGCTTGCGGGTCGCGATCCTCACCGGCCGCGAGAAGGGCAAGGAGCGGCGCGATATCCTGGCGCGGCTTGCGGCCGGCGAGATCGATCTTCTGGTCGGCACCCACGCGCTGATCCAGGACGACGTCGTCTTCAAGGCGCTCGCGCTGGCCGTGGTCGACGAGCAGCATCGTTTTGGGGTGCGCGAACGGCTGGCGCTGACCGCCAAGGGGGAAGCCGTCGATGTGCTGGTGCTCAGCGCGACGCCGATCCCGCGCACGCTGGTGCTGACCTACTTCGGCGACATGGATGTTTCGGAATTGCGCGAGAAACCCGCAGGACGGCAGCCGATCGACACCCGCGCAATTCCCAATAGCCGCCTCCATGAGGTGATCGATGCGGTCGGTCGCGCGCTCACGGCCGGAAAGCTGGTTTACTGGATCTGCCCGCTGGTCGAGGAATCCGAGACCGTCGATCTCACCGACGCGGAGGCGCGTTTTGACAGCCTGAAAGCGCGCTTCGGCGACAAGGTTGGCCTGGTGCATGGCAAGATGCGCGGGCCTGAGAAAGATCGCGTGATGGCGCAATTCGCCGCCGGCGAGATTGGCGTGCTGGTGGCGACCACCGTGGTCGAGGTCGGCGTCGATGTTCCCGCCGCCACCATCATGGTGATCGAGAATGCCGAGCGCTTTGGGCTCGCGCAATTGCACCAGCTGCGGGGCCGGATCGGCCGTGGCTCCGAAGCATCGACCTGCCTTTTGCTTTACAAGGAGCCGCTGAACGAGATGTCCACGGCGCGGCTTAAAGTCATCAGGGAAACCACCGACGGTTTCAGGATTGCCGAGGAAGATTTGAAGCTGCGCGGCGAAGGCGACGTGCTCGGCGTAAGACAAAGCGGCCTGCCCGGCTACCGCCTCGCGCGCTCCGACGTTCATGCCCAGCTCATCACGCAGGCGCGCGACGAAGCGCTGCGCATCATGAAGGACAATCCGAAGCTTACGGGTGCGCGCGGCGAAGCGTTGCGCTGCCTGCTTTATCTGTTCGAGCGCGACGAAGCCTTGCCGCTGATCGGCGCGGGGTGATTGGTGCCCTTCATGGTTAGCAACGCGACTTCGCGCGTCTCGAACCATGAGGCCCGCGTTACTCATCCTTCGAGACGCGGCGAAGACGCCGCTTCTCAGGATGAGCAAGACCTCACTCCACCTTCGCCGGCATCGGCTTGAGCGTGGCTGTATTCGCGACCCGCGCGGCATTCGCCATGCCGGCCAGTGCGGCAAGTTTCTTTTGCGGGTCGGAGCCGGGCTGCACCACGCCCGCGGACATGATCAGGGTCGCGGCGTCTTCGGCGCTCATCTCGACTTCGATGATCTTGCTCTTGGGCACGTAGAAGAAGAAGCCGGTGGTCGGGTTCGGCGCGCACGGCAGGAACACCGAAATGTGTTCCTCCTGGCCGGGAAGACTGTTTGCGACTTCCACGCTTGGCGCCTGCGAGATCAGCACGATCGACCACATCCCCGGCGAGGGAAATTCCACCAGACCGACCCGGCGAAAGCTCGATCCATTCCCCGAGAACAGCGTCTCGAACACCTGCTTCAGACCGCGATAGATCGCCCGTACCACCGGCATGCGCCCAAGAAGCCTCTCGCCGAGATCGACCAGCGTCCGCCCGATCAGGTTTGCGGTGAGGAAGCCCAGCAGCGTCAAGGCGATCACAGCGACGATGAGCCCGGAGCCCGGCAGCCCGAACGGCAGATAGGTTTCCGGCCGATAGGCGATGGGAACGAACGGCCGGACCAGGCCGTCGACCCAGGTCACGAACCACCAGGTCAGATAGAAGGTGATCGCGACCGGGCCGGCGACGACCAGACCTGTAAGAAAATAGTTCCGGAATCGGGCCATAAAGCCGCGTGGCGCGTCCGGCGGGAGCTCAGTCGGCGGCGCGGTCGGAGGCAGATTGTCGCGGTTCATTTGGGTTCCAGGTCAGTCGAAGCGGCCAGAATGTCAGCTAGGGTCTTCTAGCAGATTTTTGAAGACCTGGAGTGGCGAAGCAACCTGGACAGTCGGTCTATTCGACGGTTACCGATTTCGCGAGATTTCGCGGCTGATCGACGTCGGTGCCCATGACCACGGCGGTATGATAGGCCAGTAACTGCACGGGAATGGCATAAACCATGGGCGTAAAGGTTGCGGCCATGTCGGGCAGCACGATAGTTACCAGCGACTCGACGGTCGCTTCCGCGGCGCCCTTGGCGTCGGTCATCAGAATGATGTTACCGCCGCGGGCAGCCACTTCCTGCATGTTGGAGACGGTCTTCTCGAACACCCGGTCGAACGGCGCGATCACCACGACCGGCATGTTCTCGTCGATCAGCGCGATCGGCCCGTGCTTGAGTTCGCCGGCGGCATAGCCCTCGGCGTGGATGTAGGAAATTTCCTTCAGCTTCAGCGCGCCTTCCAGCGCCAGCGGATAGCTGGTGCCGCGGCCGAGATAGAGCACGTCCTTGAATTTGGCGATGTCGCGCGCAAGTTTCTCGATCTGCGGTTCGGTCGCAAGCGCCGCTGCCATCAAGCGCGGAACTTCCACGAGCCCGTGCACGAGCTTGGCTTCATCGGCATCGGACAATTCGCCGCGCGCCTTGCCCGCGGCCACCGCGATCGCGGCCAGCACCATCAGCTGGCAGGTGAAGGCTTTGGTCGAGGCGACGCCGATTTCCGGACCGGCCAGCGTCGGCAGCACCGTCTCGCTTTCGCGGGCGATCGTCGACGTCGGCACGTTGACGACGGAGAGCGTATGCACGCCTTGCGCCTTGGCGTAGCGCAGCGCGGCCAGCGTGTCGGCGGTCTCGCCGGATTGCGAAATGAAGACCGCGAGATCGCCCTTGCGCAGGGGCGCCTCGCGGTAGCGGAATTCCGAGGCGACATCGAGTTCGACAGGAACGCGGCTGAGGCCTTCGAACCAGTATTTGGCGACAAACCCCGCGTAGCTCGCGGTGCCGCAGGCGACGATCGATATGCGCTGGATGTCTTTGAAATCGAACGGCAGCTTCAACGGCAGCGCCACACGCTCGGTCGCCAAATCGACATAACGCGCCAGCGTATGGCCGACGACCTCGGGCTGCTCGTGAATTTCCTTGGCCATGAAGTGGCGATAGTTCGCCTTGTCGACCAGAAACGACGACGCGCCGGATTTCATCACGTCGCGATTCACCACCGTGCCATGCTCGTCGTAAATCACACCGACTTCGCGGGTCAACACCACCCAATCGCCGTCCTCGAGATAGCTGATGGTGTCGGTAAAGGGCGCGAGCGCGATCGCATCCGAGCCCAGATACATTTCGCCATCGCCATGACCGATCGCCAGCGGCGAGCCCTTGCGGGCGCCGATCATCAGATCGCCATGGCCCCTGAACAGGAACGCCAGCGCGAATGCGCCCCGCAACTGGGGCAGCGATGCTTTCACCGCATCCTGGGGCGTGGCACCTTTCAGGATGTAGGAGTTGACCAGATGAGCGACGACTTCAGTGTCGGTCTCGCTGGAGAATTTCGCCCCCTGCTTTTCGAGCATCTGCCGCAGTTCGCGAAAGTTCTCGATGATGCCGTTGTGAACCACGGCGACGTTATCGGTCGCATGCGGATGCGCGTTGTTTTCGGTCGGCCTGCCGTGGGTGGCCCAGCGGGTGTGTCCGATGCCGGTATGACCCGCGAGCGGTTCGGCCTTTAACCGCGCCTCGAGGTTTTTGAGTTTGCCTTCGGCGCGGCGGCGCTCGAGATGGTCGCCTTCCAGCGTGGCGACCCCCGCAGAATCGTAGCCGCGATATTCAAGGCGCTTGAGCGAATCCACCAACTGCTCCGCGACCGGAGCGCGCCCGAGAATGCCGACAATGCCGCACATGCGGATCAATATCTCCAAATTGTCGAAAAATTGTCAAAACGGCGCCCGCATCTCTTAACGAGAATCGCAGATCGCCCGATACTCAATAATTATTGCCGATTGAGACAGCGTTAAGCGAAAGTTTAGTAAGGTCAATCGCTAGCCGCCTTTCGGCGTCTTACCGCGCGTTTTCATCTCGCGGTATCGCTTAGCCCCGCCCTCGCGGTTGGTCTGCTGACTGCGCTCCACCGCCAGCGCATCGTCGGGCACGTCGCGGCTGATCACCGATCCCGAACCGATATAGGCGCCCTTGCCGATGGTCACCGGCGCCACCAGCGACGAATTCGAGCCGACGAATGCGCCTGACCCGATCGTGGTGCGGTGCTTGCCGAAGCCGTCATAGTTGCAGGTGATGGTGCCCGCGCCGATGTTGGCGCCCGTGCCGACATGCGAATCGCCGATGTAGCTGAGATGATTGACCTTGACGCCCGCTTCCAGCGTCGCAGCCTTGGTCTCGACGAAATTGCCGATCCGTGCGCCCTCGCCGAGCGATGTCCCCGGCCTCAGCCGCGCATAGGGGCCGACCGAGGCATTTTTGCCGATCGATGCCTGCACGATATGGGAAAACGAATGGATCACCGCGCCGTCGGCGATCGAGACGCCGGGACCGATCACCACAAACGGTTCGATCGTCACGTCGTTGCCGAACGTCGTATCTGCGGCGAGATAGACCGTTTCGGGGGCGATCATCGTCACGCCGGCGTCGAGAGCCGCTTGGCGTAACCGGGTTTGCATGACTAGCTCGGCCTCGGCAAGCTGGGCCTTGGTGTTGATGCCGCGCACTTCATCCTCGCTGGTTTCGATCACGACCGCCTCTAGTCCAAGTTGGCGAACGATGGCAACCGCATCGGTCAGATAATACTCGCCCTTATTGTTGGCATTACCGATCTTGTCGATGATTTCCAGCGCCTTTCGGCCATCGAATGCCATCACGCCGGCGTTGCTGAGCTTGATCGCCCGTTCCGCAGGCGTCGCGTCGGCCTGCTCGCGGATCGCCACCAACCGTTCGCCCTCGACCAGCAACCGGCCATAGCCGGTGGGATCGGCGGCGCGAAAGCCGAGCACGGCAAGCGCCGCGCCTTTTTTCAAAGGCGCGCGCAAACGGGCGAACGTCGCGGCCGAAATCAGCGGCGTATCGCCGAACACAACGAGCAGATCGTCCGCGCCGCGGGCGATGGCATCGCGGGCCGCCAGCACCGCATGCGCGGTGCCGAGACGTTCGCGCTGTATGAACGTCGTCGCGTCCGGACGGGTGCGCTTGACCTCTTCTGCGACGGCCCCGTGGTCGGGCCCAATGACCACGGCGAGCGAGGCGCCGTCCCCCTCTGGGGCGGCTCCGAGCACGTGCGCCAGCAGCGATTGGCCGGCCACCGGATGCAGGACCTTGGGCTTCGAGGACCGCATGCGCGTGCCCTCACCGGCCGCGAGCACGACAGTAAGGCTGGATCGAGCGGTCATCCGAATCCTTGTTATAGCGGGTGATGTTGCGTCGCCGCCTTGATGCCGTCATAAAGTGTTTTCGGCCCGAGTGGAAACCGGCAAAACGCCCCGGATTCAAGCTCGGGCGCAATTCCTGTTAATGTTTGCCCTGTGATTCGGTGGGCCTCAGGATGGACGAGAGCGTCTTATGGCAAAGGATCCCGACCATCTGGCTGGCGGTTTCGAGACCGAAAATACCGGCGGCTTGTTGACTGGTTTTTGGGCCGAGGAGGATGAGTTCGATCGGCGCTCGCTATGGCGGCTCGGATCGTGGGGCGCAGCCTCGGTCGGCGCTGTCATCGTCGCGCTGCTCGCCAGCCAGTCTTCGATGGGATTGCGCCGTGACCAGCTCGCTGCAGCCGATCTGGCGCGGCAGTCGCAGCAAATCCAGTCGGTCGCCAGGGAAAGCCCGAACGAAACGCGGCGGCTGGCATCCGACATCGATACGCTGAATGGCGATCGCGATCGGCTGTACTCCCGCGTCGCGGTTCTGGAACAGGGGCTGGATTCGGTGACCGGCGTGATTGCGCGGCAAAATTCTGCCGCGGCGCCGGCCCAGGCCGCTCGCATCTCTTCCGCCACGGCAGAATCTCAATCGGCGGCCCAAAATCCGCCCCCTGCTCCGGTCGTGTCCGCGCTGGCGACGACGCAAACGAAAATAGCCGAAAAGCCGGATACGGACGCTGCTGTCCCAGAGTCAGGCTTGGCTACGGTCTCATCCGTTGGCCAGGAAACCTCAAATGCGCCGGCGCCGGCACCCGCGCCGCTGATGGCAGCGAAGTCGATGATGTCACCACCTAACGCGGCGGCGCCAAAACTGATCGAATCCGGGAAGGCAGCGAAAATCATCACCGTTGCGCCCATGCCGGAAGTGGTTGCGTGGGCTTCGCCGGCTGACGAAGCGGAGGCGAACGAACCCCAAGCGGGGGCGCCCAAACTCGCTGTACAGCAAACCGAATTCGGAGTGGATGTGGGCGGCGCGAATTCGGTGGGTGGCCTGCGCGCGCTGTGGCGCGGGCTTCTCAAGTCAAGGTCGAATGAGCTGTTGACGGCGTTGCGTCCGATCATCGTGGTAAGGGAAGGCAGAAACGGGCTTGGCATGCAGCTGCGCCTGGTCGCCGGGCCGCTCGGCGACGCGGCGGCGGCGGCGAAAATCTGCGCCCTCTTGATCGAAAACGCGCGGACTTGCGAGACGACGGTGTTCGATGGCCAACGCCTTGCCATGAAGGCTGACGAGCCGGCAGCTACCGCCACCAAGCCGGCCACAGCCAAGCCTGTTGCGCGCACGCAGAGCGTTCCAAAGCGGGGGGCGAATGATGAGCCGCCCAAAAAGCCCGACTCGCCGTCCAACCTGTCGTCGCTATTCAGCAGGCGATAGCGCCGGCCTCATTAACGTCTATGATTACAATGTCTTGGGGCCATATTCTCATGCACTTTTGCAAGACCAGTAGCCTTGCTGCCGGCTCCGGGTTGTCCCGGCTCGCATTGCCGACCATATTCGCCAGATGAAAAAAGCTCCGTTTCGGCTGACGCCCTACCAGGTGCAATGGCTGCTGATTGTCGGCTTCTTAACCGTCGGCCTCGCGCTCTACCTGCGCTATCTCGCGATCGAATTCTCGACGGTGGCGCTGGCATGCGATGCCGGTTTGCAGACCATGCTGTGCAAGACCCGCCTGCTGACGACGTACCTGTTTCGCAATTCGGTGTTCGGCGTCGTCGCGCTGATCATCGCGACCCTTCACATGATCCGGCCGTCGATCGTTTTGCTTACCGGCGGGCTGATCGCTGCCGGATTCGGGATCGTGCTCTACAATATCGGCCTGTCAGGTATCGCGATCGGCCTGCTTATTTTGGGATTTGCACGCCCCGCGCCCGCCACAGCGTAACGGCGAGCAGGAAATAAACCGCGCAGGTCCACAATGATTGCCAATTGTCCGCGCCTTCATTGAACACCGTATAGAGCACCGCACCCGCCAGCAGGCCGGCAAATACAGCCTCGGCGATCGGGCGGACGCCCTCCTGCTGGCGGTTGAGCAGCGTCAGGGTCGAGAACGGCACCACGGCCATGGTCAGCGCGGCAAACGGAAAATCGCGGTAGCGCGGGTCGAACACGAAACCAAGGGCGGTTTCGGTGCCGATCAAAGTGGTCACGATCAGCGCTGCTCCCAGGATCATCGTCAGGACCGAACGGGTTCGGTGATCGCGCGGGCCCAGCAGTTCCAGAAATGTCGGCAGCGCGCGCCCAGACATCAACGCGTTGGCGCAAAGCAAGGGCGACGCGATCGCGGCTGTCAGCAACGAGCCCCATCCTAGCCAGCCACCGAAGCCGTAACTTTCGTAGAACATCTTGTCGGCTGCGATCCCGAGCAGAATCCCGGCCGTGGTCGCGGAGATTCCAACCGCGATCCAGGATGCAAGGCGTGGCGTCCAGGGCCGCCGGCGCAGGGTCAGGCAAGCAGCGCCGAATACGAAAACGCTCAATGCCATTCCGCAGCCCATCTGCAGCTTCCAGAACGGATAGTTGCTAATGGCTTCGCCGGGCGGGTATTTCACCGCCCGCTGCACGGAATCGATCAGGCCCCAATATCCGCCGACGGTGCCCTCGAGCTGGCGCTTCCACGGCTGGTCGTAGGCTTCGATCAGATTGACGCGGAAGTTCTCCTGCTTCGCCAGGCCCAGGATTTCCGAGACAACGCGGGCCTGGTTGGTACGCGACGGCAGCGCACCCTCGCGCATCCGCCCTTCGCTCGGCCAGCCGGTCTCCCCGATCAGGATTTCCTTGCCGGGAAACGCCACCGCCATCCGCTTGCGGATCGCGTTGACATGGGCGGCGGCATATTTCGCGCGGATCGGGAAGTCCTCCCAGTAAGGCAGGATGTGGATCGTTACAAAATCGACCGCATCATAGACTTCCCGATTCCGGAGCCAATATTCCCACACATCGGCATAGGTGATCGGAACTGTAACCTGCGACTTGACCGAGCGGATGGTAGCGGCGAGGTCGGAAGTCGTCATTTCACCGCGCAGCAGCACCTCGTTGCCGACGACCACGGCGGTGATGACACCAGGGTATTCTTTGGTCAGGCGCACCACGGTCGAAATCTGCGCCAGGTTCTTCAGGCGGTTACTGCCCAGCCATATCCCCTGGATGACTTTCAGCCCCACCTTTGCGGCGAGACCGGGAACCTGATCGAGGCCGTTTTCGATCGAATAGGTGCGTACGCAATCAGATATTTTAGCGAGTTGCGCGAGATCCTGGGCGATCTGTTCCGGAGCGATATGCGTAGTCGGCAGCAGCGGCGTCTGGGCGTCGCGGAATGGCGCGTAGGATACGCACAACAGTTTGGCATTGGGATCAATCGGCGCGCGCGCCAGCGTGATGGGCGTGGCCAGCCACCACCACACGGCAGCAATCGCACCCAGGGATATAAGCAAAAGCGCCAGTGGCGTACGAAGAGAAATCGGTTCCATCCTCCAGGCGGGGCATCGTCGATTAGCCGGTCGCCAGCCGTCTGCCAAGAGCAGGATACTGGCAATCCCGGCCTCCCACGCGGCGCCTTTACCACAGTGCGATGAAGTTGTGACTTTGCTGGACAAAATCTGAAATGTCCGTCATGGGAATCCGTCAGCGTCTCCGCCGCATTGGGGACCTATTTGAACGGCATCAAGCCAGCGCGTTCGAGCGGGCCATGGCAGGCAACAAACGGGGAATTTATGCGTCGACGGGTGCTTCGGGTTCAAAATGCGGTTTTGCGTCGCCTCGTCGTTCCCGGGCTTGCACTTTTGCTCGGTGTCGGAAGCGCTGCTGCCCAAAGCGGCGACCTTCGCGCCCAGGATCAGTCAGGCAAGCCAGCCGCATCAAATTCGGCCCCGTCGGCCGATGCGGCCAAGGAAAGTCAGCGCAAAACCGACGAGTTCGTCGAAGCGTCGCAGGCCATCAACGGCCCGGCCGGAAACCCCGAATGCGTCTGGCTTGGTCGCCGGGTGGTGGTTTTGATGTGGCGCGACGATCTCGACACCGCGTTTCGCCATCTCGACCTTTACGACCGGTTTGGCTGTCCGGGCGGCCACGTCCAGGCGACCTTTCGCTGCCTGGTACGCTTCTTCAGCGCGATCGATCCCAAGGTGCCGGATAGCCTGAGCGGACGGGTTCACGCCTGCTGGATCAATCCGGCGGCACAACCGCAGGCGGCCGCCGCTGCCCAACCTGCCACGCCGTCGACCCCCGGCAATTCCGCGCCGCCACCTGCTGCCGCCGCTCCGCCTGCCGCAGCTCCCGCTACGGCGCCAGCCAAATAATCCTGACGCCATTGGAACGATGCGAAATATTCGAGGTTTCGGATCATTCGCGCCCTCAAAACGCCACGGCGTCATAAGAGTTGTTAAACCGCGTGGCAGAGATATGCTCGATTTGCCGCTGACTTGGTCGGATCTCGGGGACGGGTCCGCTTCCCTGCCATATTGGCCCCCTATGGTTTAGTCGCGATGCGCGCCGTCGTCGCCGTTCTATTGTTTGTGGCCGCCATTCACGCTGCCATGTGGGGGATACTGCGGGAGAAGCAGCAGGCGCCCGACTTCAAAGGCATCTTGCCGAGCGTGTCCTATGCTCCGTTCGAAGGAACGGCTCATCCCGACGTCGATAACATTCCGAGCGCCGAGAAAATCCGCGCCGACCTCAAGACATTGGCTCCGCTGACGCGGGCGATCCGGCTTTACTCCTCGACCGGCGGCGTCGAATTGGTGCCGCCGATCGCCAATGAGGTCGGCCTCAAGGTTACGGTCGGCGCCTGGATCGACAAGAATAGCGAACGCAACGAGCGCGAAATGCAGTCGGCCGTGGAGCTCGCCAAGCGCAACGGCAACGTCAACGGGATCGTCGTCGGCAACGAAACCATTTACCGCGGCGAGCAGAAAATCGAAGACCTGATCAAGCTAATCCAGCGCGTCAAGGGATCGGTCAACGTCCCGGTGACCACAGGCGAAATCTGGAATATTTGGCTTGAACACCCCGAACTGGCCTCCTCCGTCGATTTCATCGCCGCGCACATCCTTCCCTACTGGGAAGGCTTTTCCGACAAGCAGGCGGTGGACCAGGCGCTCATTATCTACCAGAAACTGCGCGATGCCTTTCCCGGAAAGCGCATCGTGATCGCCGAATTCGGCTGGCCGAGCGCCGGCTATAATCTGAAAAACGCTGACCCCGGTCCGTTCGAGCAGGCGGTGACGCTGCGCAATTTCGTCAGCCGCGCCGAAGCCATCGGCATGGAATACAATATCGTCGAGGCGATCGATCAGCCCTGGAAATACTTCGAGGGCGGCGTCGGTCCGTACTGGGGAATCCTCAATGCGGCACGCGAGCCGAAATTCGCGTGGTCGGGTCCGGTCGTCGATGAGGCGTATTGGAAACTTGCCACCATCGCCTTGCTGGTTGGCGTCCTGATGTCGCTGCCGATCGTGCGGCTCACCGACGCTACCATGATGCAGTCGCTGATGCTGTCGGCGGCGGCGAACAGCGTCGGCGCGTGGGTCGCTACGGTTTTCGCCTATTGGACCGGCCACTACTTCGTTTTCGGTTCGGCCTTTGCCTTGATGCTGGGATTGATCCTTCTGGTCCCGCTGGTGCTGATCGCGATGGCGCGGATTGAGGAAATCGCCGCCGTTGCGTTCGGCCGGAACCCGCGCCGGTTACTCGTCAAAGGCGCGGCCGTTGCCGGCGGCGATGTCTTTCCCAAGGTCTCGATCCATGTGCCGGCCTATTTCGAGCCGCCCGAGATGCTCAAGCAGACGCTCGATGCGGTCTCCCGGCTGGATTATCCGAATTTCGAATGCGTTGTTATCATCAACAACACCCCCGATCCGGAATTCTGGCAACCTATTCAGGATCACTGCCGCGCGCTTGGCGAACGTTTCAAGTTCATCAACGCCGAGAAGGTCGAAGGCTTCAAGGCTGGCGCCCTGCGCATCGCCATGGCCCGCACCGCCGTGGATGCCGAGATCATCGGCATCATCGACGCCGACTATGTCGTGCAGCCGGATTGGCTGAAGGATCTGGTGCCGGTTTTCGCCGACCCCCGTGTCGGCCTCGTGCAGGCACCGCAGGACCATCGCGACGGCGACCGCTCGCTGATGCACTACATCATGAACGGCGAATATGCCGGGTTCTTCGATATCGGCATGGTCCAGCGCAACGAGGCCAACGCCATCATCGTTCACGGCACCATGTGCCTGATCCGGCG
>WNFR01007517.1_pt1 | contig 14378 bp, 10 predicted proteins | sample 5400221 | NCBI WGS metagenome assembly WNFR01 (sample SAMN13153357, study PRJNA577476) | soil metagenome | isolation source: 40 cm soil under Madrone tree | place: USA:California | collected 2016-06-14 | reverse complement strand
GAAAATTAATGAACGTCCCTTTTCTGGACTTGAAAGATCAATACCGCGAACTTCACGAGCAACTCGATGTGGCTTACCGTCGCGTTGCAGAGTCGGGCCGGTTCATACTCGGACCGGAAGTGGAAAGCTTCGAATCTGAATTCGCCGCGTACTGCGAAGCGAGGCATTGCATTGGCGTCGGCAATGGCCTCGACGCTCTGCATCTGATTTTGCGCGCCGCTGAGATTGGAGCAGGCGACGAAGTCATCGTGCCGGGCAACACGTATATTGCCACCTGGTTGGCCGTGTCGTATGCGGGCGCGACTCCGATTCCGGTCGAACCGGACGAGCGAACCTATAACATCGACACGGAAAAAATTGAAGCGGCAATCACTTCGCGCACGCGCGCGATCATGGCTGTGCACCTCTGCGGCCAGCCGGCCGATATGGATGCCATCAACGAAGTCGCCGCGCGCCACGATCTAAAGGTGATTGAAGATTGCGCGCAGGCGCACGGCGCCCGCTTCAAAGGAAAACGTGTCGGCGCGTTGGGATTTGCCGCCGCCTTCAGCTTCTATCCGGGAAAGAATCTCGGCGCGTCGGGCGATGGCGGCGCTGTTACCACCAACGACGATGACTTGGCCCGGCGCGTGCGGTTGATTGGTAATTATGGTTCCAAGGTTAAGTATTACAACGAAACCAAGGGTCTTAATTCACGTTTGGATGAATTTCAAGCGGCATTTCTTCGAGTCAAGCTGCCGAGGCTGGACGAGTGGAATGATCGGCGCAAACAGATCGCCAAAGATTATTTGCAAGCTCTCAAAGGAGTCGAGAATCTAACTCTTCCACACGTTCCCGACTGGGCCGATCCGGTCTGGCACCTATTCATGGTGCGCCACCCGCGGCGCGACTTACTACAAGAACATCTGACCGCGAACGGCGTGGGCACTATCATTCACTATCCGGTGCCGCCACATTTGCAGAAGGCTTATGCTGAGCTTGAGTACGCGCGCGGCCAGTTTCCGATTTCAGAAAAGCTGGCCGACGAGATTCTCAGCCTGCCCATTAGTGCGCATCTCTTGCCAGCGGAGACGAGCTACGTGGTGCAACAGCTCTCGACCCTAATATAGGAACGTCACAAATCGATGCTGGTCCGAAGGGAGGGCAGGCCGATGGTTGGGGCGGCCGTAACATAAACCTTCAACGCGAAGACATCGGGACGGCCATTGGTCGCATGGCCGGAGTCATCGTGATTTCCTACGGTCGAGTGCCGAAGACTAATTGTGCTTTGAGCGCTAGAGGACTCACTAAAGCTTTCGCAGCCAGAGACTGCCTCCCTTGTTATTCAAACAAAGCGGCATTAACTCCTTGAATCTCTCTTCATGAAAATGCTCCAGGTATGTGTTGAAAAAAGCTATGCGGAAAGCAGCATTGTACTGCAAGAAAGATCGTACTAGATACGCTTCGTTCCAGGCGATACCCAAATCGTAGATCCATTGTTTAGGGTATTCGAAAGGATAAAACACATCATGAAAGTGCACGTAAACTCCGGATTGCAGGACTGGCAGGATCTCAAAGATGAGATAATTCACATCGCTGCCCACCTTGCTCACATGTGACGAATCAATGAAAAGGATGTCATTCGCAGAAAGGGACGTAAATCTGTCCAGACTGACTTCCTGAAGCCGCGACGGTACAAGATCTATTGTTTGCAGATCGCCCACTTTGAGCAGAGACAAAAATTCTCGTGGATTTGGTTCTATGAAAGTGCAGGAAATACGTTGGTCAAAGAAGAGTTCATTCGTGTCGAGCATCACACAAGACGAGTAGCCGGATCCGACCTCAACGATCTGCCTGGGCTTCAGGTGGCGGATCATCGCGTATAAGCAGATGGCGTCGGAGTAAGAGTACATTGAGTTTTCGAACCAATATCTCAACCCTGCAGCTTTTTCTGCGTGAAAGGGAAGCTCTTTATAGTAGTCAGCCAAAGCCGCAAGGGTGAGAAGTTGTTCCTGAAGGTTCAAGTCAACCCCCGCAACTTCTTCAGGGATTCTGAATATCTTCTTTTCGTCCCGTCTGACCTCGTCGCGCGAAGGGATAGGCGAATAAAAATGCCCGGGCGGTACGAATGAATTCCCTGCAACTCTTTCCATCGCTGGTTTGTCGATCTTTTCTAAGGGCGATTGCCTGCGTCGGCCCGAAATACGAGCGGAGTGCAATCCTCGGAGTCTGCGCACTCCGAACCCGATGCCGGCAGTGGCCAGTAGCAGCATTGTTGCGACTGAAATATAGATCCCAATCAAGAGAAGTCTGGGCCGGTACAGAAAAGTCACGCGATGGTTTCCCGCGGGAACAACTACGCCGCGAAAAGCATAGTTAGCTTGCAAGACCGGCTGTTCAATGCCATCGATCCGCGCTTTCCAGCCTGCGTCCCACGAGTCGTTCAGTACCAGCATTCCGGGACGGGGAGTGTTAACTTCGATCTCAACATCGTTCAGCCGGTCCGTAATTATCGAACAGGTCCCGCCCGAGTCAGTGACCGCGGGATCAAATGAAGGCAAACCTGTCTGGCCCTCAGCGATTACAATTGCGGCTCGACGCGCGTCAAACTTTTCATCAATCAGTGTTCGCAAAGAGGTTTCAGCATCAGGCACCGTCAAGATAGTCGGCACCACGAACGCGCGCGGCAAGGCGCGCGGCACTCGGTAGATCCAACCGTCCGGGCCTTGATACAAAAGTTGGAGGGACCCGTCCGCGACTAAATCAGAACCCTTCACATCGCGGGGCACAGTGTTGGGCGGCGTCACGATAAACCCGACCGATAGTTTTTCCAGCAGACCTAAGGGTAACTTATCATGGTAGAAGTAAGGCCTGTATGCAGGTGGTATGTTGCTGGGAAAAACGCCGCCCTGTTCAACCGTTCTCCAAACCATAGCGGTCGATAACGGCAAGAGAGACTCGTACCCTGAGGCCGAACGCAAAGCAAAACCTACGTTAGACTTGCCCGCAAACATTGGCGGCGTCCATTTCCCGTCAGGGTCATGATACAAAACCGGAAGGAAGTGATAGTCACCCTGAACACTCTTCAATTTCGAAATCATGGCAGTCTCTGGAAACAGCCATTCGGCTCTTTCGGGCTGTTGAGGATTTATGATCCATCCGAACATAATTAGCTGGGCGCATTGAACGGCAATTAAGAGAAATCCAAAACCGATCAGCACGGCGGGGCGTAACGAAGGATTAAGACGCCGACACATTTCACCCACGCCGAACGCGGCCAGAACCGCACACGCAAAGCAAAAAAGATAAAACGCATCATGCGGACGCATCGCGTTAAAGAAAGGCAACGCCAGTCGAAAGAAAATGTAGAGCGGCCGGGCCCCCAAAATCATCCCCAAAGAAACCAATCCAATGATACTTGCGAAAGTGACTAGCGTAGACCGCCGTCTCAAGAAGCCCGCTGGGACAAAGATCAGTGCCGGGATTCCGATAAAACCGAACGAAGCATAGTCAGCTACGCCCATTTTATCGTTGCCCGCTGCGCTCAGAGGAAAAACCAGTGCACGAACAAACGATCGCAGGGTAAAAGAGTTCGCGATCTGGGCCTCCAGCGTGAAGGGCTCACGGTGAACATGCGAAAGCAGGGAAGCTAACGAAAGCCATGAGACAGCGCTCAACGCTGCCGCCGTCAAACCGCTAATGATAAGCAGGGTCAAACAAGACAGCGCAGTTCGTCGCTGTCCGTTTTGCCCCGATCTCCTTGTAGCCGCAATTGCCAACCCGAGATACCATGACCCGGCGGCCACCGTTCCCAAATATTCCCAATGCTGAACTCCGTGAAGAATCGACATCCCCCACGCGATACCCATCGCCACAGCCCAGCGCCATGATTGTTTTCTAATTGCGAGGGTCGCGCAAAGCAGCATGAGGGGAAACCACGCAGCCGCGATTCCGACAAACTCGAATATCAGAAAAAAAGTGTTGTGACCATTCAACTGCCACACAATCGCGCCAAATAGCGCGCCCAGGAGATTAACGCCCCAGCAACGCAAGAGCGCGTACATAGCTAAGCCCGCGAGCAGCAGATGACTGAAGATCAGAAAGTCGTGCTGCCGAGCTGGCGATAACAGCAACATCGCGATTAGCTGAGGAGGGTAAAGCAGTCCGTTGCCAACTCCTGCTTCCATAATCGGCACGCCGCTAAAGCTGTACGGCAACCACATCGGTAGTTCGCCGGAACGCACAGCTTTGGTGGCAAAGACTGAACCAGGATACAAGCCCTCCGCCTGATCAGTTTGGGGATAGCCAAGCCCTTTGATCTCAGGACTGTTGGGAGTGACGCCAATCCATGGGTATTGCGCGTGCATGTGCGCACCCGACATGTTAAAGGTTCGTCCTTGCAGTAAAGGCAGAAAGAATAGAATGGTGACCGCGAGGATTATCCCGAAGGCCGCTACATGTTCCAGCGTTTCGTCGTTTTTTTTGATTAACAGAGCCATCAACTTGATCGGGCTTCGTTACGCGCTTCGTCCGAGCCAAGCCTGTTCTTATCACACGACAAGGACTTCTAACAAAGATTATGAAACAACCAAGGCTCTACGGAATATCGAATTACTCACGGCCTTGACAGATCGATAGACGCCCTTGCTAAACTCGACCGCGAAATGCGTGACTCCCCCAAGTCGTCTGAGAGGCCTTCTTCCTCCGAGCTAGCCGCAATCGTCGGCAGGTCAACTCAGCATCTCGAGGTCTTTACAATTGGCTGTTCCTGCTTTCTACGGTTACAACATTTTCAACTTATCTCTTTCGCAAGCGGGGCGAACAACAGCTCTGGTCGACCAGACTCAATTGGCTAAGTCGGGTTTAGTCATGCCCGTTTGCATGCCCAGCGCGGAGGAGCATTATGGGAAAGATTGTCATTATCGGCGACGGCGAGACCGCTGAATTAGCATACGAGTATTTCACCCACGATTCACCGTCTGAGATCGTGGGCTTTTCGGTCGAGAGCGCGTACTTGAAAAAGCAAGAACTATTCGGTCTTCCAGTTGTACCCTTCGAGGAAGTCGAGCGCACTTACTCGCCCGCGGAGCATAGTGCTTTTGTCGCTATCTCTTACACACAGCTGAACCGTGTGCGCGCTCGTCTTTACCAGGCCACGAAACAAAAAGGTTATTCGCTCGCGTCGTACATAAGCTCGCGCGCCTTCGTCTGGCACAACGTAGAGATCGGCGAGAATTGTTTCATCATGGAAAACAACGTGCTGCAATACGCGGTGCGTGTAGGTCATAACGTTGTCCTGTGGAGTGGCAATCACGTCGGTCACCAGTCCATAATTCGCGACAATGTATTTGTCTCTTCGCATGTGGTTATTTCGGGCTATTGCGAAGTTGGTGAAAACTGTTTCCTGGGAGTCAACAGCACTATCGCGAACAATGTGCAGATCGGAAAAGACTGTCTGATTGGCATGGCCGCCGTTATCAACAAGAACACAGAAGAGCGCAAAGTATATGTCGGCAATCCGGCCAAACCGATCAAAGACAGCTTTGCTCACTTCGGCCTCAAGGACGAACAGACGTGAGCCGAAAGTGGTAATACACTTGTCGCTTCGCGGCCGGATGATGGAATGAGATGGAAAGAATCCGTTTGGTTAAAGCAAGACCGGATCAGAACGGTAGCATACGCGCCGAGGCAGAAGATCAGGAGATCATTACGGAGGTAATGTCGGGAAAGATCGTTTTGCTTAAAGGCGTCTTTGCAGCGAATGACGCCAAACGTCTGCGCGATTTGGCCTTCGCGTGGGGCCGTGAGCAAGTCCGCTCTGAGCAGCAGGATTTTTATTCACTAGCCCGGACCAATCACTTCTGTTTCGAACGCGGGGTGTCAAGAATCCAGAAGACCCTGCACTATTACCACTCGTATAACTTCAACGACTTCATGACGAATCTACCGCAGGAACTAAGTCGGCTGTTGGAGAGGTTCTGCATCCCGCTGAAAAACTTCTACAACCGTCTGGTGGGCGGGGCGGCAGACTTTGTCGGTGAACAAAGGATCCACCCGCAGGTAATTCATTACCCTTCCGGCGCGGGGCACTTTGCCAGACACTCTCACGTGCTCGAACCGCAGCGCATCGGCGTCGTTACGTCTTTGTCGCAGCAGGGCGCGGACTTCAAACAGGGTGGCACCGGATTCGAGATCGAAGGCGATTTGGTGGACACCTCATCAATCCACGAGATCGGCGATGTTATATTGTTCCGCTACGACCTGCCACACTGGGTTTCTCCGATTGACATCGAGGAGGCGGTAGAGTCCACTTCATCGCGCGGACGTTGGACGCTCGTAATTCCTTATTACTGAACTCAAGCCCCGCACCAGTTCAAGTAACAAGACTCGGGGAGGCAGAGATGGAAAGCACTGAACACAAGATACAAGTTAGAGGTTCCGAGCAGCAGTTGTCGGCGCGGGAAACTCTGCTGCGGCTCTTCGAAAGCCAGCCGCTGCCGCCGGAACAACTCTTGACCAATCTCATGCTGTTCACTCGGAGTTCTGTCCTGGCGAAGGTTTTCTACCTCAATGAACTCTATCAGAGGATTCTGAACATTCCCGGGGTCATCATGGAGTTCGGCGTTTGGTGGGGTCAGAATTTGGTGCTGTTTGAGTCGCTGCGGGCCATGTATGAACCCTACAACTATACGCGTCGCGTCGTCGGCTTTGACACGTTCACCGGCTATACCTCTCTCTCAGATAAAGACGGCAATAATGAGTACGTGGCCGAGGGCGCATATTCGGTTTCGGACGGCTATGAAAACTACCTGGCCAGTCTGCTCGATTATCATCGGCAGGAAAACTCGATGCCGCAAATTAAGAAATATGAACTGGTGAAGGGTGATGCCACGGTTACCATCGAAGAATATCTTGGAAGACATCCCGAGACGATCATCGCTCTCGCCTACTTTGACCTCCAGCTATACGAGCCGACCCGGAAGTGTCTGGAGGCGATCAAGCCCCACCTGACGCGCGGCTCAGTCATCGCGATGGACGAAATCAACTGCCAGGAATTTCCCGGCGAGACGCTGGCACTCAAAGAAGTGTGGGGCCTGGACAAGCTTAAAATTATCAAGTCGCAATTCCTGCCGGACCGCTCCTACATCATTTTCGATTGAAAAAACCGCAGGGCGCTGCGCTCGCCGGCTTGTTGTTCACGAGGTGGCTACGGGTGAAATGGGAGAAGAAAGGGCTGATCTACGGAGCTGACGCTGCGTTTGGCTGGGCGCGCAACTCCGCCCTTCAGCCCACGCCGCTCGTGAAACGGGAAGCTGGTCTCATCCGCGTCTTCGCTGGGTTCCGCGACGACGGGGGCGTCAGCCGCGTTGGCTATGTTGACGTTTCAGATTCAGATCCCTCCAGAATCTTGCGCGTGTCGCGCGCTCCCGTGCTCGATATCGGCGACCCCGGCGCGTTCGACGAAAATGGCGTCGTGCCCTGCGCCATAAGTGAGCGAAGTGGCGAGCTGTACCTGTTCTATGCTGGGTACCAATTGGGACATAAGGTGAAGTTCCTGGCCTTCAGCGGCCTTGCCGTCAGCCGAGACGGCGGCGAAACCTTTAGCCGTCACAGCCGGGTGCCGGTGTGCGACCGCGCCGACGGCGAAATGCTCTTCCGCGCCATCCATACGATCATGTACGACGGCGGGCGCTGGCGAGCCTGGTATGGTGCGGGCGACTCGTTTGAAGTAGAGGGCGCGCACCAATACCCGCGATACAATATCCGCCACGCCTTCTCGCCAGACGGCATCCATTTGAGCGATAAATACCAGGTCTGCGTCGACACGCGCGACGGCGAGTACCGCGTGGGTCGCCCGTACGTGATCAAGCAAGGCGGTTTATACAAGATGTTCTATGGAGCCGGGACAAAGGAGCAAGGCTATCGTCTTGCCTACGCCGAATCTTTGGATGGCATCTCATGGGCGCGCATGGACGCGGAGGTTGGCATCGAGGCGTCCCCTTCCGGTTGGGACTCTCGAATGCAAGCCTACCCCGCTGTCGTTACCTGCGGAGATCGAACGTATATGTTCTACAACGGAAACGATTACGGGCGCGACGGCTTCGGCTATGCTGAGTTAAGACACTGGTAGGTGGTTGATAGACTGCCGCGGCAAAGAAGCGGGCAGAACCTCATGACAAAACTCAAAGCCGTCAGGTACGAAAGCGGGCGCAAGCGCGAATGGGATCACTTTGTGAAGGAGTCGAAGAACGGTATTTTTCTGTTCTATCGCGACTACGTCGAATACCATGCTGACCGCTTCCCTGACTCTTCGCTAATTTTTTTGGACGAGGACGAAAAGCTCGTGGCCGTTATGCCGGCGACGATTATCGGAAACAACGTGTTGTCGAGTCACGCCGGGCTTACCTTCGGCGGTGTCGTCTCAGGAACAAGTATGAAGATCGGAGTGATGCTTGACGTGTTCGGGGCGCTCAATGCATATTCGCGCGAGCACGGTTTCACGAAACTTCTCTACAAGGCTGTGCCGCACATATATCACCAACTGCCGGCGGAAGAAGACCTCTACGTACTATTCCTACAGGGCGCGCGTCTCTGCCGGCGGGACGTGTCCGTGGCCATAGAAATGCAGGAACGGTTGCCCTTCAGCAAAGGGCGAAAATGGTCGCTTAAGCAGGCGGAGAAGTTCGGACTCAATGTATCGCGAAGTTTCGACTTTGCCACCTTCATGGCCATCGAAGAACAGTTGCTCGAGACGAAGTACGGCGCGCGACCGGTTCACACGGCTGCCGAGATCGCATTGCTCGCTACGCGCTTTCCCGACAATATTAAGCTTTTCACCACTTGCGGTGGAGGCACGATGCAGGCGGGCGTGATCATCTATGAGAGCCGCCATGTGGCCCATGCGCAGTACATTGGGACCAGCAGTGAAGGGCGTAAGACGGGCGCGCTGGATTTGATCATCGAGTATCTGATCAACGATTATTATGCTGCTAAGCCGTACTTTGATTTCGGCATCTCTACCGAAGATGGCGGCCGTTATCTAAATACCGGACTCGTCGAGAACAAACAAAGTTATGGGGCCCGGGCGATTGTGCACGATTTTTACGAGCTTGAAATTCCCTCCGACAAGAAGCCATGAGCCTAAAGGATTGCAGGATTATCGAACTCCCGCAGATTCACGATCCGCGCGGGAATCTCACCTTTATTGAGGGCGGCCGACATATCCCGTTCAACGTCAAAAGAATCTTCTATTTATACGATGTTCCCGGCGGCGCCACGCGGGCCGGGCATGCGCTTAAATCATGCCATCAGTTTCTAATCGCCACGTCAGGAAGCTTCGACGTCATCGTTGACGACGGCGCCGAGAAGGCTACATTTCAGTTAAACCGTTCGTATTACGGCCTCTATATCCCCCTCATGGTGTGGCGTGAGATTAGCAATTTCTCGTCAAATTCAATCTGCATGGTTCTCGCATCCGAGTTTTTTTCCGAGCCGGATTATTACCGTAACTATTCAAGTTTCGTTAAGGCGGTCGGCGCGCAACCCGACTAGACCTGATTTGGTCGGGATAGTTTGCAGTTCGGTTTGGGGTGTAACTTCGGCCGCCAGCGTCTTCCCGGAATGGCCTTCGCGGTTCCTGAATCAGGCTGCCAGCTATTCGGGCGAACATAAACGAACGAGATTCGAGCTCGCCCATTAACTCTCTGATCTCCCCGCAACTATTCGCCTGCTTAAGAGAAAGGTGAGCGGAATTGTAAGAATCACCACTAACAAGGGGGCGACCAGTTTGTTAACTCGGAAAAGCTGAACGAGCAGATACAACGTAATGGTGCCCACTACATATTGAGCTAGGTACACCAGAGGATACCGAACTGCCGTGCGCAATCTCAACTCACGGTTGAAGACCAACCTCGAGTTGAGAAAATAAGAGACGCCAATGCCGAGGATGTAAGCGATGCTGTAGGAAATCAGGTAGGGCAGGAACCGAAGGAGCAGCGCATAGACGAGATAACCTGCCAGCGTATTAACACCACCCCAGAAGACAAACCGGCAAAACTCATGGTTAATAAATCTCATCGATCACGGATTCCGGCCGCCTGTTTATCTCGTCAAAGATGCGCCAGATATACTCACCAATCACGCCCAGCATGACAATTATTAGCCCCAACAGAAACGAAAGAATTGTCACAATCGTGGCAAAGCCGAGGACGACTGTATTGCCGCGCAGCGCATTGATCACAATCCAGAAACCATAAGCAAAACTCGCCAGTGAAACCACAAACCCGATGAGCGAGATCAGACGGATTGGGGCTACCGAGAACCCCAACAGTGAATCCAAAAAGAGCGTCACTCGCTTCCAGAACGTCCAACGTGATTTGCCGAAAGGCCTTTTTGGCCTTTCGTACAGAATTACTTCAGGCTCGAACCCCAGCCAGTAAGTGAATAAAGGTGGATTAATGTTCTTGCTGCTGTTTTGTAGATAGGGGAGCAAGGCACGATCCATTAAGGCCAGGTCATAGCCGCGCACAGGATAATCCTCAACTACAAAGAAACGGATCAACTTGTAGAAGATAAAGGCGAACAGTTTTGAGCTCGCAGGATCGGCCCGGGAAATTCTCTTGGAGATAATGAATTTTGCGCCGTGCAGCCATCTGTCAACCATCTTCGGTATCAACTCAGGAGGATCCTGCAAATCTGCCGCGAGATTCACAAAACAATCACCGGTGACAACTTGCAGACCGGCCTTGTAGGCGTGAACCGCACCAAAGTTCTTGGTTAGTTTTATGACGATGGTATTTTCGCGGCGCTTTTTTATTTCCAGCAAGGCCGCCAAAAAACCGGAATGACAATGGAAAGTTTCCGGGTGTGGTCAGGTTTGTAAGTCTGTTCAATTTTCATTAGAAGCAGGTTCCTGATTTATCAGCGTTCATCACCCATGACGCCGGTTCATGAATCCGTTACAATCCGTAGGTTCAGAATCAATCATAAACACTCTCGCTGCTTTGATGGCCTAGATTGATACCACAATAGTGGCCTTAGTGTAACGGTTTAGGCATGAAATCGGTGAAGCTTTCAATCGCGATGTGCACTTATAACGGGGCTGCTTATCTGTCTGAGCAGTTCGAGAGCCTGGCAACACAAACACGTGTGCCTGACGAGTTGGTAGTTTGCGACGATAGCTCGACCGATAAACACACCCGGGAGATGGTCGAGGCATTCGCGCGCCGCGCTCCCTTTGCGCTGCGACTCTTCGTCAACAAACAGAACCTGGGTTCAAAGCGAAGTTTCGAACTGGCCATTCGTCGTTGCCGCGGTGAAATAATCTTCCTTTGCGATCAGGACGATGTCTGGCGCGAAGATAAGCTGGTTGTGATTGAACGCGCGTTCTTATCGAGTCCCCAGACGGGCCTGGTGTTTTCCGACGCCGAAGTCGGCGACGAAAATCTGGTTAAGCTGGGCAGCCTCTGGCAAAATTTTAGCGAAGACAGCCAAGCCGACCTCGAAGCAGGAAGAGCCTTCCACGCACTGTTGCGCCGCAATCTGGTAACCGGCGCAACTTTGGCGTTCCGTTCCAACTTAAGACGTTTGGTGCTACCGATTCCGACCGACACAATTTTTCAGCATGACGCATGGATTGCTTTGATTATCGCGGCAGTTGCCCGGGTGACATTCATTAGCGAGCCTCTCATCAAGTACCGCCAGCACCCGGGCCAGCAGATCGGCGCTTCAATTGCCGGAACCCGGTACGAAGAGCGTGATAGTCCTTTGATTGAGTCGGTACGTGAGCATCCGTACCCAACGGCAGAGATTCATGCCTTCAAAACTCTTTACGCGCGACTGATCACAAAGTGCTCCGGTCTCGTGAGCAATCAGCACCTGGAAGCTATCAAAGGATGGATTGGACGTCTGGAGAACGAAAAGGCTGTGATTGAAAACGACGCCTCGGACTCAGCTCAGCGACAGACCTGGGAAGAAATGATCGAGTATCTCACCCAGAGAGCAATTAGAATCGAACCGTACCTACGCGCTGATCTGTCGCGGTTGCGATATCGACTACGTCCCAGAGACATTGGAGCCGTGTGGAGCGAAATTCGTGCGGACCGCCGTCACGGCCTCCAGTGGTCGGATCGTTTGAAGGACGACTAGTCTTACTGACCTGAGATGATGTCGGCCTCCGACATCAACTTCTGAGCCGGCGTCCCGAAACTCAGTGGCGCATTCTGGTGAGGTATCCATCTGACATTCCACTTCGATTCAAAGCGGCGGCGGTTTTCGGTGAACAGCGGATCGTAACTGCCGTCCGCGATCAGTTCCTTGAAGGCCGCCTGTCCAAAATGGTGCACGAACACGTCGGCGGCGCAGACAACACGAAGATTGCACTTCTTCATGCGCAATGAATAATCGTCGTCTTCGAACATCCCGATGCCAAACTGCTCGTCCAACGGTCCGACCTTTTCATGAGTATCGCGCCGGAACCCAACACACAACATGGCCAGCATATGAATGTCAGCAACGCGGCCTTCGTTCTGCCACATTAACTCTTCCGCAAAGGCTTCCATTTCGGCCAAGGTTTGATAATCAACATCGACCTTGGCTTCATTGCCCGTGAAGTTTGTCACTGGCCCCACCATGCCTATTGCCGGATCGTCCAGATGGCGCAGCAAGCGAGTGAGCCAGCCGGGCGGCACCACCGTGTCGTTATTCAAAAGCACAAACCGATCGCCGGTGCTGCGCTCAATCCCCTGATTATTGGCGGCGGCAAAGCCACGATTATCCGGGTTCAAAATGATCTGAATCTGCGGATGCTGGGCGGCCACTCGACGCAGATAATCAGGCGTCTGATCGCTCGAGTTATTGTCTATTACGATCACTTCATAGTTAGGATAGTCAGTGTTTCGCAAAATACTCTCAAGACACAAACGCGTCAGCGCCAGGTTGTTGTAAGTGACGACAATAATGCTGGCGCGCGTAGCCGTCTCCCGCAGGCCACTGGTTATCACTTCGTAGCGCGTTTGCCAGGTGTTTTGCGCGGCAAAGCTGCGCCGCCGCTCAACAATCTCCGAATCGTCCTCGGCGATGGCCCGATCAAGCTGCGCCAGAAAATCGTCACGGTCACGGGCGAGGTACAAAAGATCCTGAAACTGCTCCAGCTCGGATAGAGCAACCGAGACAACTGGTTTTCCGGCGCTCAGATACTCATAAACTTTGACCGGATCAGTGGCTGCGGTCGTGTCGTTGGTTTTGAAGGGAATCAGGCAGGCATCAAAGTGATAGAGATATTGCGGCATCGTTTCATAGGGCTGTTGCCCTAGTAGCCTGACATTGGGCAGGCGCTCGAGTTCCGAGACGTCTATGTCGAAGACACCTCCCAACAGCACAAACGAATAGCCGGGACGCTTGCGTGCGACGTAAATCATCAATTCAAGGTCGAACCAGTCAGCAATCGCGCCATAATAACCGACGATTGGATGTTCCAGACCGGCGAGCAAACTGTTTGGTTGGCAACGCTCAAGATAGAAGTTGTAGTCGACGCCGTTGCGGGCGAGCACCATTGAGCGATTGAGTCCGAGCCATTTATCGTATAGTCGCTGGGCGGTGACCAGGAGCAGATCACATTCCCGAACAAGCCGTTGCTCGGCCCGGGGAATGGCGCGGCCCATTCCCGGGAATCCTGTCCATTCATCCATGCAATCGTAAATAATTCGCCAGCCCCACCGCGCTTTGGCCGCCATTGCCATAGTCGTCCACGACGGCGTCATGACATAGCCAATCGCTTCATTGATATGAAAGGTCTCGCGCAACTCATCGAGCGAAGCCAGGAGCTGATCAGCGTTAGCGCCTCTGATGTCCTCCTGGTTAATCCACGTCTGGCGGTGTGCCGCGAGCGTGATCTGATACACATTCTCTTTGAGCCTGGTAATTGAAAAGCGCGGCTCGACATGGGCCGGCAGAATGCCATCCAGCCTGATATAGAAAACTCTATGGCCGTGCTCGGCAAATTGAGAGACGATCTGGTGCGGACGCTGATATCGGAAATGCCAATCTACTATCGAAAAGCAAATCACATCAGCGCGCGCCGGAGATGTTGCCGGTGCGTGCAATGAAGTCGAGGCCAATCTTCGCAATCCCGGCGTCGGCAGTAAGACGAGCGATTCATCCGCGGGATCTAAATTCCTTTGCCTGGGAGCCAACAGAGCAGAGGTCAGTCGGCGACCGTTCTTCCTTTTCTTCTCATGGCCATTCCCGGAAAGTCGGCGCACAAATTCATAAGCCGGCACCAGATATCCGCGCTTTACCCGGCTGTAGCGGCAAACCCAACGCCATGCTCTGGAGTTGAGAATGGCGCTTATCTGAGTTTCGCGCGCCGTTAACTCGGCGGTCAGAGCCTCGATAGTTTG
>WNFR01004461.1_pt1 | contig 14378 bp, 10 predicted proteins | sample 5400221 | NCBI WGS metagenome assembly WNFR01 (sample SAMN13153357, study PRJNA577476) | soil metagenome | isolation source: 40 cm soil under Madrone tree | place: USA:California | collected 2016-06-14 | reverse complement strand
CATGTCGTTTCCGAGTCTGGTGCCACGCGGCTGCCGCGCCTTTCGCGTAGGTACTGAAAGCTTACATAACGATTTAAACATGTTGAGATCTGCCGGGCCAGTACGGTCCGGTCTTCTGTCCTTCGTCTCGCCCGATGAGTCGATGATCATGACCATATTGTAACGTCCCGCAAGCGATCCGCGCACTGGCATGACAACAGCGTGTTTGAAGCACAATCTGGTCTGTCTGTTCAACAAGTTTACCAACAGTTTCCTACCGTATTCTCGCAGTGGGCGTAAATCACAAGTTAAGTTGCGATCTCAAAGTGTTGGGCACTTTCAAGTAAGTTCGTTGATAGAAAATCTTGCATTAGCCTATCTTGGCTAGAGACTGATTTGGGACCTCTGGAGTGACGGCTTCTTGAGGGTGAGATAGTCTGATAGTATTTGAGAATAATCAATGCACTACTGGGATATTCTGAAGACTAGGGTTGTCTGGCTCATTATTGGTGGTTGATACGTGGGATTCATGCCACCGCGGCCAACCCACAGACTTTGGTGAGATAGTGGCGTAAGTTCGCTTTCTTCAACTCCTCACGTTCCTCACATCTCAGGCACTGCCTCCATAAGGTTCGTACCGTCGCTAACGAAGGCCTCAAGCAACGAGGATCATCAAGTGTAAAGAAGGGGGTTGAGGGGTTTACGCCTCCCATGCAGACCTTGTGGTGCGCAGGGCCCGATATGTAACAGAATGCACCCGAACTCACGGATTCGATGGACTTCTCCGAGCTTCGGAACCTTAATTACCTACCCCATGGTCGTATTTCATCTCCAACCAGCGCAATGTCATCGCGAAGGTGGCGATGGTTATTTATGCCGCAGGCAGATACTTACTCGGAGCAAGTGGCCTGCACAAAGTTTCAACTCCAGAAAAAAATTGAAAAGCTGTGCTAGCCCGCAAACCGCAAAAGTGTCATAGGTACGGAGACGAACGTAACTGATGTGGAAGCAGGATCTGCGCCAATCACCATGTTGGCTTTACTGCACGGCCTCCCACGGATATCGGTGTCTGTTTCTCGTTAGCTCTCCCAATCCAGTTTCTCATATAAAGCGTCCACAACCTCCTTTCCCACCTCTCTGTAACCTCAGTTTTTTTGCCTTACTCTCAACATTAATGGCTGATGACTCTGCTTCATCATCTCCTCCTTCAGAGATCGTCAGAAGGTAAACACATTCATACTATAGTTATGTAGGTGGTTACCTTACCCGATCGATTTGCAGAGTATCTCCTCTCGTGCGCTTGGCCTCATTCTGTTGTGCACGCAGCTCATAACTTCGGCAACCTATGTAGCTCATTGGCCCTCTACTAAATTCGGCGCTATATGGTGTTCTCTGTCTCCAGTTTTGTACGGGCCCTGTCCTTCACAATCCCAGTCTATTCCACTCATCCCCATTCAGACGTTTATACCTACAACTTTCCTCAAGATAAGCGCGCATTAAAATTTCTAAGTTTGTTTTTTTAGATGTCACTCTGATGTTCTATGATACTGATAGCTAACTCTGGGCAGCTTGTTTCATCGTCCTCCTGGAGACCGTTGAGACCGTGCTGAGTGGGGCCGATGCCTACTATTATCTTGTTGCCGGATTTGGAAATGTAGAGGACCTCGCGAATTCCCATTTTTCTCCAATAGACACGTCTATGACTGGCGCACTTGGCTCACTCATCGTTCAAGGATACTTTTGCTATCGGATTTGGGTGCTCAATGGCCGGTCGTTGCGGCTCTGCGGGGTCATCGCCGTCGTAGGTATACCTGACTTGCCATATATTCAGGCACTCACGTCCTTCTGAACACAGGCATCAGTGACTCAAGCAGCTGCGGCGTTGTGGCTGAGCATTAAAGTCCGTACTACACTACATACTTGTCCGAAACATCTTATTTTACCATCGTTTAGCTACTGGTCGCCGGAAAGATTGTGTTTCCCAAGACAGCTCTATATGTGCGCACACACGTTTCCGTTCAAGGGGTCATAATTCCTCATATGTCATGTTAGTTATGGTCGATACCGAGTGCCCTGGCGGACATTCTGATCGCACTGGCCATGATGCTGCTGGTAAGGTGTCACATTATTGAGTCGTTTATGACATCGAATAAGATGTTTTTGCATAGCTGAGAAAGAGGACCGACAACTTCCCTAAGTTTGTGTTAATTCGTGTGGTACGGCTTACTGTTGAGACAAATGCTCTTACTGGTACAGGTCTCTCGGAAAACCCCACACAGATGTGCATCTAATTTCTTGTGTAGCCACCATGGCCGTCACAATCCTTGTGCTTTATGTCGCCTCCCCTGTAAGTTAGCCCCGGGGCCTGTGACATGCCATGATTCATCTTCTGACCTTATCCTATTCACAGAACGAGCTATATTATGTATACCCGTACGTTGTCTTGGTCCGCCTCTATGCAGGTTTCTAGCTAACGTGTGCAACAAAGGGCTGCGATTATTGGGAAAGTGTGAGTGACACATACCTTGCACTGCGCGTGAGCCAAACTCAGACAACCACCTCAGATACGCCAACACGCTCTTCGTGAGCCTCAACAATCGTATCTACTTCCGTGACAGACACGAAAAGAATGCAGACGTCCCAGTCTCCGTTCGGGTTTGCACCACCTCCGTAACGTCACCCAGTTCTACCTTGGCTGAGCCGGTGCAACGGACACCCGACCGTGACGTTGTCCCATTATACACCATTTCTCAGCCAGTGGATGTAAGCAATGATAACGGCGGCGTCACTACAGACTCCCTAGTGCGTGGGATTTTCAGTTCACAACTCTGACAACGTTTCTGAACAGCGTGGTTTTTCCACACAGCAACACCCTAGGAAGTGCTATCTGCTTCCCGAATATCCCGGGTGTGTGGCAGTTTGAGTTAGTATAGTTTCAAAATATGAATTGTATTTGACAATGTGGTTTTTGAAGTAATATAAACAACGGTCCAATCGAGAGGGCTGTTAGTGCCATCCCTAAGTTATCAAAGGAAGAAATGCGCATAGGATATTCGTACCATTGTGCGACCCAAGCACCGCGACCCCAGTCGCTTCTTCTGTCAGACGTTGCTGTCCTTGCCCCGCTCCAGCGCTCTCCTCCAAGTCATCCAAGCTCTGGCTGCGCGTCCCGCCATCTTTGACCTCGCTGTCATGCTCAGTACGCTGCTCTTCACGCAACTGACAGACACAGAGCTTGAAAAGCTCCAAGCCGCAGATCCATGATAATGTACTGGCGGAGCTCCCAAACTGCTCATTTCGTCCCAAATCGAGTGGCTCCGAGTCACCCCCGCCGCGGAGTGGGCATGGGAGGTCATGAAGGCGACAGGGGTAAGAGCAGGAAGGACGCGCACTGCGCGTTCATGAATTTGCCATGGAGCTGACAATGTTGGCGCGCCGGAAAAAATTCCCGGATGACCACGCGGCTCCGAGTCCTTCCGTCACCACGGGCCGCATACAGTCCCGTCAGTGAAATTCAAACTTACGCCCTGCGAAGTACCGCACGTTCCCCCACAGGCTCAGAATCCTTGATCCGGAGTTGATCGGGACTCCGGTGCTCCAGTCTGGCGATCCTCCAGGACGAGTTGACGAACACAGTCACGGCGTAGTTGGCAGGGAAATTTCAAAAATAAAAACAAAAAAGCGACGGTGTGACAGCACGTGGTGCGCGCGTAAGAAGACAAAGCCGGAGCGCCCGTGCCACCGGATAGATCCGTTCCTTGTGTTCTCATTTTCCGTTCGTATCAAGGTTCGTCAAGTCAAGATGTGTGTAGCTCCAGTTTTACAGGGATAGTAGTTTGCTCCACAGTCAAGGACATGGGTTCTGAACAGCCGATCATCGTGGCTGTGCTGGGTCATGGTCATGCTATTGTCCTATGTGTACGTACACTCAAGCTCCTTTTGTTCGAAGTGGTCCTACCAACTCATTCATCTTCGTGTTAAGTATTCTAGTCGATTCCGAGAGGGCTAGCGGAAATTTGTACCCCTTTCTGGCTGGTATTCATATTAATAAACTGAAAGGCACTGAGGTTATCGGAGAAGTGTGAGTGACACGATTACACTATGCGTGCGAGCCAAAACCACGGTGCAGCTGAGTAACTTTTCAGGTACAGTAACTGAGCCTTCAACTCAACAAGTGAGCCTTCAAATCAACAACCACACCTATTTCTTCCGAGAACGCCGATCACCCGATCGTGGTGATAGCATCGACCTCACAACCTCCGACCGGGTCCATCACGGAATGGCGCTAGCATCGCCTTCTTTTGCTGTACCTCTGCGACAGGTTCCTTCAACCGCCACCACCATGACCGGTTTGGATGGCTGGAACTTGCGTCCTCGAAAAACCATCGGCCCTCTGAGACTACCTTGGTCACCATCACCTTTTTGACTTTGACACCCCGAATACCGCATCGAGTGCCTCGCCCACACTCGAGGACGTCCTTAACCACCTACATACACCGGGTGGAGACTCCATGGTGCATCCCACATTCATTATATGCGCACTTCTGGGCAACTGGAGACATTGAAGAATGGTTTTTAGTGGATAAGAAGACGCAGGAATAACCTGACCCTTGAGACCTTGAGGCTCGAGTACTTGAGTAAAACTTTCACCTTCTGTACCATCTCCCGAGCGGTGGTATTAGATAAGAGCAAAGACGACGATACCCTTGCAACTACATATCTGATTTTAACGTTCCAAATAGACGAACCATATGGGTTCTGATGAGATGAGAGCGTTGCCATTGCAATCCGCCTTCGGATTGGTTGTTACTTTTCTTGTGAACTTACATTGCTCCTGCTATGGCTTTTGGCCATAGGACCGGGTTCTCTCACTGAATATGTGAATAGTCGCATAATCTTCGACTCACTGTAAACCCCATATTCCCGAAAATTTCGTCCTCACACTGGCAATGACATGAGCCGTAACAGAATACTGGCAATACTGCATCAAAGCTTACAGCCATGACGGCAATGCATGATGGTAAACCAATCAGTCATGGTATGAAAGTAGCCTGGATATTGTATTGAATTGAAGGCCAAGGCAACGACTGACTTGAACACTGGTATAAATAAAGGATGCTAGTGATCGAGTGATTGTGATCGCATCTAAAGCATTGTGTTCAGTCGCAAGCAGTGTCGAGAATTGGGATGGGCCAGCACGATATCAAGCGCCGCGGCTGCGGCTTGACTATGGGTCTCTGGCACGACGTCAGTTTGACTGACACTCTCGGAGAACTAGAACATGATAGTTCGAGGAGAGAATTGATGACGTATAGTAGGGTCTGCCGCTCATTGCCGACGTATCCCAGTGATAGATGGTGGTGAGAGACACTGCCCATTCACTTGACCATTCCATCTTTGGAATTTCCAATTTAATTTTCCATCGTGGCGCTTGTCAACTGATGCCTCTTCCTCTTCGACTTTCATCACTTCGTTGGCTCACACCGGCAGGCTAATAACGGGTCTGCACATGTGACGACTAGTGGGTAAGATGAAAGTACCGTACCTTCAAGTACGACCATATTGAAGCAATAGGGGTTGAGCTTGCTTCGTGCGACGACCGACACAGCCTTCTGGGGCTTGACAGCATCAGTGTTTCAGGGACCCACCCCTCTTAGTACTCTAGGATTAACCTGCTCCATCTTTGATGAGAGAAATGCCATCACGAGGGTGGCGATGTTTCTGTAATAGTTCAGGAGACCTAGTACTCTGAGAACTTTAATCACCGTTTGAACAGTTTGATTTAGCCTAGGACGTAAGGTGCAACTTGGAGCTTCCAGCGCCTCCACACTTGTGTCATGGCTACAATTGAAATGAAAGCCACTAGCACAGGTAAACACAGGTAAACTATCTACGTTCACTTTTATGACATCTCGAATACACTGGCATCAAGTTTATCTCCTTCACACTTCCAATTTGATTTCTCGGGCTTGAGGTATAAGTATCTGATATTCGGGCTGAACCTCCCTAATCCCTATCTCCACTTCACACTCAGGCTAGGCCCCATCTCAATCCTTGACATCTACGACATTAATGGCTCAGTACTCAATCCCTTCCTCAGTAAAGTCAGAACTGGTCAAAATGTAGGTTTGCTACTACTAGTACATTTTTAGCGTTTTCCTCTCTGATCATTTGCCATCTCGCAGAGCTTCTCCTCTTGTGCGCTTCCCCTGACCTCAGTCTGTTGTTTATACAACTAATCTAATATCCCCAAACCTTTGTAGCTCTTCGGCCCGCTATTCAACTGGGCCCTCTACGGCATTCTCTGCGTCCAGATTTGTATGAACTTGTCCCTAGAAATCATCGTTTATCCCACTCACCCACGTCCAGACGTATATAGCTATAACTTTCCAAATGACAAATGGCCGTTAAAATCTCTAGGTTTGTTTTCAATGTTGCTCGTATGTGCCATTGATTTCAAGACAAAATTGGTGCAGCTTATTTCATATTTTTGCTGGAGACCGTGCAAACTGCACTGACTGGGGCCGATGTCTACTATTGGTTCATTGATGGATATGGCAACCCAGAGCAATTCCTACATTCCCATTTCGTCTTCATGGATATGACATTCATGACCACAATTGGTTCATTTGTCGTCCAAGGATACTTCTGTTATCGGATTTGGGTGCTAAACAGCAGATCGTCGTGGTTCTGTTTGATTATCGTGATCGTATGTATGCCTACTTAGGCTGTCCCAGCATTCTTCAATTTCTTGACGGTTTCCTGAACACAGGCTTCAGTGACTCAAGCTGCCGCAGGGATGTGGCTGACGATCAAAGTCAGTCACACTAGAACTACGATGTGTATCTTGTCTCACATAACGTTGAGGCATTGGTTGCAGGGCAATTTCAGGTGTCTCATAGTGCCAAGACAGCACTATATGTACGCACACTCATTTCAATTCATGTCCCACGGCCCTCTCACCTTATATTTTGTCTTATTAGTTATGGTCGGTACCATGTGCCCTTGCGGACATTATGATCGCGGTGGCTATGACTCTGCTGGTACGCGGTCATCTTATTGGATCATTTACGATGTTAATCGAGATCCCCTTGCACAGTTAAGGCGGGCGAGTGGTAATTTCTCTAACTTTGTGTTAATTCGTGTGGTACGCCTTACCATCGAGACCAACGCCCTTACTGGTACCTCTCTTTCAAATGCTCCACGCGGCCATACATCTCACTTCTATTTAAGCCGCCTTGGCCATCATCGCCCTCGCGCTCTTTGTCGCCTTACCCGTAAGTACCGACCTACTAGTATGCATATTTTATCATCTGAACCGATCACTGGCGCCTCATTCTCAGAATGAGTATTACTACATCTACCCGTACGTGGGTTCTGATCCGTCTCTGCACTTAAGCTAATATGCATATAGAGCTGCGGTCATCGGAAAGGTGTAAGTGACACATTATAGCTCACATTGCACGCGAGTTTATTCAGTCAAACGATTCAGATACTCCAACACGCTCTTAGTGAGCCTTAACAATCGCATCTACTTCCGTGACAACCAATCACTCGGACATACCGAAATCGCCTCCTCCTCGGTCTCAGATCGGGCACATACTATCGCAGTATCATCGCCCCGCTTTGCCGTACCTGAGTCCCAACAGCGAGTGTCAAAGGGTAACACTTTACCGGTCTATAGCATTTCTCGGCCAGTGGACACGAATAGTAGTAATGACAACGACACCAACAGTGACTCGTCCTTGGTACGTGCGGTTTCCTGTCATGGGTACTATCCGATTCCAACGGTTTCTGATCGGCTCTGCTGCATTTTCTAGCGGCACTCTGGGACAACTCATGTACCTCCTGAGGATCTAGAGTGGGCGGTTGGCATGCCTCCGAGTCCCCATCCTTTAGAAACGCAAGGACAATGCACATAGATTATGATGAGATGTTGCAATGTGGCTTTTATTGGCCTTGGCTAGGTATGGCGTAACTTTCTACTGCATTCGCCACAGAAATCGACTTATTTTCTGGCGTCGCGTAGACCCATCTTATCAAGACTACCGCTTTCCAGTAATTGATCACATTTCTACAAAGATTCTGTGTCGAGATGATGATGTACGCCCACACGCACAGAGTCCCGGGGAGCATGCAGAATGCGAGAGCGAGCAGGAACCCGCTCGCCCCCTAGGCCTTGTAAAACTAAATGAACACCCATCTGTATGATTACGACAGTCCTTCAACCGATAGCTACGCACCCCTTTTCGATCAGTAGTTGGGTATGGTAGAGGTTTTACTTTCTTTCTACCTTTTATGAAAGATACGCTTCTTGGTGATATGGGTCTTAGAGGCCAAATCGTGACGGTCCTGTGAGTCGTTCTGGAAGTGTCAAGGGATTGTGTACAGCGACTGCTCCTTTTGTCGTGATACAAAGCTACAAAGGCCCGGGCGCGCACCGCTCTGCTCCACCTGCGCCACTCCGACTCCGAGTCGGCGCGCGTGGTCAGCGGCAATCCTGCACGCTCCAACACATGTAACTTGGATCCTGTTTAGCCCAATGCGTCCTTCATGCTTTATCTGGAGACACGCCACAATTCATCTTCAACAAATCACCTCGTCCATTCAAGTTGGCACAGAATAAATTATATTGTAAGGGACTCGACCCTTGCGCTGCACGCGGACACCTCACTCTCGCTGCACCCGTCATTCCACCACGACGCCGACATCACCTACGCTGTCAACGAGACGAGGCTGAACACGAGGCTCGCTTTGTGGCCTCGGGGCTCACCTGATTATTAACACCCGAGTTGGACATTCGTGCTGTATATAACTTGAGACTCGTATTTCCCTCTCGTAACATAGCTTACCTTTGCTCTTCCTTCCTGGCTGCTGAGTAGAACCTGCGCGATCCGTGCCCGCGTTAGCCTTGCGTTCCCCTGCGTCGGCCTTGCATTTATCTTATCTATTATCTTCTTCCTATCGACTTCACTCGAACTCACGTACGCGTCTTCAATTGCCTACGCTACAATATTTCGTATAATCGTGCGTTCTTGTCATCTCCCCTTTCCTGGCTAATCTTAATAAACTGAAAACACCGAGGTTATCTGGAAGTGTGAGTGACACGATTACACACTATGCGAGCCAAACTCTGATGCAGCTGAGAAACTTTTCTGGTGCTCCACCAACACTTTTAGTAAGCCTGAACTCAATAACAGCGTCTATATCCGAGAACGCCGATCGCCCGAGGTGATAACAGTTACCTCACAGCCACCGTTTTCTCCCCTTCCGGGCCTTCCCTTTGCCGTGCCACCCATCCAGACGCGCTAGCGCAGACAAGGTCGGTATTATCGTTGATTAGATCTGCTTTGGTGCACCCAGCACACGACGATGATAGGGGCACCTGTGTTGTTGTGCTGCTTGTGCATGAACGTCCCTGCCAGTGGGTCGAGTTGGAGGATGGACCCTTGGAGAGCGCTGGACATCGCAGGAAGATACTCGGCAGATATTTTCAGTGAAACTTGAATGTTCAAGTTGAAGGTGTGCTTGCTGCCCTGCGAGAGGCCCTATATCTAAATCTGAATCTGAAAGCCGCGGCTCAAAGCCGAAGTCGACCTAAACCTTCGAAAACCTGAGGGTCGGCTCAGGTTCTAGATTGTCACAAACTGTTGATTGCGAGGTAGCACGAATTGTCCAGTTAAAATCGGAAGCCTGTCAATTTTTTTGATAGCTACCGTAGGTCATATAAGAGACGGACATTCATCACAACAGGCGGCAAAGCGAAATGTATCACCACTGGTGGCGAGGCAATAGCGGAGGAGGATTAGGCCTTTTCGGATGGAGGGAAGGAAAAGCCACCGTTCGCGCCAAGCCATGCCAAATAACGTAGACTCCGAGTCGCCGTCAGAGTCCGCTTTGGTTGTCATTCCCGCCGCGCGGCTACGCGCCTAGCTCAAGGAGGAGATATATGGATCGAGATATCGTCGCGGTACACCACTCACATGGCTAACTTAACTTACCACTTAATCTCCCGGCCCTGCTGAGACTAGCAGTTGGACTTGTGTCGCACCGACTCAATTCTGCTTGGACATACACACCTGGGCCGTTTCTCCGTAACATATACTCGCGTGGTGAGCACTCACTGGTGGGGGTGAACAAGAGTTCAGGCCGGAAGTGGTATGGGATTTAAGCGACGCTAGGGGTGCATAACCTAGCTGTTGGCATTGACTTGGCAAGCTGGTTGGAAGGTGCCTGAGATAGAGGTAGAGTAATGTCAGTGGCAGAGCACGAGCCCCAGGCCACAAGGCACCTCCGAGTCCGCGGTCGCGGGGAAAGGGCATCGCGGACAGTGGCGATGCGATGTATAATTGGCGCAGATGGTCGATCGTGGTTATGATATATATCGGAAGAGGTAATCTGCCAGTGCGAGAGCCAAGAAATGTGTGCACGAGGGAAAGCGACATCTGCGACAACTTATCTGCATCCTCAGGCTCTCCAAGCTGCCTTTATCTCGAAGGAGTGGAGTGGCAATGGCGCAATACTGCACCTGGGGTCCTGGACTATCAAGGCAAGTTGCAACAGTACCGAATTAGGGATTTCGTTCACCGGATGCCGGTCCCGGCGCCCCGATGCTTCTTGGCCCGGCCACGTTAACCCCACAAAGTATCACCGGAACCCCCGGACTGGACCCATTCGTGGAGTGGAATCGTACTCCTCACTCACGCGCCCACTCCTCACGCGCCCAAGTAATGTTGCGGCGTTGTCTGACTCATGGTTGGTGGAGTAGTGCTTGATTAGTTGCGCCTCCCTGCGCACCACTGGCAAGTGACTCTCCTAAGAGGCTACTAGTAGCGGTGAATATTAATACGTGTACTTCTTGAACCCTTCAATCCAGTTCATATTGTCGCTAATGAAACTACTAAGCATGTCACATGCAAACTAACAGCACAAAAGTATGTCGGCATCTTAACGAGGCCGTTTACGGTATGCCCTTTTACTGTACTGTGGGGCGCTGACTCACATGGCACAGCCTTCAAGTCGTACCAAGTGACAACGTTCCGGGGGTCTACTCCTCTCCGAGTCGACGCAAGCTCCAAACTTAGACTTGTGAAACACGATTCGGCTTCTTCCTGGAAGATGGCGATGTTCCTTTAGTACAAATGAAGCGGGCTGTGATAACGTCGTTTACACAGGCCATTGACTGCGCGCTAGTCTGCTATCTCATGGGCGCAAAGAACATGCTGGACCGGAAATAAATGTCTGCGCCTGTCACGGAGGTTTGTTTGTTTTTAATAACGTCTCATGAACATGTGGACATTTCTTCTCTTTCGCACTCTCCACCCAATTTCCTAGACTATAAGGCCATTCTCGTGGCCGTCAACCTCCTCACGCTCTCACTACTTATCCGTAACGCTAGTAGTCCCCGTCCATTTCCTCGGCATCTTCGTTATTAATGGCCGCGTACCCTGAGTCACCAAGCCCTTCCCCGGATGTCATCAAAATGTCAGTTCTGTCACATACATGTTTAGCGGTTTACCTCATTGATTCGCAGAGCTTCTCCTCTTGTGCGCTTGACTTCGTTCCGAGTCTGTTGTATACGCCACTGACATCCAACGATCTATGTAGCTAATCGGGCCACTATTCAACTGGGCGCTTTACGGCGTTCTATGCGTCCAGATTTGTAGGAGCTTGTCCCTCGCAATCACGGTTTATTCCACTCATCTACGTTCAGATGTTTATAGCTATAATTTTCCTGAAGATAGACGTTTATTAAAACTTCTAGGTTGGTCTCGGACGTTATTCGGAGTTCTGTGAAATGATGTCAATTGAAACCCTGGACAGCTTATCTCATCTTCGTGCTGGAGACAGTAGAAACTGCGCTGACGGGGGCTGATGCCTACTATTATCTTGTCTCTGGATTTGGAAATCCAGATCACCTCACGAATTCCCATTTCTCCCCCATCGACACCCCCTTGACCGGCACAATGAGTTCGCTCATAGTTCAAGGATACTTCTGTTATCGGATTTGGATATTGAACGACCGATCGTCGTGGTTGTGCTTTGTCATCGCTACTGTACGTATACCAAACTTAGACCATCCCAGCTCCTGGCATTTCTCGTTCTCCTAATGTTTTCGTGACCATAGGCTTCAGTAACTCAAGCAGGCGCAGGAGTGTGGCTATGCGTCAAGGTTCGTATATGATTCACACTTCGTTCAAACTCCTTACGCACATCACACCAGCCATTGGTCGTCGGAAAAATTGTGATTCCAAAGACAGGATTATATGTGCGAATACTCATTTCAAACATGTAGCCACTGGCATACAAGCTCAATCATCCCGTTAGCTGTGGTCAATACCAAGTATCCTGGCGGACGTTCTAATCGCGGTGGCCATGACTCTGTTGGTACGGGCCGCCCCATTAAATTGTTGATGACATCGACTGAGACCCTTTGCACAGTTAAGAAGAGCAAATAGCAAATTCTCTAATTTTGTGTTAATGCGCGCGGTTCAACTTACCGTTGAGACGAACGCCCTTACTGGTACCTGTCTCTCGGATACCCCATACAACCGTCGTCTGATCCCTCGTTTTTAGCTACCATGGCCATTACGGTCCTTGTGCTTTATGTTTCCTTCCCTGTAAGTCAGACTGTGGCTATAATGCATCTCCTGATCGCATGACCACCTCACAGAATAATCTATACTATGTATACCCGTACGTTCCGTTGGTCCCTCTCTGTGTTCCATTCGAACTAAAGTGGGCAAAGAGCTGCGGTTATTGGAAAAGTGTGAGTTATAATTTAGACTTCCCATAAGTCAACAAAGCTCAGATAAACGCCTGAGGTACGCCAACACGCTCTTAGCAAGCCTAAACAATCGCATCTACTTCCGTGACCACCAATCATCTGGTCTCAATAATAGCACAACACTCCCAGTCTCTGTTTTGGTTTGCTCCGCTTCAACAACATCACCCAGTACGGCCATACCTGACCCACAGCTGCGGGCATCAAACGTTGACACGTTCCCGCTATCCACCATTTCCCGGCCAGGGAACCTCGATAATGGTATAGACGATGACACCAGCAATGACGGGTCCCTGGTATGATTTCCTGTCACGGGTGCTTTTCGATCCGACGTTTCTGAACGACTTTAGCCACACCCTAGGAAATGCAATGTAATTCCCCCCGATCCCAACTGGGCAGTTTAGAGTTTCAAAATGTGACAATTGTAATTGTGAAGCAGATCGGGTATAAGATGGCCCTCCGAGCGGGCAGATACTACACGCACTAGACACCATCAATGTTAAGTTATCAGTTATCAAAAAAAGCGAAAATAGAACAGGCACTAAAAGAGGACACATTGGACGTTCCAGACTTTCACCGCCATCCCAGCATTTCGCGATTGAGCATAATTTCGTCACACAACACCGCGTGGTTTTCGAGTCGCTCCACGTCGCTTCCGGATAAGCTTATTGCAGAGTCAAGCAACGCTGCCCCAGCCTCCTTGAGTGCTTTGCGCAAGCTTATCTATGCGTAGGTATAGCTCCCCGATCCCGCCCGTTCCGCCCGCACTCCTCCTCCTCGTTCGAAGCACAAGCTGCTCATTCCGGTTCTCTTGGGCTCGTGCGCAAAACGCCGCGCATCGTGCAGACGCGATTGAGGACAACGAGTCCGGATTACCACGGCATTGATCTACGCCCCATCACTATTCTCCACTTTCCTAGGGACCTCTCGAAGAAGGCCGGTTGCTGAGAAAGGCGATGGTCCAGGGCGGAGCAAACGCACATGTACTTTCGATTCATGGCTGTGCTCTGAGGTCCCTGCAGAGATGTCGGGCGCGGCAGAAAACCCGGACACCCTCACGTCGGCAACAGAGTACGACTACGGAATATCCAACCCCGCTCACAATCAAAGAGGCGGGCTATCCCAGGGCCGAGAGCGCTCCCGATGAGCGAGACGACATTCGAGCCGAACCGCACCCAATCAAATCACAAAATCACAAACAGATCACGTGATCGTAAATATCTGATCTACTGGTATTAGACGCTGCCACTGCCAGTTCTCCAATAACGGTCATCAGTCATCAAGTCGACCTCCCTATCTCACCGCGCAAGGCCGATCCGCTCCCCAAAGGTGCTGCCCACCTCCATTTTGGAGCGCAAATTGCTCGGTGGCTTCAGTGCGTCATCGCAATAGCCACGGAGGCCCTGGTCTTGCGTCCAGGACTTTTGTGACCCGGAAGAAACGTCCGACTGTACACCAAAGGGGTCAGTACTCCGCGAAACTCCGACATGCCCGAACCCCGCATTCAAGGTAACCGGACCCACAGTTCTGATCGGTTCTGATCACATCGTTGTGAGATCCAAGGCGTTCTTCCCCTGTAGCCTCCTTATTGGAGCGTTGCCAGAGGTCTTTTTTT
>WNFR01009238.1_pt1 | contig 14379 bp, 10 predicted proteins | sample 5400221 | NCBI WGS metagenome assembly WNFR01 (sample SAMN13153357, study PRJNA577476) | soil metagenome | isolation source: 40 cm soil under Madrone tree | place: USA:California | collected 2016-06-14 | reverse complement strand
TCTCGTCCACCATCTTGCGAATCGGCCGCAAAGGATGATCCGCCGGAACACGCTTTTCCGGAGAAATGTAACTGAATATTCCTTCTTGCTGGTTATCATCGCCGCGCATTCACTCGTCTCCTTCGTCTTCCTTCACTCACACGAGTTCTCTTAAATAAAAGTTGCAGCGAAACGGTATTTTTCAACAAACTGCTAAAACGTGAGCCCTCGCGGGATGCGGGTAGCCACGGAACACGTCTGGCGTCCAGGCGACAGCGTACAGCTAAGTTCTCCGGAGTCTGGCTTCCGTACACAGGCCCGCGTTGTTTATTGTCAGCGCGTGGAAAACAACAAGTTTGCTGTTGGTTTGGAACTTTTAGCCCCACTGGGAGAATGGGCCAAGCCGCATTAGCTCGTCGCGCGAAGCATTCCAAAAGATCATATGTGGGGGATATCTGTGGGTTCGGACTACGCCGCGCTTTTCCCGCTGAGATCCTGAATTTCCTGCGACGCGGAGCCTACCAAGCCCTCCTCATTCGTACGTCTCGCGCCGCATTGCGGGCATTTCCACAGGCGGAAGCCTCTCTTCTCCGGATTGATTTCCGCAAGATACATGGGCGCCCCATCAAGGAAACATCTGACTTTGGGCACCATGTCCATCTCATCCCTGTTTCCGTTTTGGTTCAGGATGAAGTATCCACGAGAGGTGCTGTAATGGACGACACAATCGGGCTCCGCACAGGCGTACGCGAGCGTTTGTGTCGCGTCACCATCGCTGTTCAAGAAGCTCCGATTCAGCCTCATTTCCGCATGATGTTCGTAACAAAGTGTGTGAAGTTCATTGCCCGGCTGGGTAGCAGGCATAATCCCCCCTCTCGGACACCTCCAAATCGTCTTTCGTCGGAGACGGTGAGCCGGCGGAACGCGCTGGTTCCGTTAGATTTTGGAGTTGTGCCCCAGTACCTACTTTCATATGCCAGCGGCGTGCAGGTGTCAAGCGTCTATTCCCTGAAAGTACGTGTCAGAAAAATTGCCTGATTCCAAGACGGTCCTTTTCATAAGTCAACGTCGCAAACCGACGAAAATCAGTACCGGGCACAAAGCGGTGGTTGCATTTCGCTCTTACAAGAGCCGTCGATCAAAGCGGATTGTCCTGAAAAAAAGTGCCAGTCTTGTGGTTAATCTTGACCGAATTCCGAAAAGACTTCCCTGCCTGATAGTCGATAGGTCGCCAGAAGGGTTCCCCAGCCCTCTTTTCCTGCCAGGAGATGCAAAGACGTTGAAATAAAGTCGGAGACTGTGCCCAAAGTTTTTGTGACACTTTAGGGGGTCACCTCAAAAACTCAGGCACAACTTGGGAACAAACACTGCCGAATACCGTGCAAAACGGTGATGCAAGACATAGGAAAAGACGAGACGAACCAACTACTTAACGTATCTGCGTTTGCCTTCTAAACAGAATGTCGCTGAACCCTCCGGCAAGGCATCAGTTCCGCACAACCTCGGCAACCGTATATGGATCTATCCTGTAGCATGCTTTCCACGCTTGATCCGAATTGCCACTCAACTAAGCCTCACAGTGAAGAGTTCGCGACGCATTGTTCGCGTGATTGCCATGAGATCGCGATAGCCTTGACAACTCAGGCGCACCTTTATAGCGTAAGCGATCCTTGGCATATTCATGAGAGCCAAGGTGCGTGGGCAATCTTGCCATCCCGGGTTCGTTTTGCCGGTAGTTGAGCGATTCTTTCGGTGACACCTTTGTGCAGAGTAGCCCTCCTCGCCGTCCTATATGGCCTGTGCTCTGAGATCCATGTTCACGCCCAGTCTACCAATGCATCGCTGACCGGCCGAATCACTGATTCCAGCAAGGCTGTCGTCGCGGATGCCAAAGTTATCGTCATCAATACGAGCACGCGCATCCGCTACGAAAGCTTTGCAAACGAGACGGGAAGCTACTACGTTACAAACTTGCCTCCCGGAACCTATCGCATCGAAGTCGAAAGGCTTGGATTCAAGGCAGTGATCAAATCAGATGTCATTCTCCACGTGCAGGACACTCTGGAAATCAATTTCGAAATGGAGTTAGGTTCTGCGTCGGAAAGCGTTACGGTGCAGGGGGGTGCTCCGTTACTCGATACCGAATCTTCGACCGTAGGCACAGTTGTGGAACAGCGGAAAGCCAACGAACTGCCCTTGAACGGCCGCAACGTTTTTAACCTGATTGAATTGGTTGCCTCCGTAGTCCCGCAGGGCAGTTCAACCGGCACGCCTGTGGGTGTGAATCCGTTTGGCTGGGGCAATTATCAGGTAAACGGCTCGTACGGCAACCAGAGCGCAGAATACTTGGATGGCCAGCCGCTCAACATCGGTTACATCAACCTGCCTGTCCTGATTCCGACGCAGGATTCAATACAGGAGTTTAGGGTTCAAACCAGCAATCTGGGACCGGAATGGGGCAAGTTCTCCGGCGGAGTGATCAACTTAAGCACGAAATCCGGAACGAATTCGTTGCACGGGGAGGCGTACGAATACCTTCGCAACAAGATCTTCAATGCGAACGATTTCTTTCTCAACGCCGCTGGGAAATCCAGGCCGCCTTGGGTGCAAAACCAGTTCGGAGCAAATGCCGGCGGGCCTGTAAATTTTTCGCACGACGGAGGCCGGAACAAAACATTTTGGTTTTTTAGTTGGGAAGGTTTCCGGCTGCGGACAAGCCAGCCGTTCACCGCCACAGTTCCAGATGCTAAAGAAAGAGCTGGCGATTTTTCTGAAATATGCAAGTCAGGTTTCACGCGTGGTATCTGTAATGATCGCCAAAAGGACGCCAACGGCAACTCCGTTGTAATCAATCAGATTTATGACCCTTGTGCTGGCAGCGTGAACGCCGAGGGAGCTTGCCCGGGTAGCACGGCCACTCCCACTGCACTTGCGGGCAACATCATTCCGGCGAACCGGATCAATCCCACCTCTGCGAAACTTCTGAGTCTGTGGCCTGCGCCCAACAACACCACTGCGTTCACCAACAATTTCACTACGGTCGCCAGCACCGGTGGAGACCAAAACCAGGTGGTCGGGCGCATGGACCATAACATCAAAAATAGCCAGAGGCTTTTTATCCGTTTCAGCTATTGGAACATATTGGACCTGCCCATCGATCCGTTGGGAAGCGGCCTGTGTGCCGACCGCTGCGCTGAGAACTACCACAGCCGCGCCATTGCCGCTGGGTATACTCGCACAGTCACCCCGACGGTAATCTTTGGCTTGAACGTGAGCGTCAGCCGTTTCAGCTATAACCGCAGTCCGAAGAATTCTGGATTTGACCTCACGACAATCGGTTGGCCGGCGAGCTACAACCAGACTGTCCCTGCCGTCATGCGCACTCCACCGACGCCGTGCGTCGCGAACTTTGCTGATAACATTATCTGCAGCCAGGGACAGAGCTTCATTCAGGACCGCAACACCCAGTACAACCTATCGCCCAGCATCTCCATGTTGCGGGGGCGTCACCAATACCAATTCGGATCCCAGCTCGAGGTTGGCCGGGACAATTACGCTCAGTCGAACATCGCGAGCGGGGCTTTTAATTTCTGTGCTCCTGGCCAAGCATGCTTCACCAGTCTACCAGGGGTCTCCGGGACCGGCTTCTCTTTTGCAGATTTCTTGCTCGGATATGCTGACAATTTTAACAACTTCGTAAACCATTTTTTTGCCCAGGCTGTCGTTCCAGCATTCACGGCGGGACAGCAGATTTACCGGGCGGTCTACTTTGCTGATTCATGGCATGCAACCAACAGGCTGACTCTGAATCTGGGCCTGCGTTACGAGCTGCAAGGACCCTGGTCGGAGCGGTTTAACCGGCTGTCCTACTTCGACCCCACTGCCACGAGCTTCCTGACTCAATTTCTCCCAGCGGGCTCGCCACTCCTGAAGGGGGACGTCTTTCTAGTGAACTCTGGAGACAGGAACAATATTCCCCTCGAGAAGATCGACTTTTCGCCGCGCATCGGACTGGCTTATGGCATCAATTCAAAGACGGTTATTCGGAGCGGCTACGGAATCTTCTGGATTCCAAACTACGTGTCCTTCAGTCTCAACCCGCTGAATGATATGGTCAATGCCGCGACCACCACGTATTCGGGGACAATCGACGGGACTCACCCGGTCAACACAATTGCCCTTCCGTTCCCAGCCGGCATTTCCGCGCCGCCCGGGCGGAGTCTCGGCACCCAGGGGACGCAACAATTTCTCACGCAAGTCGTGCAATCGATCACAGAGGCGTATCCCGGGAACCATCCTGCCGGTTACGTCCAGCAGTGGAATCTCAACATCCAGCGGGCGCTGCCGGCAGACTTTTTCCTTTCTGCCGCTTACGTGGGCTCGAAAGGGACGCACCTCGAGCAATACTCCCAGCAAAGCAATCAGATCTCGGACGCTTTGCTTGCCCAGGCAGCTGCGCAGGTCGACCTGACACTCCCAAACCCGAGACGGAACGTTGCCATCGTGCAATCAACGCCGAATCCGTTCTTCATTAACGGCCAGACGCTTGCGCTCACGGGATCGACAACGACCAAGGGGCAGCTCCTTCGTCCTTATCCCCAGTACACGAGCGTGCAACTCGCAGGGCAAGGGTCGTACGACAGCATCTATCACTCGTTTCAGCTTACAGTACAGAGACGGTTCGCGGGTGCTGGGTCGCTGCTGGTCGCTTACACCAATTCGAAGCTTATCAGCGACACCGACACACTAACTTCGTGGTTGGAGACCGGCGTCGGGGGAATTCAAAATAACAACAATCTGCGCGGAGAGCGTTCTCTATCCTCGCAGGATGTTCCCCAGCGTTTGGTGGTGAGCTATGTTCTCGATCTCCCGTTCGGCAAAGGTAAGAAGTTTCTCTCGCGAGTTAGTGGAGTCGCAGACAAGATTATGGGGGGATGGGGTATTGACGGCGTCACTATATTCCAGCGAGGGTTCCCTCTGGTCTTTACTAACGGACAGGTTAACGGCACCACACTTTTTGGCGGGGGTTCTCGCCCTAACCTTATGTTCGGTTGCCGTACGTCGTTGCCGGGCAGTGCTACATCAAAGCTCGGGGATCCGAATAACCTAAGCGTACCGCGATGGTTCAATTCCTCATGTTTTACTGCACCGCCTGACTTCACTTTCGGAAATGAGCCGCGCGTGGATCCCCGGCTGCGCTCACAGGGAGTTGATAATTTCGACTTCTCCCTATTCAAGAGAACAAGGTTCGGCACCAACGAACGTCTCGGCCTCGAGTTTCGCACGGAGTTCTTCAACATCTTCAATAGAACTCAGTTTGCCCCGCCCAACACGATTTGCTGCACAGCCAACAATAAGAACTTCGGGGTCGTGACCAGCACGGCTCCTGGGACAAATCCGCGGCTGGTTCAATTCGGATTGAGATTCTTCTTCTAGAGTGCGACGTTCGTAACAGCCGAAATTTGGTTCCGATTGCTACGTGCTCTAATGGATTTCTGTACCAGGAGCGGGGGAATTCCTCCCAGAATTAACACTGCTGCCTGGCATCGAGAAATCTTCTCATTCGGTTGGCAAGTGGTGTATGTTTCGAATAGCATCGGAGCTTTGCCGGGGGAGTGCACCGATGCAAGGGGTGTCTCGCTGAATGTGTAGCGTTATGCCGCGGAATTGAGAGTTACGTATGAGTTCTCCGCCGCCAGGACGCGCGCTTACATTTCCCATCGCTTGGGGCCGGAGGCAGGAACATTCTGCCCCGACGCCGAAAGGCGCCGGAGACCGCTCTCCAAGCGATGAGGAGGTGATGGCTCGTCTCCAGTCATGTGATTCCGGCGCCTTGGAGATTCTCTTCGGCCGTTACGCTCGCCTTGTGCTTGCCATTGCAAAAGGCATCGTACGCGATAGCGGCGAGGCCGAGGATGTCGTCCAGGAAGCGTTTTTTTACCTGTATAAGAAATCAATGCTTTTTGACGAATCAAAGGGAAGTGCGAAGAATTGGATTACTCAAATCGCGCTTCACCGAGCACTGGACAGGAAGTCGCACCTGGCGCGCAGAGGCTTCTACGCTGGTACAGACATTGGTGCTCTCGGCGATACTTTATTGGGGGAGACGGATCTGGACCGTGAGATCGGTGCCAAGCTCAACCGAGTGCAGCTCGAGAGAGCCTTTGAGCAGCTTCCCGAAATGCAGCGCTTGACGCTGGAGTTGTTTTATTTCGAGGGGTTGGATTTGCGAGAGATCAGCAAGAAGCTCAACGAGCCATTGGGGAACAGTCGCCACCACTTCTATCGTGGTCTGGAACGGCTCAGAAAGAGCGCGTTTGTACAGAGGCTTCGGGGAACGAAACAATGCTAGACGACCGCCAGGATTGGGAAAACCACGAGAAATTCAAGGAACTCAGTGCTCTGGCGGGCTCCGGCACCCTCACCCCGCGTGAGTGGTCCAAATTGGTATCCCATCTGGGCAATTGTGAGGAGTGCCGCGAGATCTCTCTCCAATACCGCATTCTGGCGACACAGGGAATTCCTGCGATTGCTGCCGCTTACACCGAACGGCAAGAGCCGGGAAGCTGGGACGAGAGGGTGACTTGGAAGAAATTGCTTGCACGTGTGCGGACGGAGCAGCGACCCGTTCTCGAGCATGTACCGATTGCCGCACAGCCTTATGTTCTACGCCGAATAATCACTAACTTGTTTGCACAAGCCGCCCTCGCGGCATGCCTCGTGGTCACGGTCGGATTCGGAGCCTATCGCCTGGGGGTTCGCGCACAGGGCGCCCCCAGCCCGGTCCCGGTGCCTCCTGATGACCGGCTCCAGAAGCTTGGGGAAGAAAAGAAGTCGGCGGACGAACTGCTTGCGGCCCAAGCCCGAAAGCTCGTGCAATTGCAGGAACAGAGCTTACGGCAGGAACAAGAACTCGCGAAATTGCGATCGGCGTTGCGTGCGCTGGGAGACCACTCAAACGAACTCATGGCAGCCAGTACCCAGTCAGGAAGAAAGTTAGAAGAGATCTCGCAACAACGCGAGACTCTGAACACCCAGCTTCAAGACGCGAACCAGGCCTATCAGAATGTTCGAGCCGAACTCGCAAGCCTTCACGCCGAGCGCGAAAGAGTATTGCTGAGGACCACCGCGCTCGAAGCAAAAATTGGCGAACTTACTGCCATCAACCGGGATCAGGAACGCAGGCTCAAAGACTCGGAACAGTATCTCGCTTCCGACCGGGACATCCGCGAACTGATGGGAGCGAGGAAGCTTTATATTGCGGATGTTTTCGATGTTGATAGCGGCAGCCGCACGAAGAAACCCTTCGGCCGGGTCTTTTACACCCAGGGTAAGTCTCTCATTTTCTACGCGTTCGATCTCGATCGCCAGGGCGGCGTTGTGAATGCCAACACGTTCCAAGTGTGGGGCCAGAAGGAGACGGCGCAGGGAGAGCAGGCGCTGCCCTTGAATTTAGGCATTCTATACATGGACAACGAAACCAATCGCCGATGGGTGATGCGATTCGACGATCCCCAGCGGTTGGCGGAGATCGACGCGGTGTTTGTCACTGTCGAGCCGCGTGGCGGCAGCCGGAAACCGACGAGTAAACCGTTCCTCTACGCACTCCTCCGGAACGAAGTAAATCATCCTTAGAGCCTGAAAGTCCACAGTGGAATTCTATCGTTAGATCGTAGATGCAGGGCTTTCTCCCGGGCCGCTAATCATTTGTTCGTTTTTCGCCTTCGTTTCCCGCCTCAAATTCAGGCTGGTACATATCTCGTCTCGGTTTCGTAACAATGGGTAAATCCTGAAAAGTGTCGAGGGGTTGTGCGCAGAGAAAGGTTCCGATGGCGGAGCGTATGGTGGGTGTGTCTTTTCGCCGCCGAGGTCCCAGTACTCGGCAAATTCAGTTTGGGGTTAGGAGCGCAGATCATGACGAATTTACGTAATCAGTGTTTTGCAGCGTTTGCGTTAGGGGTTTCATTCTTTGTCGCCTGCATCGTGATGATCAGCCAGCCCGTGTGGGCTCAATCGACATATGGCACGGTCACCGGGTCCGTCACGGATTCTTCCGGAGCCGCAATCGCCGACGCGCAAGTGACGCTGACCAATCTCGGCACGTCGGAAAAGCGAACTCAATCAACCGGGAGTGACGGGCTATACTCCTTCGTGAATTTGAACCCGGGCCGGTACAAGATTGAGGCAGAAAAAACTGGCTTTAAGCACTTCACTCGGCCAGAGGTGGTCGTCGAGGTCAACCAGAGTGCGCGCATCGACGTAACCTTGCAGGTGGGTGATGTCACGCAAACTGTCGAGGTCACCGGCGAGACGCCTCTGCTCCAGACGGAAACCTCCTCGCTCGGCCAAGTTGTCGAACAGCGCCTGGCCAATGGGCTACCCCTGAACGGGCGAAACATTTTCAACCTCACCGCCGTCGCTCCCTCGGTGGTTCCGCAGGGAAACTCCTATGGCACGCCCGTCGGCAAGAACCCCTTCGACTTCGCTAATTTTCAGGTGGGCGGCTCCTTTGGGAACCAGAGCGCGGAGTATCTGGACGGCCAGCCGCTCAATATCGGCTATATCAACCTGCCGCTCATCATTCCGACCCAGGATTCGATTGGGGAATTTAAAGTCCAGTACAACAATCTGGGGCCGGAGTGGGGCAAGTTCTCCGGGGGCGTCATCAACCTGAGTACTCAGTCAGGAAGCAATGAATGGCATGGCACTGCGTACGAGTACCTTCGCAACAAAGTGTTGAACGCGAACCAGTTTTTTGCCAATGCTGCTGGGATCCCGCGCTCGCCGTTCACCCAGAATCAGTACGGAGCTACCTTGGGCGGCGCTGCGGTCAAAGAGAAGCTTTTCTTTTTTTTCAGTTGGGAAACCTTCGCTTTGCGCCAAGGGACAGTGTTTACGACCACGGTTCCGACGCTTGCAGAACGCGGGGGAGGGGCAAGCGGCAACTTCGATTTTTCGGCTCTGTGCGTCTCGGGTTTTACGGGCGGCATTTGCAACGATAAAGACGCTCAAGGCAGAACTATCCATCAGATCTACAACCCGCTTTCAGTCAATACCAGCACAGGAGTTCGCCAGCCGTTTGCCGGCAACGTCATCCCCGCGAATCTTCTCAATCAAACATCCAAGTTTTTGTTGGGTTTGTTTCCGAATCCAACCAACACCTTGACAAAGAACAACTTCGTAAAGGCGACCGGGCTGGGCGGGAATAGCGACGAATATATTCCTCGCGTAGATTACCAAATCAATAATAAAAGCCATATTTTCGGCCGCTACAGTTATTGGAAGCTGGCGGATCTGCCGCGCGATCCATTCGGTACGGGCCTCTGCCAGGACCGCTGTGCCGAGACGTATCACACCAACGCCCTCGCTATCGGCTATACTTACACAGTCAATCCGACAACTACCGCGGACTTGAATGTCAGTGCCAGCCGTTTCCGCTACCTCCGTGTACCGGTCAATGCCGGGTTCGATGTGACAAAGGAACTTTTTCCGGCGGCGTACAACCCCGCAGTCCCCAGCATAGAGCGAACTCCCCTGACGCCCTGTCTCGGAATTTCCGACGGGCTGATTGGTTGCAGCCAGGGACAGAGTGCGATTTCGGACAAAGACACACAGTACAACTTCTTGCCGCGAGTCACCAAGATCCATGGACGGCACACCTTCGTCGCGGGCGGGCAGTTTGAATTCTCCTATACTGGACGCAAGATCAAACGGCGGCTAATCTGAGCGGTACTCCCACTGCGCCCACGCCTGGCACGGGGAGCGATGTCGCCGACTTCATTTTGGGCTATGGCCTGGGGATTGGCTCCCCCTTGGGCAACCAGACATCGGGTGCTGTGAATATCTCCGGTCCGGTTGCCGGGAAGCAGTTCTATCGGGGTTTTTATGGCGGAGACACCTGGAAAGTAACCAATAAACTAACTCTGAACTTGGGGTTCCGATATGACCTGCCGGGCTCCTGGACAGAGCGCTTTGACAGGTTGACCTACTTCAATCCGAGCGTAGCGAATCCAGTTACGGGGTGCAGCGGGAGCACAGGAAGCCGCTGTCCCGGGGACCTCTTCCTGGTCAAGACCGGCGTGAACGGTGGCAGAAACAGTCTGCCGCTCGACAAGCATCAGTTCATGCCGCGGGTGGGCGTAGCCTATAGCCTTAACCAAAAGACTGTGATCCGTGCCGGGTACGGAATATTCTTTATTCCCAACTTTGTGTCGTTCGGCGTCAACCCCTACATTGACCCAGTCGCCAGCTCTACTACCCCCTTCAGAGCCAGTGTCGACGGCGGCGTAACTCCTGCCAGCAGGATAGGTCCGACTCTAACCGACCCGAATGCCAGCAGCTGTACGTTATCTGCTGGCGTCCTCACTTGCGCGACTGCGGGTCCGTTTGGCCCTACGCTGGTCGTCCCACCCGGCCGAAACCCTCAGCCCCCCGCCGGGAGCGGACTCCCGAGCGGACCGTCGGGATACATTCTGGCTCAGCAAAGCTTCTCGGCAACAGGGTACACAGTCCAGAAGAATGGATCCGTGCAGCAATGGAATTTGAATATTCAGCGCGAGCTGCCCGCAGGTTTCTTCGTCGATGTTGCATACGCCGGCTCGCATGGCGTGCACTTGCCGCAGTTCAATACCAACATCAACCAAATACCAGACAGTTTCATCAAACAGGCGGCTGCCGAGGCGGCTGCAGGACAGCCGGTGACAATTGCGCAGTTCGTTCCCGTGGCAAACTATCCCTTCAGCGTGAATCTTCCTGGAAGTTTGGCGCCGGGAAACCTTACACAGGGTCAGCTTGACCGGCCATTCCCGCAATACACGGGCCTGAACCTCAACGGGCAGGGTTGCTGCGGCAGTATTTACCACTCATTGCAAGCCACGGCGCGGAGGAGGTTTGCCGGCGGTGGAACGCTGCTTGTTGCCTATACTAACGCAAAGCTGCTCGCTACCGCGGACACTCTCACCTCGTGGCTGGAGGGAGGGGGTACCGGGGGCGTGGGGCAAATCCAGGATTGGAACAACCTGAAGGCGGAGAAGTCGCTGGCCTCCCAGGATGTGTCACAGCGCCTGGTAATCAGCTACGTTGTGGATCTCCCCTTCGGCCATGGCAAGAAATACCTCTCCGGGCTCCAGGGAGTGTCAGATAAGCTCGTATCCGGATGGGGTGTCGATGGCATCACGGTCTTTCAGCGCGGCTTCCCCCTGAAGATCTCTGACGGGGGATCAAGTGCACTCTCGGCGTTCGGAATTGGAACCTTAAGGCCGAACGTCGTAGCTGGATGCAACACGTCCGCCTCCGGAAGCGGGGGCTCCAAGCTGAACCAGTGGTTCAACACTGCCTGCTTTGCTGCCCCGCCTGCGTTCAGTTTCGGAAACGAGCCGCGCGTGGATCCAAGTCTTCGGCAGGATGGTGTTAAGAACTTCGACTTCTCGGTGTTTAAGAGAACGACCTTCGGGCCGGGGGAACGGATGAACCTTGAGTTCCGGACGGAGTTCTTCAACATCTTCAACCACCCGCAGTTTGCCGCCCCGAATACGACTCGGGCGTCATCCAACTTCGGGGTTGTGACCAGCACACTGGGCAATCCTCGGCTCATCCAGTTTGGGTTGAAGTTCGCGTTCTAAGGTTGTTGTCAGGGAGAGTGGATGCCTTCTTGGCATCCACTCTATCCCGTCCGCTTGCGCTTTGCCTTTCAGGATCTTGCTTACCCGATTCCCCTTGTCATGACTGTGATAGCCTACATTTGCGATAGGAGGAGCGGCGCAAGAGAATGGTTCGGCGGATCACGCGGCGCGGTTTTCTGAACCACGTAGCGCGCGCGTCCGTAGCGGCTGTCGCGGGTCCCATATTTGATGTCAAACTCCCGCGCGGTTTGGACTTCACGCTACAGAATTCGCCCACGCCTCAGAAATACCTCATTGAAACCATGCCCGGCGGCGTCGCCTTGTTCGATTACAACAACGACGGTCTGCTCGACATTTTCCTGGTAAATGGCGGGCGTGTGACGAGTCCGATGCAACTGCCTGAAAAATTTGATCGCGCCAGCCCGCGCTACTGGAATCGGCTCTACCGCCAGAACAAGGATGGCAGCTTTACGGACGTGACCGAATCGCAACTATGGCATGGGTGTCGCAGTCGGCGATTATGACAACGACGGCTTTCCGGACTTGTTCGTCACGAGCTACGGCAGAAACGTCCTTTATCACAACAATGGCGACGGAACGTTTACGGACGTGACAGCCAAAGCAGGCGTCGCGGGCGGCGGCTGGTCGGTTTCTGCAGGTTTTTTCGACTTCGACAACGACGGCCACCTCGATCTTTTTGTTACCCGTTATATGGAATGGGACACCGGGCGTAGCAAAACCTGCGGCGGCGCCTGGCGCACCTATTGCCCGCCAGGCGAATTTCCCGCTACCACAAACCTTCTTTATCGCAATCGCGGTGACGGAACGTTTGAAGACGTGAGCGTGAAATCAGGAATCGCGGGGAAGAAGGGCCGCGCTTTAGGCGTGGCCTTCGCCGACTATGACGACGATGGCTTTACGGATGTTTTCGTGGCCAACGATGGGATGCAACAATACTTGTTCCATAACAATGGCAATGGGACATTTACTGAGTGCGCGCTCGAATGCGGCGCGGCGCTCTCCGCGGACGGTAAGCCGCTTTCCGGCATGGGCACGGTGTTTCAGGATTACGACAACGACGGCAAGCCGGACATTCTTGTGACAGAGCTGCCACGGGAAATCTACGGCCTCTACCACAACGATGGCGAAGGCTCCTTCAGCAATCGAAGTCTCGAATCCGGCCTCGGCGCACTTACCGCCGGCAGTTCAGGATGGGGTGTCGGCCTGGAAGACCTCGACAATGATGGCTGGAAGGACTTGTTCGTCGCTCAGAGCCACGTGTTAGACAACGTCGAGGCCATCGACCATTCTCTCCATTATTTGGAACCCCCTTTGCTGGCGCTGAATCATCATGGCCGTTTCGAACGCGCTGACTCCGGAATTACCATGCCGATCGCCGGTCGAGGTTTGGCCTTTGGAGATCTGAATAATGATGGTTGGATGGATGCCGTAGTGACGGTGTTGGGCGGGCACCCTCTTGTGCTAATAAATCGCGGCGGCAAGCAGCATTGGTTGACGATTGTGCTTCGCGGCACACGCAGCAACCGTGACGGACTCGGAGCACGCGTCCGCGTGAATGGACAAACGCGCTTCGCAACTACCGCGGGAAGTTATCTCTCCGCGAATGACAAGCGTCTCCACTTTGGCCTGGGCGATTCCGAAATCGCCACCCTCGATGTATCGTGGCCTTCCGGCGCCCGTCAAATGTTGAAGGACGTGCGCGCCGATCAGTTTCTTGAGATTCTCGAACCGGAGCACTCGTGATACACGCAGTCGTATTTTTCTGGCTGGCCTTGCAAAGTGTTTCGCCCGAGGGCGCCCGACACATGCAGGCGGGCGTTGAGGCCCACAAACAGGGGAACTTTGACCTCGCCATCACCGAATTTCGTAAGGCGACCGAGACCGATCCAAACATGGCGGAGGCCTTTCTCGACTTGGGTGAAGAGTTGATGCAAACCCATGATTACGGCGCTGCCATCCCTCCTCTCAAACGGGCATTGGAGCTCAATTCGAATCTTGACGCAGCGCACCTGCAGCTTGGCTATGCTTTGTTGTCTCAGGGGTATGCAGCCGAGGCCATTCCTCACCTGGAGCGCGTGAACGCGCTGGAAGCCCTGGGAATCGCTCAGATCGATACCGGACAATACCAGGAGGCAGTCGCAAACCTGAGTGCTGCACTGGTTAAACGTCCCGGCGATCAAGACCTGCTTTACTACCTCGGCCGCGCCAGCGGTCTGCTTTCGAAGCGTGCCATCGACACTCTCCTCGAAGCCTACCCCGACTCCGCGCGGGCTCATCAGGCTATGGGCGAAAACTACCTGGTGTTGCGACAAATGCCGCAAGCCGAATCAGAATTTGAAGAAGCTTCGCGTCACCGCCCGGAGATTCCTGGACTGCACCTGGAACTGGGGCTGGTCTACGCTGGCGCCGCACGATGGAATAGAGCCGAAGAGGCGTTTCGCGCGGAGACCAAAATGCAGCCAGGCAACGCTGAAGCCGCATACCGTCTCGGCGCTGCGTTACTCCAGCAGGGCAAGGCGCATGAGGCGAGACAGGAACTGGCGCGTGCCGACCGTCTGAAACCTGATATGCCGGAGACGCTGTATGCGCTTGGCAAAGCCGCTTCGCTCGACGGTAACGCTGCTGCGGCCGAAAAAGCATGGACCCGAGTGATCGCACTCGAGAAGGAGACCTCGCTTGCGGCGCAGGCGCATTTCGGGTTGGCAAATCTCTATCGCAAACAAGGAAATGCAGCGAAGGCGCAACACGAAATGCAGGA
>WNFR01004459.1_pt1 | contig 14381 bp, 13 predicted proteins | sample 5400221 | NCBI WGS metagenome assembly WNFR01 (sample SAMN13153357, study PRJNA577476) | soil metagenome | isolation source: 40 cm soil under Madrone tree | place: USA:California | collected 2016-06-14 | reverse complement strand
TGGTCTGCCCCAATCTCGACAGCGCCAACATCGCGTATAACTTGCTCAAATCGGCGGCGGGCAACAACGTGGCCATCGGGCCGATATTGCTCGGCTGCGCCGCCCCCGTGCACATTCTCACGCCGGCGGCCACGGTGCGTCGCATCGTCAATGTGACCGCCATCACCGTGGTCGAGGCCAGCAGAGCGCCCGAGGCCCCGGCAAGGTGCTCACCGACGGGCTAATTCGAACCGTAGGCTCGGCTTTTCCACCGGGCACCCTGCCCGCGCCAATAATTCAGTGCCGAGCCGCACGTCGCCGCCATGTAGAAGAGCGCAATCAGCGGCAGCGCCAGCGCCCAAAGCCGGCTGCGCCCATATCGCGCCAATGTGGGCAGGTAGCTGGCGGCCGAGAGACCGAAGGCAGCCAGACCGAAGGCAAACGTCCAGCCGCGCCCGAACAGAATGGACGATGCCGGAACCAGCCACACCACGGTCAGGCTCAGCACGGTGAGCATCAACAGAGCCGGCGAATAGCGCAATTGGGTAAAGGCCGTGCGTGAAATCATCTGCCAGATATCGGCAAAATACGGATAGGGGCGAATGGATGCGGCAAGCCCGGAATGTCCGAGAAATATCGCGCCCGATCGTTTCACCGACGTCGCCAGCGCCACATCGTCGATGAGGCAGTCCTTGATCGCGCCGATGCCGCCGATCCGCTGCAATGCCTCGCGCCGAATCAGCACGGTGCCGCCGGCGGCGGCGGCGGTCGAGGACGAGGGGTCATTGACTGTGCTGAACGGATACAGCATCTGGAAGAAGTACACGAAGGCGGGCACCAATGCACGTTCCGCAAGGCTGGCACAGTTGAGCCGCACCATCTCGCTCGCCATGTCCACCCCGGATTGCAGGAGCTTTGCAACCAGCGATGACAGGTGCCGCGGATCGTGCACGATGTCCGCATCGGTGAACAACAGGACCGGAGCCCGGCTGGCCTCGACGCCCTGGTTCAATGCCCATAGTTTGCCGGACCACCCCGCGGGTTTTGATTGCAGGGTGATGACGGTAAGGTTCGCCGCCGACCCCGCCAGACCCGCCGTACCGTCCGCGGAATTGTCGTCGACCAGAATGACTCGAAACTTGCCGCGGTAGTCCTGCGCCAGCAGCGAACCGATCGCCGCCGCGATGGTCTGCGCTTCATCGCGTGCGGGAACGACGACGTCCACATCCGGATGCTCTTGCGGTACGGCAGGAGGCAGCTCCGGCGCCGACAGCCAGAATCTGCCCCGCGCAAGGAACAAGTAGAGCCAGACCAGCAATGAGAGGAGCGCGATCAAACAAGCTCATCCCATCGCCGGCAGGGGAGTGCCGGCGGCGGCGCTCAGCAAGACGCGTCTGGATAGCATGGTCATCTCCTCGTCGATCCGGGCGCAAGCATACTGCAATTGCGGACCGACGCGGACCACGCGCAGTAGTCAGAGCGCCATGAGAACGGCGCCGGCGGCGATCAGAGCGCTTCCCAGCCCCACCCTCCAGGTCAGCCGTTCGCCGAGGAAGAGCACCGCGAACAGCACCACCAGGACGACGCTGAGCTTGTCGATCGGAGCGACGCGGGAGGCGGGGCCCGTCTGCAGCGCGCGATAGTAGCAGAGCCACGACAGTCCGGTGGCGACCCCCGATGCGACCAGGAACAGCACGCCCTTCGGGGAGAGGGTGTCAGGCCGCTGCCATTCATGCCGTGCCCAGATCAGCAGGGCCGTGACCGCGAGAATCACGACGGTTCTGAGGAAGGTCGCAAGATCGGAATTCATTTCCGACACGCCGACCTTGCCGAAGATCGCCGTCAGAGCGGCGAAGAACGCCGACGCGACTGCGAATACGCGCCAGTCCAGATTCACGCTCAGTCGACACCGATCATGACGTTCTGCGTGCGCTGACTTTCATGTTGCACCCCCACATCGGCATCTTTCCACGATCATTTCGCTTACACGGTGCCCGCCATGCGCGCGAAATGATCGTGGAAATCAGTTCGATGTGGGACGCCCTCGCTACGGCGATCATTACCTGGGCAGGCTCCTAGAGTTCCGGCGCGGCGCCGCCGATGATGCGTTCGGCCATCTCGAAGAGTTCCGGCGCCACGGCATGCCCGGAGGCGGCGGCATTCTCGTCGACCTGTTCGGGCCGTGACGCACCGGTGATCGCCGACGTCACATTGGATTGCCGAAGTGTCCAGGCGAGCGCGAATTGGGCGAGCGTCAGGCCCGCCTGGGCGGCAAGGGGCCGCAGCGCCTGAACTGCGTCGAGCAGCTTGGGGCGGAGCCAGGCCTCGTTGAAAAAGCCGTTGATGGCATCGTTCGCCGCGCGGCTATCGCGGGGCAGATCGGCGCCCGGCCGGTATTTTCCGGTCAATACGCCTTGGGCCAGCGGCGACCAGACGATCTGTGAAATGCCCGAGCGGATCGACAATGGAATCAGGGCCTGCTCAGGACCCCGATGCAGCAGGGAGTACTGGGGTTGGCTGGAAACGAATTTCTCCGCCCCGGGGATGGCGAGCGCCGCTTGCACGCGATCGACGGGCCATTCGGAGAAACCGATGTATCTCACCTTGCCGGACCTTACGGCCTCGCTCAAGGCCGACATCGTCTCTTCGAGCGGCGTATCGGAATCGTAACGATGGCATTGATACAGATCGATATGGCTCAACCGAAGGCGCACGAGCGACGCATCCAATTGCTTGAAAATCTGCGCGCGAGACAGGCCCCGATCCGTATCACTCATCGGAAAGAAGAGCTTGGTGGCCAAGACATAGCTGTCGCGGTTGATGCCCGCCAATGCCTCGCCCAACACGGTCTCGGCAGCGCCGAGCCCATAGACATTGGCCGTGTCGATCAGCGTGATGCCGCGATCGAGGGCTCGATGCACGCAGGCGACGGCATTGTCCTTCTCCGGGCCGCTCGAAAAGTTAAGCCAGGATCCGAAGGCGATCTCCGAAACCGTGAGTCGACTGTTGCCCAGTTGACGATATTTCAAGGTGGCGCTCCGCGTCAGTACGGGTGTGTACCTTAGGGCCGAACGCCGCCGCTTACAAGTCGGGCCGTTGCCCACTCATCGCATCTGTTGCCCCAGCCGGTCCGCGAGCAGCCCGAGACATGCGCTCAATGCCTGCGGCACCGCCGCGTCGCCATCCTGGGCCACGGGTGCGCTGAACACCCCGCTGCCGACCACCTCCCCGCCGTTGCGCGGGTCGGAAATTCGCCAGTGCGCCTCGACGCTCGCCCGTTCGCCTCTGCGTATGCTGATCTGCACCAGGTCGACCGTCATTTTGACGACGGCGGCGCCCGCGCGGTCGGCGCCTTGGGTGGTGACCAGCAGATCGCTGCGCCGCAGTTCGAGGTCCCGAGCCAACGTTTGTGCGGCGAGATCGGCAAGCGGAGCCGCCCAGCGCTCATGCTCCAGCACGACGATTCCGTTGGTGGATGTGTTGAGCGTCATTTCGGAGCGGTCCACCAGCGAGGGCAAGGTCACCCGCAGCGATACTTGTGCAGCCGGCGCCGTTCTCGCTTCGATCGCGCCCTGCGGTTGCACGCTCAAGATGTAAAAATGATCCGGATGGCTCGTGGCGCAGGCGCCGAGCAGGCCGAGAAAGCAAAACCCCGTCAAGAGTGGTCTCACGGCGAGTCTCCCGGTTTGCCGCGCAACAGGGATTCCGGATGGCGTTCCAGGTAATCGACCAACGCGTTGACCGCTTTCGCCGCCCGCGACAATTGCTGCAGCGTGGCGCCGAGATCGCTCTGCAAGGGCGCATCCTGCGCCAACAAATCCTTTGCGTTCTTCAAGGCGGCCTGTGCCTCGGTCAAGGTCGCCTCGACCTGCGGCGCAATGCTGCCGTCGACACGCTGCATCAATCGATCGGCGCTCTTCAAGGTCTGCTCGAGGCTCGCCATGGTCGAGAGCAATCGATACGAGATCTGATCGAAGGGGACTTTGTTGAGCTTCCGGGCGATGCTTCCCATGGAATCCTGGAATTCATCGAGCCCGTTCGACACGGTCGGGAAGACCCAGGGCTGCTCGGTCCACCAGACTTTCTCCGCGGGAGCGTCCGCATGCATGTCCAACTCCACGTACTTCTGACCCGTCAGCAAGTTGCCCGTCTTCATTTCAGCCCGCAGGCCGCGCGCCACCAAGCTGTCGATGAGTCTCCTGCTGGAGGTCTCCGGGTCGTCCCTGGAGGGCTGTGCACCGCGGGCTTTGCGTCCGCGTATCCGCTGCGGATAGATATCCACGACCACGGGAAATCTCAATGCGCCGGCGTCCCGATCGTACTCCACGTCCACGCTCCTGACTTCGCCCACCCCAATGCCATGCAGTTCGACCGGCGCACCCGGCGACAGACCGCGCAGCGAGCCGTTGAAGTACATGACGAAAGTCCGAACCTCCGTTTCGATCGGGCGCATGGCGCGATCTTCATCCGCATAGAGCGTGAAGGTCGTATCGCCGGGCGCCGGCGCCGCGGCGCTGCCCGGCAGCGCTTGAAACGCGACGCCGCCCTGAAGAATGGATGTCAGCGATTCCGTCCGCAGCTTGATCCCGTCGGAATTGATCGACATGTCGATGCCGCTCGCCTGCCAGAACCTCGCCGCACCGGTGACGTAGGCGTCAAAGGGCGCATTGACGAATATGGTGAGGGTGACGCCGGCGCCGCCCGGGTCCAGCGTATAGCCCACCACTTGACCTGCGGCGATGTGCCGGTAGAAGACCAGGGAGCCGATGTCCAGGGAACCCAGATCGTCGGCGTGCAGCACGAATTTGCGCCCCGGCAGGTCCGAAGTGACGATCGGAGGAACTTCCAGACCGACGAAGTGGCTGCTTTCGCTCGACGACTTGCCCACATCGACGCTGATGTAGGCGCCGGAGACCAGCGTTCCCAAACCCGAGACTCCCGCGGTCGAGACGCGCGGGCGCACCACCCAGAAGCGGGTGTCCCCGACCAGGTACTCGCTCGCGTCGCGGTGAATCATCGCCGTCACCACGACCTCCTTGCGGTCCTTGGATACATGAATGTCGCGCACGTCGCCGATCTCGACATCCTTGTAGCGGATCTTGGTCTTGTTTGCCTCGAGATCCTCGGCATTGTGGAAACGGATTTCGATGCTGGTACCCTGGGCGAGCTTCTCGTGGATCACGACGAAGACACCCGTCAGAATCACCACCGCGGGCAGGACCCAGATGAGCGACAGGCGCGACCATCGCGAACGGGTGGGTACGGCGGACGGAAGATCGTCCAAGCTGGAAATCGGGGGTTCAGTCATCGCGCGGCGTGTCCCACAGCAGCCGCTCGTCGAAAGTCCGCGCGGCGAGCAGCGTCAAGACCACCACGGCGGCGAACGCCCATGCGCCCCAGCCGACGATGACGGACGCAAAGGATTGGACCTGCACCAGCGTGGCCAGCAGCGAAATGGCGTAGATATCGAGCATCGACCATCGTCCGATGAATTCTACCATCCGATAGAGTTCACTGCGCTGCAAACGGCGGCGCGGGGAGCGGCGCCAGGCGGAATACAGCAGGACACCCAAGGCGAGAATCTTCAACAGGGGGACGACGATGCTGGCGACGAACACCAGCAAGGCGATCGGCCAGGATCCGGAGTGCAGCAGCACCAGCACCCCGCTCATGATGGTGTCTTGTTCGTCGTCGAAAATCGTCCGCGTGTTCATCACCGGCAGCACGTTCGCCGGTACATAGAATACCGCGGCGCAGACCACGAGCACCGTCGTCACGATGAGGCTGTGCGGCTTGCGCTCGTGCAGGCGCGCATGGCACCGCGGACAGCGCGAGTGCGCCGCCTTCACGCCGCGCACCGTCGCGCGGCAATCGAGGCAGACGAGCAGTCCGAGGCTGCGGCCGGTGGCGGGGCTGCTCATTCTTCGCTCGCTTCGACCCATCGCCATAACTGCTCGGGGGAGGTGACGCTGGTCAGCGCGGACAGGCAGAGCATGAGCAGACCGCACGACCAGAGCGCGATTCCCGGCGCGATGTTGGCGAAATTCGACAGGCGCACCATCGCGACCAAGGCGCCCAGCATGAACACTTCCATGAAATTCCAGGGCCGCACTCGCGTGAGCACCCGAAGAACGGCAGTTTGACCGGGCGCACGCCGACTTCGCCGCAGTGGAATCAACACATGGAGCAGCGTCACGATCTGCAGCAGCGGAGCGGCCACGGTGGTCAGGAAGACGAGCACCGCGAGCGATTGGAATCCTTGCGCGTACAGGCCGAGCGCGGCGCCGATCAAGGTGGTGTCGCGAGAGCTGCCGTTGACGTGCATCGTCACCAGAGGGTACGCATTGCTCAGCAGCAGGAGAACCAGGGCGCACACCGCCAACGCAATGGCGGTGTCGATGGAGGCGTTTGCCCGGCGCTGCAGCGGCGCGCGGCAGCGCGCGCATTGGCTGCGTCCGGCCGCGGGGACCGCGCTCGGACGATGCGCCAAATCACAGGCGGGGCAGACGATCACCGACGGCACGCAGCGGCCTCAACCAGCCGCAGCGCCGTGGTATTTGCCGGATTCAAAGACATCACGCGGCTCATGCATTCGGCGTATTCTACGTGGAATCTCATCCATTCCCACAAGGTCATGGCGGCTTCGCTCCTGTTTCCATCGCGGATGTTCGGGCGCCGATATGTGCTTCCGGCACCCGTGGCCGCTGCGCTCCGGCAGGTGTTCGCCGAGCCGGTGGAAGGGGTGGTGGTGATCGAACACTCGCGCTACGCGCGGCTGCACCGAGGCATGCGCGCAACCACACGCCGCAACCGCATATTGCTCGCGATGAGCGGGGCAGCGTTCGTCGCGGATCACGAATTACTCTTGCATGAGTATTTTCACGTGCTGCGCCAGTGGCGCACGGCGCAATTGACGCGTTGGCGCTATGTGGTGGAATCGGTGCGTCGTGGATACTGGGACAATCGCTATGAACTGGCAGCACGCGAGTTTGCCGCCGGCGCTGCAGAGCCCTACCGCCGGTATCTGCGGCGTGTCCCGGAGAGGTGATGATGTGATGAAGGACTCCATATCACCGGTGGACCGCCCGCTGCCACCCGCCACCCAAGGCTTTCACCAACAGCACGCTTGCGTTCATGCGGCGCGTCTGAATGGCCACGTTTGATAGTTGTGCCTGCAGGACGGCATTCTCGGTGGTCGCAACCTCGAGATAAGTCACCAGTCCCGCCTTGTACCGATATTGCGCCTGTTGGAGTGCCTTGGCGGTCGCGGTCACCGCCGCAGCTTCAGTGACGCTTTCCTGCTGCAATTGGCGCAGCGCGGCCAAATTATCCTCGACTTCTTGATAGGCGGTGAGGACGGTGCTTCGATAATCCGCGACCTGCTCGTCGTAAATCGCCTTCGCCTGCGCGGTCTGCGCTCGATGCCGTCCGGCGTCGAACAGAGTCAGCACGCCGGCCGCGGGACCCAACGACCAGAATCTGCTGGGCGCATTCAGCCAGTTGGACGAGTGCGCGCTGTCCAAACCCGCCGCGGCGGCGAGACTGAACACGGGAAAATACGCCGCACGCGCCACGCCTATTTGTGCGTTGGCGGCGGCGACCCGGCGTTCAGCCGCGGCAACGTCCGGACGGCGTTCCAGGAGAGAGGAGGGCAGGCCGGGATCGATGGGCGGCGGCAACTCCAGCGGCAGCGGATTCGGCTCCAAGTGGAACGCCGATGGGTTTTCGCTGAGCAGTACGGCGATGGCATGTTCGGTCTGCGCGCGCTGCAGCCGGATATCGGCGGCCTGTGTGCGCGCAGTCTCGAGCTGCGCCTGGGCTTGCGCCACGTCCGCGATCGCCGCGGCGCCGCCGCTGTAGAGATTCTGCGCCAGTTGCAGCGACTTGGCGTAGTCCACCACCGTTTGGTCGAGGAGCACTTGCTGGGCGTCCTCGGAGCGCAACGCGAAGTAGTCCGCCGCCAGCTCGGCGTGAATGGACAGGTTCAGCGTGGCAAGATCGGCGGCGCTCGCTTGTTGGCTCGCTTTTGCCGCCGTCACGGTGTTGCGTACGCGGCCCCACACATCGACTTCATAGGAAAGATCGGCCTCCAAGTCGAAGCTGTTGTAGACCGGATTCCTGCCCGGCACGTAGGTCGGCCCATTGGTCGACGTCCTGGCACGTGTCGCGGAAGAAGCAGCGCTCAAGGTGGGAAAGAGGTCGGACCGTGCGATCCGGGTGGCGGCACGCGCCTGCTGCAGCCGCGCGAGTGCCGACTTCAAACCCTGGTTGGCGTCTCCGACCCGGGATTCCAGCGCATCCAGCTGCGGATCGTGAAATATCACCCACCAGGCGCCGCGGTCCTGGCTGTCCAGCGGCTGTGCCGATTTCCAGTCGCCGGACTCCTTGTACTCGCTCGCGGCCGGCGCGCTGTCCGGCGTCTTGTAGACGGGCGCGAATGAACAGCCCGTCAGCGTGCCGATGAGCAGCAGCGTTGCGCTCGAGAGCGAACCATTCACGTTGCTTTACTCTTGTCCTTCGATTGCGCCGGAGGCGGGGCGGCGATGCGCACGAACACTCCGTCGGTGAGCGAGTCGGGAGGATTGAGAATCACCGTCTCGTCGGCTCCCAGACCCGAGAGTATTTCTATTGTGTTGCCGAAATCGCGTCCTTGAACGATGCTCTTGAGCTTCACGCGCTTTTGTCCGTCGACCGTCGCGACCTGCAGCCCGGCTGACCGGAACAGCACCGTATTCGCCGGCAGGCGCAAGCTTTCGGCATTGGCAGGGAGCTTGAAATGCACTTCCGCGTAGGCCCCGGGGAATACCTCGCGGTTCGCGTTATCCAATTCGAGTTCGACTTGCAAGGTTCTCAAGGTGGGGTCGAGAGCGTTCGAGGTGCGAACCGTTTTCGCCGTGAAAGACTTGTTCGGTCGCTCGGCGAAACGCAGGTCCGCGTCGAGCCCCGGACGGGCAGCGGCGGCATGGCCTTCCGGTACCTGCACATATATGCGCAGCTTGTGCATGTCGGCGATTCGAAACAGTTCGCTGCCGGCGCTCTGACCGGCGTTGATCAACGCTCCAATGTCGGTGTTGCGTGCGGTGATGATGCCGCTGAACGGGGCTACGACCCGCTTGAACAACTCGAGCTCGCGAAGCCGCGCCACATTGGCGGCCGCGGAATCGGCCGCTGCTTTCTTGGCTGCGGCGTCGCCCGCCTTTTCATCGGCGTCCTGCATGGATACCGACTCGGTGGCGAGCAATCCCTTCCAGCGCGTGTTGGTGCTATTGGACAAGGCTTCGTTGGCACGCGCAGTCGCAAGATCCGCCTCGGCCTGGCTCAATTGCTGGTCGATTTCCGGCGTTTCGATTTCACCCAGCAATTGACCCTTGGTCACCTCCGTTCCGATATCGGTACGCCAATCCTTGAGGTAGCCGCTGGTACGGGCGTAGATGGGCGCTTCGGTGTACGCCTGCACGGTCCCTGGAAGCACCAGCTCCTCGCCCAGCGAGGTGCGATTGGGCGTAACCGTGAGGACCGTGAGTATCGCCGCTTCCGCCGATTCCTTGTTGAGCGAGGCACGCGCCCGCACCCGGCTGACCTCGCCCCACACGGCCACGCATAGCGCGACAACCAGCAGGATCAGTGAATAGCGGCGAATCTTGCGGCGCAGAATCGTGTCTGGGTCGCCGGCGCTTGGCTCAGCCATTGGGAATCTCCACGGAATGAATCGGGTGCGATGAAGGGCGTCCATGAATGATCGAGAATACGGTCGGAACGAAAAACAGGGTGGCGACGGTTGCAAAGAGGAGCCCGCCGATGACCGCCCGTCCCAGCGGGGCATTCTGCTCGCCGCCGTCCCCCAGCCCCAACGCCATCGGGATCATGCCGATGATCATGGCCAAGGCCGTCATGAGAACCGGGCGCAGCCGCGTAAACCCGGCCTGCAGGGCGGCCTCGAATGCATTTTCGCCCGCGTTCATGCGTTCGCGCGCAAAACTCACCACCAGCACGCTGTTCGCGGTGGCCACACCCATGCACATGATGGCCCCCGTGAGCGCAGGAACGCTGACCGTCGTGTGCGTGATGAACAGCATCCAGACGATCCCGGCCAGCGCGGCGGGCAGCGCGGTGATGATGATGAACGGGTCGAGCAAGGATTGGAAGTTCACGACGATCAGCATGTATACCAGCACGATGGCGCCGAGGAGACCGATCAACAAGCCGTTGAACGAGGCCTTCATCGTCTGTGCCTGACCGCGCAGCACGACGTGCGAGCCCCTCGGCAGATCCTCTTCGGACCCGGCGATGATCTTGTTGATCTGCGTGGACACGTATCCAAGATCCGTGTCCTGAACCGACCCGTAAATGTCGATGGCCGGGGTCGCGTTGTAGTGAGTCACGACCGCCGGGGCCACGCTGCGATGGATGCTGGCGAGGTTCGACAATATCTGCGACGAACCGCCGACCCCGCCGCTGAGCGGGGTATTGCCCAGGTCGTTGAGATTTGCCAGGCGAAACTGCGGTGTTTGACTGGCGACCGGGTATTGCGTGCCGCTCTTCGGATCTACCCAGAACGACGGCGACGTCTGGAAGCTCCCGGACAGAGACACCAGCATGTTGCTCGCCACCGTCTGTTCCGTCAGACCGACGAGCTGCGCCTTGGTGCGGTCGACGTCGACGTTGAACTGCGGATAATCGCCGGATTGGTGGATGTGCAGATCGACCGCACCGGCCACGCCGTGCAGCTTCTGGAGCAATATGTTCGCAAATGCCCGGTTGGCCGGCACGTTGAATCCGACGATTTGCACATCGATCGGCGAGGGCAGACCGAAGTTCAATATCTGGGTGATCATGTCCGCCGGCAGGAATGAGAACGTCGCCGACGGATAGGTCGCCGCGAGCTTGGTGCGCAGCGCGCGCACGAAGTCCGCGGTCGGCTGATGGCCTTCATTGAGATTCACGAATATATCGGCATCGCCCGGACCGACCGGCGCCGAGGTGCTGTACGCCAGATTGATGCCGCTGTAGGGAAGGCCCACATTGTCGACGATGTTCGCAATCTGGTTCTTCGGGACCACCTCGCGGATCGTTGCCTCGACTGCATCGCAGAGCGCCGCGGTTTCCTCTATGCGGGTGCCCGTGCGTGCGCGCAGGTGCAACTTGATCTGGCCGCCGTCGACGGACGGGAAGAAGTCCTGGCCGAGCCCGGGCAGGGGCCCCAGCGGAAAGGCGAGCAGGGCGGCGGCGGCCATCGAGCCCAGGAATATGGCGGCGAAACGCGGACCGCTGTGCAGGGCCGCTCCCAGCAACACCTGGTACCCCGCGCGCATCTTCTCGAAGCCGCGTTCGAAGCGCCCCTGAAATCGCCCAAGGAAGTGGCGGCTCCTGGTCTTCGCGCCGATGACGTGCTCCTTGAGCCAGAACTTTGCGAGCGTCGGGACCAGCGTGCGCGACAGAATGTACGAGGCCAGCATGGCGAACACGACGGCTTCGGCCAATGGGATGAACAGGAACTTGGCGATGCCGGCGAGCAGGAACATGGGCACGAACACGATGCAGATCGACAAGGTCGAGACCAGCGCGGGCAGGGCAATCTGGTGCGCGCCGTCGAGAATCGCGGTTTCCACATCCTTGCCGTGCTCGAGATGGTAGTTGATGTTCTCGATGGTGACCGTCGCATCGTCGACCAGAATGCCGACCGCAAGCGCGAGTCCGCCCAGGGTCATGATGTTGATCGTCTCGCCGAGCGCGGACAGACAGCAAATCGACGCCAGGATCGACAGGGGGATGGAAATCGTGATGATCAGCGTGCTGCGCCAGCTGCCGAGGAACAACAGGATCAACAATCCCGTCAGTGCTCCGGCGATCACCGCTTCGCGGGCGACCCCGGAAATGGCTCCGCGCACGAATACCGATTGATCGCTGAGTGCCTCGATTTTCAAATTGGCCGGCAGCGACGCGCGGATCTGCGGCAGCTTCTGGTTGATGCTGTCGATGATGTCGATCGTGGAGGCTTTGCCGGTCTTCAGAACGCTCATCAGCACGGCCCGCCGTCCGTCCAGACGCACCATGTTGGTCTGGGGCGAATAGCCGTCGCGGACATGCGCCACATCGCGAACATAGGTCACGGTGCCGTTGCGCGTGCGCACCGGCAGATTGTTCAAGTCCTCGATCTGATTCGGGCTGGCGTTGAGCTTGATGAAGTACTCGAGCGGACCCATTTTCTGCGTGCCGGCCGGCAGAATCAGATTCTGAGCCCCGATCGCGCTGACCACATCGTTCGCCGACAAACCGTTGGCCCGCAGCGCCTGCGGTTCGAGATCCACCTGCACCTGCCGCTGCTTGCCGCCGAATGGAAAGGGTATCGAAGCGCCGGCGACGGTCGCCAGTTGGGTGCGCAGGATGGTATTGCCCAGATCGTATATCTGCGACTCCGGCAAACCATCGCTCGACAGCGCCAATTGCAAAATGGGGACGCTGGAGGCGTTATAGGACAAGATGAAGGGCGGTGTCGTTCCCGGCGGCGAAAACGTCAGCTGGGTTTGCGACACGGCCGTGATCTGCGCGAAGGACAGATCCTGGTCGACATCGGGCTGAAAGAAATATTTGACCACCGCCGTGCCGTAGACCGACTGTGATTCGGTGTGCTCGACGTCGTTGACGCTGGTCTGTGCGATGCGCTCGGAGAACAGTACGATGCGGTTCGCGATTTCTTCGGGCAGGATTCCATTGTAGCGCCAGATCACCGCGGCGATCGGAATCTTGATGTTCGGAAAGATGTCCGTGGCCGTGTTCAGGATGGCATAGCCGCCCATGAACACGATCAACACCGCCAACATGATGAAGGTGTAGGGGCGTTGCAGGGCTACCTTGACAATCCACATGATCGGCTCCGATTTCCTGAAATTGCCGGTTCGGTTCAGGCCGCTTGCTGCAGGGATTTGGGAAGAGAGACAGCATGCCGTGCGACGATGTCGTCCGATGCTTCCCAGAGACGCCTTGCAAGGTCAGCGTCCTCCAGCATAGGACTGCCCTTGGCGATCTGACAATCCGACCAAAATTCTCCGGTGATTCCGCTGACGCTGGGACTCGCCGCGAGCAATGCCTGTGTTGCCGCGCCTTGTGGGGCCGATTTCATGAACCACCGCGCCGCAGCCAGCGCGATCCTGAGCGGCACGTTCACGTGCTTGTTGAGACCTGTGCCTCTCGTGGCGCCGGGATGAACCGAATTGACGGCTATGCCGCGGGAACTCAGTCGGCGCGACAACTCTTTGGCGAAAAGGGCGTTCGCCAGTTTCGACTGCCCGTAGAAAGTGAACGGTTCGTAGAAGCGATGCCCGTCGAGGTTGTCGAACATGATGCCTTCGGCCGGGGCCCGATCGATGCCGGCGCTGCTGCTCACGATCACGATGCGCCCGGTGCCGTCGCGCACCAGGCCCGACAGCTGGTTCACGAGGGCAAAGTGGCCGATATGGTTCACGAGAAGCTGCATTTCCACGCCGTACCGGGTCTGCAGGGTCGGCAGGTTGGCGATGCCGGCATTGGCAACGACGCTATCCAGCGGAACTTGAAGCGCGCGGATCGCGCCGGCGGCCGCGGCGACCGAATCAAGGTCTGCGAGGTCGCAGGCCAACGGGCTGCAGGAGGGACCCGCTTTGGCGCAGGCGATTTCGGCGTCCCGCAGGGACCTCGCGAGCCCGATCACCTGCGCGCCGTTGGCGCCGAGTGCGCTCATGGTTTCGAAGCCGATTCCTGAGTTGCAGCCCGTCACCACCATGCGCTTGCCGGTGAGGTCGATGCCCGCGAGCACCTTGTCCGCCGTCGAGCGGGAGCCAAACGGATTTGATTTGACCATCAAGAAGTACCTCTTAATCTGGAGTCATTCAACGGCGCACAGAACATGCGCGCCGCGACCGTCATCCCGTTCACGAATTCTTCTCGAGAGGCCGAACGCTGCTTGAAACCGCGCGCGGTGGCATGCAGCGCGCACGCCAGATCTGCGGGCGACAGCCCGGCCGTAGCGCAAAAATCGGTCAACGGCGAATCCGCGATGGCGCGGGCAAGCGCGGTTTCGAACCGAGTCTCGTAGTGGACGAGCGTCGAACCCGCGAGCGAGGTGCTCGCGCACATGAGATCCGCGGCGTCCGATCCGAGCGACCCGACGAACCGTCCCGACCACGCATCGCAGGCGGCGATCAGCCTCCGCTCCAGGCTGTCTTTCCGGCGGGAGAGGGCGGCGATGGCCGCATTCAGCTGACTATTGAGCAAATACTCCACCGCTTTACGGAACAACTCTTCTTTGTTGGCAAACTGAAGATAGAGCCCTTGCCGCGACACGCCGGCCGCGCGGGCCACTTCGTCCATCGACGTCTTACGATATCCATAGCGGGCAAAGACACCCACGGCAGCATCGAGCAGAG
>WNFR01004458.1_pt1 | contig 14381 bp, 19 predicted proteins | sample 5400221 | NCBI WGS metagenome assembly WNFR01 (sample SAMN13153357, study PRJNA577476) | soil metagenome | isolation source: 40 cm soil under Madrone tree | place: USA:California | collected 2016-06-14 | reverse complement strand
AGGGTGCAGCACTGCAATCTGTAAGTGGAAGAGAAAGGAATGATCGTTGACATAATTATATTTCAGGCGCAACATATGGATGTTGGACCAAGCATACTGGGAGCAGATGCAGGATCACTCATGCTGCGTTGTAAACCCTAGAGCAGCCATAGTTTAGATGTATAAGATTGTAAGCATACCGGGAGCAGACACAGGATTGCTCAGGCTGCACTGTGAGTGTCTTGGAAAGACTCATTACATCGGCTGATTATTTAAGACCCGTTAAATTTTCGGGCGGTGATGTAATAATATCACACACCGACGCTAAGTATTTACTGTCCTGTGCTGAGGTAATTCTCGCACTCTAGTGACCTTGTAAACAAGGTAACATCTTCACACACTGCAAAGAACTTGTCACGTGTCCCTTGCACCTCGTTCAGCCGTTACTTAACTTGAATGATTGCCTCAGTTGCCTGTCGCTTTCCACTGCCCGTTTGCGAACGAGAATATGCACTCACTCGACCATCCATCCATTCCCTGTGTGTCCGCCCACGTGTCCCTTGCACCTCGTTCATAATCGTTAACTTGACTCTTTCCACCGCGCTCAAGCAGGTGTTCCGCAACGCCGTCGTGAGCTGAATCAATTTCTGATCTCCATGCACTGATTCAGAGACTGTCCACATTATGCTAATGGATACAAGGGTCTGTTCGCAATTGGCTGTCGCTTTCCGTTTGCGTTCGATAAATACTACGCACTCGCTCGACCATCCATTCACATCCATCCATAACTAACCATTCCATTCCCTTCCCTCTCCTTTTGCGCGTATATGCCCCCTCCTACTTCGGTCCCTCCTCTTACTATCATTATGCCTAATCCTCCAAGGCGCAGATCTGCCCCATTATCTCGCGTTCCTTCATAACGTCTATTATGTAAACGAGGTCCTTGCCGGACGGAGTCGGCCCTTCCTCTAGTACAGGAGGGCGTACAGGAATGAACGTCTGTCACGTCATGCAAATTGACTCAAAGACTAAATAGAGTACAATAATCAGACGCCATCAGTCATCGAAGCATCTTCGCCACCCATCTCTATTTTTACTCGTCTGGTCGGAAATGAATCAAGTTCGGGAATGGTTTGGAGACAGACTGGGTAATATTAGTGTGTGAAAACGACAGTTTTTGGGGCAGGGTCAACTGACCTTGCGATACACGCCTTCCAACTTCATTCTCACCAGGCATTTCCCCGGGAGACTCTTTACGGCGTCGTCCATCCACGCCGACCAGAGCCAAGAACTTCGAGGAATCTCCCGTGCGAGGTGCGCCCGCACGACCGCCCACGCACTGCCGTCTGCGTGAAGCCGCAGAACGCGCGCGAGGCGCTGGAGATGATTATTCATGAGGGTGTGGTACAGCTTCTGTGCGGCCTCTTCGCGACTTGAGGTCACGACGCAGTGCCCCGGGAGGAACGCGAATTGGCACCCGGTGGATGTTTGCAAGGTCGGAGGATGGACGCGTAGTCCGCCCAGATCACGCAGGACGAAGCCCAGCGGCGTAAGAGAGGTACGCGAGAGGCGTAAGAGCGTGTTTTGAGGATGTGCTTCGAAGGCAACGCCGTCGTGAAGCAGGGGTGGGACAACTGCTGCGATAAGAAGGCGTGCATATCTGCCCCGAGATCGCTCGGCTAAAGAAATCCCCGAAGTGTATCAGAAACTCACCCGTCAAAGAACCCCAGCCGCTTCTCCGGCGTGTCTAAGCATATGACGTGCTCTACGACGGAGACACCCGCCGGTAAACCCGAATGGCCTGTTTCCAGTAGCGCAGCGCATATGATTACTGCCTCATCCACTGCTGGGGGATATTGTTTCCTGATTATGGCCGTGAAGTGCATCGCAACATCTGGGTCAAGACTAGTTCCATCAGCATCTCTGGAACAGACGACACTGGCGATCTCTTGCTCGATAGTCAAGATGAGTGGGTCAATGGCAAGTTTGGGAATGATGTCCTTGGAAAAGCGCGGTCCGAAATTGGCTGTGAAATGGGAAATGGTACGGAGAGCAGAAGACACAGATATGCCAACTGAGAGTTTCAACGCAATATTAGGGATTTCAGAAAAGACAACAGTCCTACGACTATCATCAGCAATGGACTTGAGAACTAGAAATAACAAATGCACCGAATGCTTGCCTGGCCAAAGGCTGGAATACTGAAGTCTTGATCCAAAATTTCCACGTCTGGAAATCTGGCACGAAGATTCTCAACCTGCAAATCATATACAGGAACTACGACACATCCACCTCGCTGTGGAGGTGGCCTTCCGGAGATCCGTGATGCTAACTCCACGAGGACACGAGCCTCTTGCTCAAAGGGCCCTGAAATATCCAGCATTGCATGGGACACGACAGCGAAGCGAATACGCGGAAATTTCCAGTCTCGACTTTGTGGGTCATGTGGCAGGAGAGGCGGAACTGCGCGACGAGCCCGATGCATCTAACCGATCAACGTTGAATCACAGTGGCGATCATGGAGAGGCATGTCATACAGGATGCGTTGGATGTCCTTCGATGATGGATTGTTCCCATTCGATAGCCGTGGAGGAGATGGATGGGCAGATCGGAGGGTTTTCATAAGCAGCCTCTGGAAGTACAAGATATAAGAGGAAGGGATCGAAAGATCCGTTCATTAAATGCCGCACTTTGCCAAATGTAAGAACTGGAGAGTTCCTCCGCTAGATTTGCGTTGATATCACTACGCGGTATGACCTTCGTTGAAAATTTTCTCCACCAGTGTAGTGGATCTCGGTTTTGGGAGAGAAAAGCAGGCTCCTCTAGCCGCCATGGGGGGGAAACAAGGGAAGATAGAATTGGCTTCTGTAGAGATGGCTAAAAAAAAAGGGTGAGGAGGGAGCATAAGCAAAAAATGGTATGTGGCGCAAACATACAACCTCATGGGATTCAATATCCTGAGTTGACAGCTCAAATATATCAGGCACCATGTCAAGAGGGTCTAGAAGCCAGATTGGCTGCCCGTGTGTGCTGGTGGTTCCAGAGACGATGGGCTTTTGGTGCAACGGAATGATTGCGAAGACGTCCGCAGGGCGAAGAATACGATGTACGACATTGGTAGATAGAATAACACAAATTCCGAGCGCTTCCTCTGAGTTTATTGGGACATAATAAGAGCGGAGAAGTGATTCTGTCACGATACTCGCCAGGAGACGAGAGGTGACAGCAAAAGCGGCCCTCTCTGACGGCTGAAGATTTGAGGCCAGACTCCAAGTAAGAACAGAATCATGGGAGGGTGAAGGAGACGGATTTCTCGAGATGATGCTCTTCAGATTTCCCATCCCTACGAGAGGCGGGGGTGGAGACGAAGGCGAGTCAAAGCCATTGGACAAGTCCGGTCCATTTTTAAAGTCTGACTGCCGAAACGTGGGAAAGGCATTGAGAAAAAGGAGGGTCTTTGACAAAGCGACGGGGGTGTTGTTGAACGTAAAGCGACGCGAAGTGTTGTCGATGGTGAACGAACGTCACTCATGTTGTGTTGATCCCCCTTACAAGTATCTGATAAGATCCCCCATCAGCCGCAATCTGATTAGATTGCCTTGTTCTGTGTAACTTCGGTTTCCCTCCGTTCCGCTGACGGTGGAACTGAGCCCAGCTCGCACCCAGACGACGTAAACAAGTCGACATCAAGTTAATCAACGGAGGTCTGATTTGAATTTATTACGTCGATTACTGTAATCTAGCTGGTCTGTATGAATGAATGATAGTTTAACCCAAGCTAGCAGGAAAGTCCGTTTATGCCCCTCTCTCGCGCGCCGTCATCCTTATTACGCGTACTTTCCCGAGTGTATGAACTGGACCTGCATGCGCGCGAGCCTGGCAGCAGAGTCATTATCACATCAAGACCCTTTCTCGAAAGTCCGAGTCATGTATGTTCACTACGCAATTTTCCTTCCGGGCGAGGGAAGGGGGGTCCGCACGCGGTGTAGCATGCTGGGAAGTAAGTGTCTTCCTGTTTTGCTATCATCTACAATTCCGCGTGCAGAAACATGCCGCCTCTATGATACTCTAATCTCTGGTCAATTCATCTCTGGTCTATTCGAAGATCCAGGATGCGAGGTGGGCCTCGTACTGAACGATGCCCTCCGGGAACCAGCTGCAAAGAAGAGAAGGCGCGATACAAATCAACGTCGTATACGCTGAAAGGCAGAAAAAAAACACACAGTTTGATTTCCTTCTCGGCGTTCTCAACCGAGTCGGAACCGTGGCAAATGTTGCGGCCGACGGCGAGGGCATAATCACCGCGGATGGTGCCTGTGTTTTCGATGCGTAGCACACCATCGTATTGGGACAAAGGAGTAGCTCTAGGTTAGAGGGAGTAACGAACCGGGAGCAGAGGCCAGCGGGTTGGTTGCGCCAAGCATCGCACGGCCAGTCTTTACGGCGTCAAGACCTTGCCAGACCATGGCGACAACGGGGCCCGAAGCCATGTACTTAATAAGGCCAGGGAAGAATGGCTTTCCCTTCAAATCTTCGTAATCTGCAAAGTAGGAGTCCAGATGTTTAGTTTTGGGCGCAGGTATGCGTGATAGTGATGGAATTTACGTTTCTCGAGGTGAGCAGGGGTAGAGTGGACGAGCTTGAGAGCAATGAGTTTGAAACCACGCTTCTCGAAGCGGTTGAGGATGTCTCCAACTAGACCTCGCTGGACGCCGTCGGGCTATGATGGGATTGGATGACCGAGATGATCCTTGGGGCAGGGCGAACAGACCTTGACCATGATATACGTGCGCTCCTCTCGCACACTTTCAAATTGGCTCAAGCCTATTGCAAACTGGTACGCCAACCTCGCTGGCTATCGCAGGCTTGGTCTTGTCTACGATGATCTTCGTGAGTCTGCGTCCCACCTCTAAACTCCGCGCGTCGCCATTCTTTCATTTTGTGTTGTGCTGGGGCGAGGTATGGGTTAGCCAATACTCACAAGGCTATTCTTACAGTCGTAGAAGAGCGTCCCGATGTACAAAGGGTACGCTAGCTTTTATTTTCTGTTTCTTCGTTTGGACGATCGTTAAACCGCGACGTGTCGTCGAAGGCTCTTACTCGCTTGACGCCCCGTGAGGCCTATGACCGCGCGTTCCGATTCAAGCGTGCTTCTCAAGCTAGTGTCCTTCACAAGGATCTCCCAAAATCTGAATGGGTCAAGCCTGACGAAGTATGTCCCAACTCGAACACACAATCCCACCCACTCCGGAAAGTGGCTCATCTTCTTTCCTTATACTTAGGATATTCGGTACTTGAAACCTCACGTTATTGAGGTTTCCAAAGAGGATCAGGAACGACGCATCTGGGACACTATTAATGTCGCTAGAAAGTAGATGGTTTGTTGAAATTGCGTGATCCATCCATTCAATATATAGAAGCGACGCGAACTCCCTGTTGACAGTGGCAGGACAAGGCCCTCCCGTCTATAAGATCTAAGGAGGACACATCATTGGATTAGCCCCTTGCTTCCGTCAGAGGGGGTAATCCTTGTAGCTAACTGTATGTCTATGATGCTGAACAGGCCCTACAGACTGTTTAGGAATGGGAAATAACCCGTGATGTCAGAACACAATGCGTACATTGTACAACATTTTTCAGCGGTATCACCCATTTGTAGGTGTCTATCAGCACTTCGTCCCATCTGTACCACGTAGGGTTTCATGAACCTGATGGATTTTTGATAATTTCGGTTCCAGTCGCATATGGTCGGTGACGGTTTGGATGACTCTAAGTCCAACAAAATTGTTTTTCTGTTCACCGAAGTACCACAGAAGTCAAAGACGTACCCATCTCAATTTATTTAGTTTCCAACACTCGGCCAGAAAGCCTGGCGAATGTCATTTGAAGTTCAAATATATGTATTAATATGTAGAGGATGGCATTTAAGTTTGATCTGTATATAATTTTAACCGTACGTTTTGTAACGAGCAACATGGTGGATAGTCTTTGCATCCACTCCGGCTAAAATAAACATGTTGAAGGTTTAAGGAATGACTCGGGGTATAATAAAAGACGAGGAATTGTGCCATGGGACCCGCCCTTGCTAAACCGGAGCGCTCCTTACAGCATATGGTGTCGCACCATAGCTCGATAACCAGAATCACGTTCCGGCCCTGGCACCGCGAGCTCCTTCAAAGCGGCGTCGACGACGTCGGGATTGCGCAAGGGGACCGACTGGCTATGGCTATAGCTGCCGTTGCGCGGGTACTCGAACCTATTTTCGGCCATTGCCGTACGCAGGACGATGCCGTACTGTGCGCAAAGCCCGTGCACCGCGCACCACGGACCGGAGCGTGCTTGTTCATGGACGCCCCACATGACGTAGACGTCATTCGTGCGCAGCCTGAGGGTGCAATTGCGCCAGTGAGGTAGCCAGCGCGTGAGCGCGTCGAGCACCGCGAACGGCGCCACCTCCTCGGTGCGCAGCTCGTCCGCGGCGTACGAGAACTTGCCGAGGGAGGGAGTGCTGGCGACCCACCGAGTGCCGGCGATGATCAGGAGAAATTCGTGCTCCGGCATCTTCACGGCGTTGGGGAGCCGGCCGGTTTGCTTGAGGGTGAGCAGTTGGCCGACGATGTCCTCCGGGTCGTCCTTCCGCGAGAAGACGCGCATCGTAGGGGGCTGCCGGCGCGTTCGTGTCGTGGCGCCGTCACTGCGGGAATACTCAAACCCCCGCCAGCGATGGAGGCGGACGATCGCGTCCAGGTGTTTCCAGAAGAGCTGACGGCTGAAATAGGTCGGAAGGGGGACGTTGCAGTCGGCAAAGGCGTAGATCATGAAGAACGGATTGAAATCGTCGTTAAGGAGGCAGTCAAAGGAGTGTCTACGGTCTGCGAGCTCCCGCACTACCGCACGAGCCACGTCAAATGCATCGGCAGACACTGCAACCAAAATTCATGTCAGCAACTAAATCACCCAATGATATAATTTGGGTGGGACATACTAGATAATCCAAGTCGCTCTTGAGGAGACCCCTCCCGGTCGATCTGGGCGCCGTCCGCATAATCCTCACGGGCGTAACTTGAGCTCCCCGTACAGCTGAACCAACTAGAGTCTTTCTCAGTTGGGGCCTGAAGCATGATCCACTCTTCGAGATTCGGCCAGAGTTCACCGACAACATAGCGCAGGTTTTTCCAAATGCCCGTGGTATCGCGCTCTTCACAACCCCCACGCAAAAGGTTGTCCACGATCGTCCATCGGGAGTACTCTTGCGTGTCATCGTCCCAGCATTTAGTGATAATGGACATTAACTGGACGGTGCGGCGAGGGGGACCTGGCTCGCGTCGCTCTCTTCGAAGAGCAACAAGGTCGACTGGGGCAGACGGGGAGCGAGCTGGCGCTTTTGTGGGCGAAGCCGATCGCCTTCTCAGGCGCGGTGGTAGATTTTCGTATGAGACCCGGGGCGATTTAGGGCTGCCGAACTTCAAGGTAGGTGGGAAATCGTCAGACATGTTCGGGCGAGTAGGTGTTTCCGTTGCACTCGCTACTCGGCGCTGAGTCGGAGGTCCCATTGTGCTTGGGAGACGGGGCTTAGTGGGCGAACCCGTAGCGCTGGCCACCCGGGATCTGGTTGCCGAGGCGGACCTTTGCTGAGCCATTTCCGCGTATGCTTTGGGCGTGTAGAGCTTCACGGGTGTTCCGTCGCCGTACTTTGGGAATGGGCTGATTTGTGGGGTGGGCAAGCCAGTCGACATGACATGTAAACCTTTCTTCTTGCATGGTGTCTGTGAAACGGACGGACTAGCCTGAGGCGTTCGTATAGCAGGTAAGGACAGAAGCTTAGAAGGGGTCGAGGGCCTGCCTCGCTGAGGGGTCTGTTGAGGACTGGGGTATGAACGATAGTCAGACATGGAGAAATGGTCAGAATCCTAAGTTTTTTTTGGAACGTCTCTGCCAGTAAACCATGAGCTACGAGGTCTTTAATACCCCTCAGTGCCTCCACTTCCAGAAGTACCAAGCTTGTGACGAGCAGGACCACAACGTAGCTTCTTTGCGACGATAGTTAACCACATCATACATAGATTGTGGACAACGGGGTTCCAGAGATGATAGATGGCAACCGTGTAGACAACCGCAGTTTAATTGTGACCGTCCAGAATAGAAATGAGGAGGGAGACCACAGGCGTCATGACAAATCCCTGCTATCGCAAATTTTTTGACAGCGTAGCATGTAGGCCACAACCACAAACGAGGAAGGACGGCCAGAACCAAGGCCAGAACAATACTCAAGCCAATGTCGTGATGTCTAGTATGATGAATTGTGGCATTCTAGGATGGGGAGGGCACCTCTTGCAGTCCTCGAACGAATGAATGAACTATACTGGATTCCGGGCCAAAACCAGTGGAGTCGGTCTGACTCCCGAGCCGAAAATCAATCAGATGGGCGGAACCGGTCGGAAGCGATAGCGGGAGACCACGGAACTTGAAATCAGGAAAAAAATAAAACCGTGGGGTGCGCATACGCAATAAAGGGTGGAGATGTAAATCAAGATTATGTGACAAATATATGCGCCCGTACGATAGTAAGAGGAAGTGTGTCATTTTGCAGCAATAATGTATATACGAGTAACAAGACAGACGACGTTGTGCACGGATGAAGTGAAGACTATCACGAGTGGGGGAACAAACTAAAGTGTACAAGTCACATCTGTCTACGGGCGCGTGCAATATCGGTGTCCAGCCGGAAATTGGCGGGGTTCCAACGGACAGGTACATGAAGAGGGGAAGAAATGGGTTTTGTGCTGCGGAGGTAGAGTTATCATGCAAAGGGACAATAGCAGAAACGAGTAAGTTATGCAATGTGAGTGTGAGTTCTATGACCATGACTGCGAAAAAAATAAAACAAGATCAGCGGTGGCGTGAACGCGCCTTTGTCTCGGGTGTTGGCATGGTGCGAGGGACCAGGGGCAACTTGGCGTTGCGCACGATGTCACCACATGGGCATAATCACCGGCGCGGTGCAAGAGATGACAATGCTAGGCCCTGGGCAAGTTCCGGCTTCCAGGAGACGCGCTGCATAGCTTCGGCGAAGTCGACCCACTCTCGCCTTCTTTCCTTGCTCTCTAACCACTCCGAGTCAAGACTTGCGACGTCGAGTTCGAAAAAGTGATATGTCGAGGCGGCGGTTGGAACCGTGGTCACGAAGCGCGTGATGGTGCCACGCACGCCAGCTGAGGTAGATAATCATAGTGGAACAAGCGTGGGAGTACACGTCAGGATGAGGTAGGACGGGTAGAAGGGCAAAGGATTCGACCTTCTTCCGAGGCCTCTCTCAAGGCAGCAGCCTCAAGGGCAACGTCCGTGGACTCCCAACCGCCTTTTGGCACTATGTCAATCGTGCTGAGTCAGCAAGTGACTTTCGACTAAGGCCGTCCTTTTGGGAGCACTCACAGACCCAAAAATTTGGACGTTTTCTACTGGTAATGACGAGAACCTTGCCAGCTGCTCTGGCGATAGGAATAGCACAGCACACGACCCTTGGCGTTGAACGGCCTTTTGTAGACATGACGGGGACGGGGTAACGGATGGAATTTCGTGGAAGGGTTAACAAGGTGGGGACGAGGGAGGTAGTGGTAGAGAGCAAGGGAAAGATAGATATAGCAGCTAGAGGGGAGGCAGGGCGTTTAATTTGACTTCATGAGTCGAAATGTAGTGAGGGGAGCTAAGGGGAAGGGCTCGTATGTGGAAGCTGTGTTGTGATTGGCAGTGTCCAGGTGAATAAACGTAATGCAAGCTGGATGATGTGTTGCTTGTTGTTTCAAGGGTTGGTGGGGAAGGAACAAGATGAGGGTGAGATGGATGGAGGTGGCTGTCCTAAAAATTTGAGAGGAAAGGGTGAGAAATGGGTAACGGGGGCGGAGTGAAGGGAGAGAGAAAATGTAGGCAGGAAAAGAGCGAAAGAAAGTAAGCTATTATAAGAGAAAAAAATACGAGTAGGAGGATAGAAAGAATTAGGCGCGGCTTGTGTGGGTGTCGTGTGGCTGACAACGGCGTCAACCAACGACCCGCTCTGGTTCACGCACGTTCTTCGGTTTTTATTTTATTTAATATTCCTTTTCACACGGGTCAATGATCTCATCGGTCACACGCCACACGCCATCGGCATGATCAGCTTGCACTCCATCTAGATCAAGACCTGTATTTCAGGCCCTCAAACAAGCACTCTCCCTAAATTAGTTTGCCTCCAAATCACTTGTCACACGACCACCTGCTCATAGTCTCGTCTCTATTCGTTCCAACTTAAATTTCGTCCATCAGTCACACCTGACCCATGGGACTAGAGTGATACTCACGCAACCAAGAACATGCAAACCACCCCGAACGCCATCGCCCCAAACTGCAATTTTTTTTCGTCAGCACAAGGGAGCCACCCCCCGATGCACATTGTGGTCCGTACCTCACGCAGTGCTTGCTTACCGCTCTTGCTCTCTTCCAAAAGTCTGACATGGAATCAGCCCTCTCTTTCGATCAGAAAAACAAAGTGGAGCCCACGTAGGTAAAACGGCAACAGCGCCAATATACAAAAACCCGCCAGCAACAAAGGGGATAACCTGTTCGCATACCAGTATTAGATACTCTATCTCGTTAGCGTGCTTTTAGGCGCACATACCATATCAGCGAGTTGCACAGTTGTGCCCAGCAATCCTGCCGCAGTTTGCCGCACCGCCGCAGCAAGATCAATAGACCCGTCTTCTACATGTGAAGAAACCGACAAATTGTGAACCATGATTCCCATGAATGTTCTGCACAAAATAGGTTCAATATATTCCCATTGTTCGAAGCACATATGGCGAGCTTACCCAACCTACGAAACGAAATGCGGCCGGATCGAGATGAGCAAAATCAAATAGTCGACCAAAGTGAAGAATATGCGCGCTACGCAAACTCACAAAGGCTCCAATAGCCGTCAGGAATTGTGATTGCATGGCTTGCCGTTTTGTGAAGCCGCTACGGATAAGAATGCTATAGTCAGCAATCTCATGGGGTATCTCATGCGCGAAGCACGCCAGCGTCGTAGTCGCGCCGATTAAGGGACTAGAATAAAATGACGCCGCCATCCTAGTTCGCCAGTGAGATAGGAATGCCGAAACGTGACAGAAAAATGGGGCTCCTCACGCAAGGCCATCCGTGCTGCCGCGGATGCACGTCAGTAAGCGTCCTAGCAAACTCAGCTGGGAACCAACTCACATGTTGTGGACAAAGTCACCAAACAAGTTCAGGTACGCTGACAGTTTCGAAGGACCGCCCATGTGACCGTCCTCGTTACTTTGGTGATGCTTACGGTCGTCAGGTTGTTGTTCCTCATTGACCTTACGGCGCGACCTCAGGTTGTCACCCACGGTATTAGGCTCGACAGCGGTGGAAATACTCTCCTCGGGTATCGCAACGGCATGATCAGAAGAATGTGCGTGACCCTCACCCCCGCCTAAGACACGGAGCGTTTTTTCCATGATAAAGAACGCCGCAAATCCAAGGAAGATGGCTAAGCTACATGAACGTGCGTTTATGAAAGCTCCGACGGAAGAGGGTGACAGACAGCGATTGCCGTCATCGATGACGGACTTACCCAACAAGAATATTGCGTTTCTCCTCGACCATCACGAAATGTACAGCCTCGTCCTGGTGCTCTCCGAGAAATGAATGAGGTACGAGATGTAGAAACACGTCGGAGAGCAATCCACCAGTCTAGATAGCAAATAAGTCCTTTTTACGAGGTTCCGGATTGGTCCGGTTGAGCCTGGGCGCAAACACGCACAGCGAAAGCCGTCATTGTGTTCAGGGTGTTGCGATTAATTTGCGCTGGGATAAAAGCCAATATAAAGTTGGGAACGCTGTCATATTGCGAACGTGTCACTTCACGTGGGTCACCGTGCAGTAAATGTGTCATAAACCTACGAACTGATGTAGAACGTCCCCAGGACTGGCGGGTAGGGGTTGTCAAGACAGGATCAGAATTCTACCCACCAACAGGTACCAGATTCGCATCATCACTGACCAGAATTCCAAGCAGGGCCAAATGGAAATAGGACGGCAAACACCTGACGCATAAAAGGAGATTCATCACCAGCGATCTCCTTCTTGAGAGCAGAGAGCTGTTTGACTGGTAAGCATTGGGCGATTTCCGCTTCCTTTAACGGTTAGAAGACGAGTATAATATACGCGAAGACAAGGGCAAGGGGCGTGTGGCGCACGTGCGACCGTAAGTCAGCTTATAATCACAACATGTGGTAGGAACGAGAGAAGCGAACCCGGACGAGAAGAGTGTTGGATGGGTTGCTCGAAGTCGCGCCGACGGAACTTAAAAGACAACAAAGAAAGATTACGAATAAAAGAACAAAAGGAGAGGGAGTGGGCGTGGGCATGGGCATTCGCGAGCGAGAGACCATGCGGGGACGCTGTCTGGGTGTGGTGGTGAGAGAGTGGACGAGATGAATGCTCGTGATCGTGTTGTCACAACACCCAAACCATGACCAGGGCATTGGCTGCCGTCATTATCTTATCACAACATCTCTCAGCTCATCGACATGTCGACGTCGAATAGTCCACCTCACCCACGTCCAGAAGCGTCCTCACAGTTCCGCGATGATGTCACCAATTTCGATCTTGTTAGCTCGACGTCTCTCGGCCCTGCCTCTCAAGGGCTAGGCTCAGGCAAAAGGAAACGAGAAGACGACGACGACACCGCATCCGAGGCAGTAGACACATCCAAAATTAGGAAAAAACTGAAGGTGGAGGGAGCTCCGGGGGTCGAGGTCGAGTTCCCGCTCTTAAGACCTGAAACCGTCCCCGATACTCTGGCGACCGCTGAGAACCCCGCGGATGTACGCAATTCCCTCCTTCCAAGGCCTTACTATTGCTAACCTTCCATACAGAACGCCGAGTCGCGAACATCACTCGGTCTTGAAGACGAATCGGCCCACACGGAGTCCCGCACCGCTGCATCGACTCTGCCAACAACACCGACAGCCCAATCAGATCCACCCTCTTCTCCAATCTCGCTTCGATCAATGTCTGCCCCTCCAACATCCCCAGTTGTCACCGTTGGGTCATATCCTCTGCCCAATCCGACCAGTCTCCCATCCGAGCCCGAGCCGCTTCATACCTATGCATGTCCGATTTGCTTTGCCTCGCCGACTAACGCAACTCTTACGCCCTGCGGCCATATCATGTGTGGCGAATGCTTGTTCACTGCTGTGGGGTCAGCAGCGGCACGTATGGGGATTGCCAGCCTTGCTGTAAGGTCAGTCCGGACGGTGATCGTCACATAAGACTCTAGTTTGAATTGGTTCGCAGGTGTCCCGTTTGTCGTGCTCCGATACCTCATTGGGATGGTAGGGGTGGAGGCGTTATCGGTCTGCAACCTCGTGTGGTCATCACCATTTGAGTGACTATATGGACTGCAACATATCACTGCGCCTACTGCTCAGCTCGGGTATCCCTTGACATGTTGTCAGAGTCTAAGAATGTGGCTTTGCCCCTTCACATTTATTGTGGTCTTCACCGGACATAATCCCACCAAATTGAGGTGTGTTCTCCAGACCATCACGCAAAGATGTTGGGCACGCGGGAGGGTCATGGCCACTCGGAGGCGCCTTTCCGATTGTCGAGGCACATTAAAGCAAAGCGCTCTTGTATTTAAATTTTCCATTCAACTCTCACCATTGCCCACATCTTTGAACGAGACGAATTCGGAACTTGTCCGTGATGACAGTAACAACCATTTCGGAGTATCCCACTCCAACGGAAGCGGCCGTTGTGCGCGTCGCTGAACAGTTCATGGAGGAGACAATGTCCAAATTCTCCGATGCTTCCCACGACCCCCATCACGGTCAGCACACTCCCATGCGCGTCGCACGGCTTGACCAGAACCTGCCCCTCCAGTCCGTCGCGTCCGCCGAACCGCCCTCCGCCTTGCCCGAGCCCTTTTGTCTCACAGCGACGGAGATAGCGCGCGCTCGGGCTCCCACCAGCAGGCGCGGGCGCCGCCGGACCTGCTCACGGTCGAGCTCAGCGCGCTGCTGCACGACGTCCTCGACAAGAAGTACGTCCCGCCGTCCTCGTACGGGCACGATGCGCGTGCCTTCTTTGAGCCCTTCTTCCGGCGCGTGGCGGGGGCGCGCGGCGTCGGTGCAGATGGGGCGATGTTGGACTTGCGCGCGGACGGACGCGCGGACGCGATCGTGAGGATCGTCGAGAACGTCAGCTGGTCGAACGAGCAGCGCCTGCGCGCGCACGGCGAATGGGGCCCGTGGCACGAGTCGTGCGTAGAGCTGCACTGCGTGCAGGATGCCGATCGGCTCGATGCGATCGGCGCGTTCGGTGAGTGCGTTTTATCTGTCCTTTCGTGTGCGGACGATGGA
>WNFR01008571.1_pt1 | contig 14382 bp, 11 predicted proteins | sample 5400221 | NCBI WGS metagenome assembly WNFR01 (sample SAMN13153357, study PRJNA577476) | soil metagenome | isolation source: 40 cm soil under Madrone tree | place: USA:California | collected 2016-06-14 | reverse complement strand
ATGTAGTTGTCAGTAACATCGGTGCCAACCAGGATTTTGCCTTTACCCGGCTTTCCATCCTTACCGGTAGAAGTGAACGTCGCCAGACTATAGTCATCGCTCAGTTCTTTCGCCGGATCGATCTTAATGTCCTTCTCGTCCATTGACTTCAGAACATTTTCGGCTCGCTTTAGCAAATCATCCTTAGTGAGCGACTTATCCTTAAACGCAATGACCATCGTTCCGATCTCGTAAGGAGCCGGCACACTCGCCAGGTAAACATCAACACCGTCAACGTTCTGCGATGAATCCTTGGTTCCCGCCGGGACGTAGAACTCATAGCCCTTAACGTCGTTGTACATCCTGACCCAGTCTGAGGGAACCGGATTGGTAGTGGGTGGCTTCTTTTCATTGGCTTTGGGTGACGTTGCAGCCGTGGCCGGCGCTTTCGGCGCGGGTGTCGAAGAAGCAGTATTAGCAGCCGGTTTTTGAGCGCAGCCGCCGGTTAGAAGTGCCACGGCACTTAAAAGCAGTAAAATCCTTTTCATCGATCCTCCTGAAGTAATTATGTTTGGGAAATCAGTCCCTCGAGGGGCAAACCCGGACACCGGGCCTTCGCGGGAAAATCTGTCGACCTAATCGAGGAGCAGCCTCCACAATTAATTTGAATAGCGGCGGTAACTCTAGTGCATAGGGCAAGGTAAGTCAACGCAATCAAGAAACTCAGTAAGACCAATTTGGAATCAAGGTCTCTTAGAGGAAGTTGCTGATTAGTTGACGGGCGAAGCCGATAGCGAGACAAATCAGCCCGACCTTTGCCCATCGATCATATTTTTTGGCTAAGGATACTTGGTTCTGGTCGGTTCCTTCCAGCAAGAGTGCCGATTCTCCGTGTCGATTAATATCGGACGGTAATCCGAATTTCCAAACAAGCAGCGAGCCGACAATGCCAAATACTAGCCCCGCACTATTAACGATCTTGGCGCTCAACATTTCGGGCTAGTTATACATGTCGCGTGTCCCTCAATCAATGGCGGGCGGGTTTTCAAAAAGACACCTACTGAGAATGGGTACAGAACCGCGAGCGGTAGCGAGCGGGATAAGCATTCAACTTGCGCGAAGGGCTCTCAAAGATAGTCAACGTTTTGAGCTTGAGTCTTTATCCCGCTCGCTACCGCTCGCGGTTCTGTAACGTTTTGCCGTCTGCTTCTCGAACGACATGCATCCGTACTTTTTGGGCAAAGCCAACATTTTCCGGAAACCGTTTCAAACGGTTCCCCTTCCCAAGCGATCAGATTCCGTTTCGCAAAATGCCCTCTCGCAGTTATGATATCGCGCTACAGACCAAGAGAGATGAATGCCCTACCCATTATTGTCGGCACGCTCTGCATCCTGGCGATCGCTTATCGCTACTATTCGGCTTTCATAGCGGCGAAAGTGCTGGCGCTCGATGACTCGCGGCCGGTACCGTCGACAACAATGTATGACGGCCACAATTATTATCCAACCAACAAGTGGGTTTTGTTCGGTCATCACTTCGCGGCTATCTCCGGCGCCGGGCCTTTGATTGGTCCAGTGCTGGCAGCGCAATTCGGATTCCTGCCGGGACTGCTGTGGCTGGTTATCGGAGTCTGCCTGGGTGGCGCGGTGCACGACTTCATGATTCTCGCCGCGAGCGTCAGGCGCAAAGGAAAATCGCTGGCTGAGATCGCGCGGACTGAAATCAGTCCGCTGTCGGGGCTGGTCGCGGGAATCGCGATTCTTTTTATCGTGGTAATTGCCCTGGCCGGTCTGGGTCTGGTGGTGGTTAACGCTCTGGCTGAATCGCCATGGGGAACTTTCACGGTCGGCTTCACCATTCCTCTGGCTCTGTTCATGGGTCTTTACATGTATCGCTTTCGCAAAGGAAAGATCCTGGAAGCGAGCGTGATCGGCGTGATCGGAATGTTGTTGGCCGTCTATCTCGGCGGCAGGATTGCCGACTCATCCTGGGCCGCGGCGTTTACGTTGTCACCGCATAAAGTAACGCTGCTGATGGCGGGATACGGCTTTATTGCTTCGGTTCTGCCGGTTTGGTTGCTTCTCTGCCCGCGTGATTACCTTTCGTCTTATCTCAAGATCGGGACCGTGGCCTTCCTGATCATTGGAGTAATCCTGGTTCACCCAAACCTGCAAATGCCGGCCGTGACACCATTCGTGTCCGGCGGCGGTCCGGTGATACCGGGCAAGGTTTATCCATTCGTCTTCATTACGATCGCCTGCGGGGCCATCAGTGGATTTCATTCGCTAATTTCGTCGGGCACCACGCCCAAGATGATCGCGAAGGAATCCGATGCGCGCATGATCGGTTATGGCAGCATGTTAATGGAAGGAGTCGTCGGCGTGGTCGCCTTGATCGCCGCGACGTCTCTGTTCCCGGGCGACTACTTTGCGATCAATACCCAGCAGAAGACCGACGCACAGAAGGCGAGCTACGTTCGCATGGTCGATGCTGAAACCGCCCAGGGCTTCAACCTGAAAACGCAGGAGCTCGATCGTTTAGAAGCAGACTCAGGCGAGAAGGTGCGCGGCCGCACCGGCGGCGCGGTAACACTCGCGCTGGGCATCGCCAAGATTTTTGACGGCATTCCCGGCCTCCGTGGTTTGATGAAATATTGGTATCACTTCGCGATCATGTTCGAGGCGTTATTCATCCTGACGACGATCGATACCGGCACCCGCGTGGCCCGCTTTCTTTTAGGCGAATTCGGGGGACGTGTGTTCCGAAAACTGGAAGAACCTAACTGGCTGCCGGGATCTATCGTTACCAGCGCGCTGGTGGTTGCGGCGTGGGGGGCATTTATCTGGAATGGATCGATCTCCACGATCTGGCCGATGTTCGGCATCGCCAACCAACTTCTGGCGGCGGTGGCCTTGTGCGTCGCGACTACTGTCATCATTAATATGGGCAAGGCGCGATACTGTTGGGTAACCATCGCACCGCTTTCATTCGTCGCCACGACGACGCTGGTCGCCGGATGGGACTCAGTTCGCGACATCTTCTGGCCGCAGGCGCAGAATCCTTTGACAGCCACGCAGGGCTACATCAACACGTCGCTGACTGTTCTGATTATGACTGCGGCGGTGATTGTTTTAATCGATTCAGTGCGTAGGTGGATTAGTGGTCGCAAACCAACTGAACTGGCTCCCGACTCTGCTCTGGCGGAAGCCTGAGAACTCCAGGAGCGTAACTCCTTGCTCGATAGTGTTCCGTTAGGATTGTTGCTCGCCGCTAATCCGGCATGTATCTCATAATCATCGTCGAAAGCCGAAAGTTGGCGCTCCAGACCGAAATAAGAAGCTGCCCTCGTCACCTAACCGCGATCCTCGAAGCGACTGATTCGCTGTTGTATCTCGTGGATGATTTGCTTTACCTGCGCGATGTCACTCTCACTTAGGTAGGGAACGAGTTCTTCAAGAAGCCGCTCGATTGGCGGGCTATAGGCATGCAGCAAAGTAGCCACATCGTTTTCATAAAGACCCACGCGCGTAAAGTTCCCTTGCCGGTAGAGCGACGGAAGCGCGTAGAGTTTCAGCAGAATCAAGCCTTCGACGGTAGCGCAGAGGATATCCTGTTCTACAAAATGCCGAGTCGCTGTGTAGCTCTTCCGCACGTGATCGAATAGAGGGTTGCTGGTCAGAAGCACATCAACCTTCAAGTCGCCGAACTTGCCGCGGGCGAAATCCTGGTCACGAGTCGTCACGATTAGTTCAGGCATTTGCTCAACCGAAGACACCGCCATAATCAGATCGATGTCTTCCGTATTCCGCCCTTCAACGTATTGAAGCAAAGCAATGCCGCCGACAAGTACGTATTCGATTTGGCGTTCGCGAAGCAGAGAGAAGAACCGGGCCACGGTTTCGATAAGGAAGTCTGAGTTCACTGAAGGTTCCTGATGATTCGCTGGCTTGAATACAATCGCATTGCGAACGACTTCGCCGATATGCACCCTGAGTGAGATGTCTGGTGAACTCATGCGGAATTTTCGTTTTCAAGTTTAACTTAGAAGCGAATCAATGACTATGAAATAAATCAGCAATAATAAGCGACTTTTCAGGGCGGCTTTATCTCGCCAAACGCGTAAACGAAACGGAAAGGATTCTCTTAATAGTGAATTTAATGTCGAACTTTGCCACGGCGATGCGTCGCCGACTATTGATGCTCTTATTTGTAATGCTCGGAAGTGCGCTCGGCACGCCCGCTGTCCTGGCTCAACCACGCGAGGGCGGTGAGGCCGCTCTGAAGCTGCCCGACCTCTCCTCAGTAACTTTCATGGGGATTGACGGACACACGCTCTTACTGGTGGGTCTGGTGTTTTGTTTTCTCGGCTTGATGTTCGGTTTGGCGATTTACATTCAGCTTAAGAACCTGCCCGTGCATCGCTCAATGCGCGAAATTTCAGAGCTGATCTACGAAACCTGCAAGACCTACCTCACTACCCAGGGCAAATTCATAATGATCCTTTGGGTATTCATCGCGGTGATCGTGGTGGCTTATTTCGGCGTGCTGCGGCCGGTGCCCGGACATCCGGTGGCGCTGACGGTGCCGATGATCTTGTTCTTCAGCTTAGTCGGCATTGCCGGGAGTTATGGCGTGGCGTGGTTCGGAATTCGGGTCAACACGTTCGCGAATTCTCGCACCGCGTTCGCAAGTTTGGAGGGCAAGCCCTATCCGATCTACGCGATTCCGCTTAAAGCCGGCATGAGTATCGGCATGCTCTTGATCAGCGTCGAGCTGCTGATCATGCTCTTCATTCTTCTTTTCATTCCCGGTGAGTACGCCGGTCCCTGCTTTATCGGCTTTGCCATCGGCGAGAGTTTGGGTGCGGCGGCACTGCGCATCGCCGGCGGCATCTTTACCAAGATTGCCGACATCGGTTCGGACCTGATGAAGATCGTCTTCAAGATCAAGGAAGACGACGCCCGCAACCCCGGCGTAATTGCCGACTGTACCGGCGACAATGCCGGCGACTCTGTCGGACCCAGTGCCGACGGTTTCGAGACTTACGGTGTTACGGGCGTCGCTTTGATTACTTTCATTTTACTGGCGGTGCCGAATACCAGGATCCAGGTGCAGTTGCTGGTGTGGATTTTCGTCATGCGCATCATGATGCTCGTGTCCAGCGCCGTTTCGTATTTCGTGAACGCGGCAGTCGCCAAGGCCCGTTATGCCAACGCCGGCGATATGAACTTTGAAGCTCCACTGACTTCGCTGGTGTGGCTGACCTCGATCGTTTCGATCGCGCTCACCTATGTCGTCTCTTACTTGATTATTCCTGTACTCGATGGCGACGGGACGCTCTGGTGGAAACTGGCGTCGATCATTTCGTGCGGCACGCTCGCCGGCGCAGTCATTCCCGAATTGGTCAAAGTATTTACTTCGACCAGCTCTCGCCACGTACAGGACGTCGTCAAGTCATCTCAGGAGGGTGGCGCGTCGCTCAACATCCTGTCGGGCCTGGTGGCCGGCAACTTCTCGGCGTATTGGCTGGGCATCAGCATCGTCGCTTTGATGGGCGTCGCTTTCCTCGTTAGCACGATGGGGCTCTCGATACTTATGGCCGCGCCCGCGGTATTTGCGTTCGGCCTGGTGGCTTTCGGATTCTTAGGGATGGGTCCGGTCACGATTGCCGTCGATTCCTACGGCCCGGTGACTGACAACGCGCAATCGGTGTTCGAGCTTTCGCTGATCGAACAAGTGCCGAATATAGCCGAGGAGCTTAAGAACGATTTCAACATCAACGTGGTCTTCACCCGGGCCAAGCACCTGCTCGAAGAGAACGACGGCGCCGGCAACACCTTCAAAGCTACGGCCAAACCCGTGCTGATCGGGACCGCGGTCGTGGGCGCTACGACGATGATCTTCTCGATCATCATGGCCTTAACCGACGGCCTTACCAAAAACACCGAGAGCCTGTCGTTGCTGCACGCCCCATTCGTGCTCGGCCTGATTACCGGTGGCGCCATTATCTACTGGTTTACCGGCGCATCTATTCAGGCGGTGACGACCGGGGCCTATCGCGCGGTTGAGTTCATCAAAGCCAACATCAAGCTGGAAGGCGTGGAAAAAGCGTCGGTCGAGGACAGCAAGAAAGTCGTGGAAATCTGCACCAAGTATGCGCAGAAAGGCATGTTCAATATTTTTCTGACCGTCTTCTTTTCTACCCTGGCTTTTGCTTTTCTCGAGCCGTTCTTCTTTATTGGCTACTTGATCTCGATCGCGGTGTTCGGCCTCTATCAGGCTATCTTTATGGCCAACGCCGGCGGCGCCTGGGACAACGCCAAGAAGGTTGTCGAGGTCGATCTCAAACAGAAAGGCACGCCGCTTCACGATGCCACGGTAGTCGGAGACACGGTGGGCGATCCTTTCAAAGACACTTCGTCAGTCGCGCTGAATCCGGTGATTAAATTCACGACGCTGTTTGGTCTGCTGGCGGTGGAGCTAGCGGTGAGTATTGGCAGCGAGACCGGCGAGTTTGGAAAGAATGGACCGCTGGTGACCCATTTCCTGGCCGCGGTCTTTTTTCTGATCTCGGTCTTTTTCGTCTGGCGCTCTTTCCATAAGATGCGCATCGGGGCGGAAAACCAGGAAAAAACATAGGACCCATTGGGTCTATTGGACCTATACTGAACCCATGATTCGTTCGATTCTGTTCCCGACTGATTTTTCAGCCGTTGCCAACAGCGCTTTCCCGTTGGCGGTGGCGCTGGCGGCGCAGTTCGATGCGATCGTTCATTCCGTTCACATCTCGCACGGCGGCGATCCGCACATCACCGAAACTTCAAGGTACGAATTTCCCGGCCTGCCCACTGGTTCGTCGTCGGTGCGAGTGATCGAAGCGATTATTCCCAAGGGTGATGAAGACCCGGCCCAGGTGATCATGCGTCACGCCGCGGAGCGCGTTTGCGATCTGATTGTGATGGCCTCGCACGGACGTTCCGACGTGGCCCAGTTCTTCCTGGGCCGCAGCGTGGCCGAGCAGGTGGCGCGCGATTCGAAAATTCCGACGATCATCGCACGGATGTATGGTCCACGCCGCACTACCCGTCCGATTGATCGTTTCAAACGTATTCTTTTCGTGACGGACCTGCGAGAAGAGTCAAAGCATATTTTGAGTGTCGCTGCTGCAATCGCCGGCAAGACCAAAGCGGATTTGGAAACTCTTTGTATTTTCAACGAGGGCGACGAAGAGCCGGCCGACGGCGGGAAGGCAATCCTGCAGAGGTTTTTTACCGAAGCAGGTTCTGCGTGCGGTAAGTTTAGACGGCTGCACGGCGGCGTGGGCGAAGAGGTAGTCGAGTACGCCGGGCGTCACAAAGCAGATCTCGTCGCAATTACGACCACCCTTGGCTCTGGTGGTGATCCGAATTTAACCGACACGGCTGAGTTCATTCTGCGCAACGCACCTTGTCCGGTTTTGTGTGTGCGATCTTAAAAAGCAGAAGTCAGGGGTTAGGAAAAAATGGATAATGCATTTGCCAAAAACGAGACCCTCCTAAGCATCGCTCTGGCGCCTTTTGACGTTGTGCGCCAAGTCGGTCTGGTAATCGGTTTTAGCTTATTGACTGCCCTGTCCGCACAGGTAGTAATCCCGACCGGTGGGGTACCAATCACTGGACAGACCTTCGCCGTGTTACTCACCGGGGCGTTGCTGGGATCGCGTCTGGGAGCGATGGCAATGATCGTTTATCTGGCCGAGGGCGCCAGCGGATTGCCATTCTTTCAAACCGGTCACTTGGGACTTTTCTATTTGATGGGTCCAACTGGAGGCTATCTTATTGCCTTCCCGGCGGCCGCCTACATAACCGGGGCATTCGCGGAACATGGTTGGGATCGCCGCTTCTTCACCGCCGCCGCCGCGATGGCGATCGGATCAGCAATCATTATGTTGAGTGGCTGGGCCTGGTTCTCAGTCCTGATGCGCACCTCTCCAATGCTGACTCTGTATGCGACTGTAATTAAGTTTATTCCCGGCGACATCATTAAGATCTCACTCGCCGCAGCCGTGCTGCCCTCGGGGTGGAAGCTGTTGGGTAGCGGCCGCACTAGACGAATCAAACCTTGAATTCCCGTTAAGGTGTTTTGAAACGTAAGAGTTTCAGATCTAACGTGCTTAGTCGGAAAGTATTAATCGTCCCTGTCCTCATTACCGCGCTTTCCGCATTAGGTTATGCACGCCTACCGCAAAAGGCTCTTCCGCAAAACGACAACTTTCAAGATACGAGCAGAAAGGCACGCCAGTTGGTGACCGAGGCCAAAGTCTCGGCATTGAAACTGAAGGATAGTTTCCAACGAGGGTTAGTTCTCGATGAGATTGGCGCGGCTGAGGCGAAGCTCGGGGACTTGGATGCAGCGGTCGAGACTGCGAACCAAGCCTACCCAAACACAATGGCCACGCTTACCGCAATCGGAGAACAGCTTGGCGAATCTAACGATTATCTTAAAGCCGAAGCCATCCGACCGAAGCTCAAGGGCGGCGGGTCTTCCACTGTTTTTGCGTTCATGGCACAGCAGCAAGCTAGGAAGGGCAACATTGCCGAGGCCCTACGGATAACTGACAAGATTCAAGCTCCGGAAGTTCGTAGCGATGCTCTGGAGTGGATCGGGCAGCAGCAAATCGCGTCTCGAGACTACGCTGGCGCGCAAAGAACATTTGCTTTGGCCAAGGCCGCCGATCCAAACAGACACTCCAGCCCTGATGATATGGAGGTGATGCTCGCAGAAGCGCAGCTTGCCCAAGGTAACACGGAAGAAGCGCTTGTTGCCGTGTCGTCCATGAAATCTCCTGAGGTGAGATTCTTGACGATGCTCGCCTTCGCCGAAGTGCTTTCGCGGAAGGGTGACAAAGTCAGAGCCTCCGCCTGGCTTGAGGATGCGTTGCGCCAGTTGCCAACCGGGCCGGCGCACGACTTTTCGCGGTATTTCACGATACCGTTGCGAGTAAAACTCGGTCAGAAGGAGCGCGCTTTGCGGGAGGTTGCCGCACTATCAGCCGACTTTCGCGTTAAGGGCTACTTGGCAATGGCTGTCGTCTGCGCTGAGATGAACGACCTTGCGTGTGTGCAAACTGCAGTCGAAGCAATGAAGTCTGGGATAACGTCCGAGAGCGAAGCTGAGAGACGTTCGGACTTTGGTTCGAACCTTATGATTCTCAACGTTACCGCCGCCCTTATCGATAACGGTCAACTTGGGGCGGCGTCGCGCCTGCTCGCGCCCATTGAACAACCCCATGATGACGGTTCGTGGAAGAGCTTTATCCAACCACATGCGCAGTTGCAGCGCGTGTTCATATTGGCGCAGCAGAACAATTTCAAGGAAGCACGCGCCCTGGCGTTGAACATGCAGCCCGACTCAGTATCTGATGTTCAGCGCGGCACCGCCTTGCGCACAATAGCAATACTACAAACGAACAGGTCAGGAGTTGCGTTATCGCAATCATGGGCATCAGCTCTAACGGATCATGAAGATCGAGCGTATGCGCTACTTGGAATCGCGCAGGCCTTACTTAAAACTGGTGACGTGAAGTTGCATTACAGCGCGATTCAGATTCATTAGACTAACCGGCCGACGCTACTGTAACTGCTCGCCCTTTGTTTCGTAAGCGCCAGCTCCATGAACTTCGCCCCCGGCACCGGATTGTTGTAGTAGGCATCGATCTCCTTGAACCCAAGTGACCGGTAGAGAGCGATCGCGTCATTCATTTTTGGCGGCAGAGTGTCGAGTCGCATCCTTTCGTAACCGATATGCTTTGCCTCCCGAATAATCTCTGCCGCGAGTTTTCGGCCCAGACCATGACCACGAAACTCGGAACGCAAAAATAGACGTTTGATTTCGCAGATGCCGTCACCAATCTTTCGCAGTGCCACACAGCCGGCAACTCTTTCGTCCACGACAGCCAAGAGAAGTCGCCCATCCGGCGGCGCATAACTGCCCGGAAGTTCCGCAAGTTCCTTTTCAAAGTTCTGAAAGCAGAGATCCACTGCCAGCCACGCTTCGTATTCTTTGAAGAGTTCGCGAGCGTGATCGATGTCTTCGGCGGAGTCGGCTCGAATGATTTCGGTGAGTGAGAAGTCGTTCATGATCTTTAGTGGCACAGACTCAGTCTGTGATGGTTCGCGGCTCCGCCGCCTGATGTGCGGAAAGGTTCCGCCTTTCCGAAAAAGCCAAATCTTTTCAGAGGCTCCGCCTCCGATTCACTCTGGAGGCATAGCCTCCTCCCACGGCAAAGAGCGTGACGGAAAGGCGGTAGCCTTTCCTCGCTTTTGGAGATGATTCGCCACCTCGGATCACAGACTGAAGTCTGTGCCACCTAAAACAAAATGCGCGGCAAGCAAAAAGGTGGCTCGGCCTTCAGTCCAACTGAATCAGGCCGAGCCTCTTTGCTTAACCGCGCCATGCGCGTTCTTCTTGATTTAACTTAGGCCGTGAACGAAGAGCCGCAGCCGCAGCTTCCCGTCGAGTTCGGGTTCTTGAAAGTAAAGCCGGAACCCATCACGTTCTGGACATAGTCGATTTCGACCCCGTTCAGATATTGCGCGCTGAACATATCAACGAACAGACGCACACCGTTGTCATCGAGGATAAAATCGCCCTGGCGTGATTCTTCTTCAATATTCAAGCTGTACTGAAAGCCCGAACAGCCGCCGGGAACAACGCGCACGCGCAGACCGGCTGTCTCTGGAAGGCCCTCTTCGCTGGTCATAAACTTCTTGATCTCGCCGGCCGCCGGTTCGGTAACACTCAAGCTCACAGACGGCGCCGCCGGAACTGGGGTGGCCGTGGACGTAGTGGTGGTTTGATTCGCTGACATATTCAATTAACTCCTGTTTTAAATCTTCGTTTGTAGATTATCAATGCCCAAGTCATCTTACTGAGATTTTCGCAAAACGACAAGCTCTGGTTTCATGGCCTCGATCGAGACCTGGCGGGCTACTTCTTCAGCCACTTTTCGAAAAGCCCGGGCCTGCGGCGATTCAGGGTGACCGACCACGACCGGCACGCCCTTGTCACCTCCCTCGCGTACTTCGATCCCCATCGGAATCGACCCGAGAAAGGCCACGCCGTATTCCTGCGCCAGCTTTTCGCCGCCGCCTGCGCCAAAGATGTGGTAGCGATTTCCGGTATCCGGCGCGATGAAGTAACTCATATTCTCTATCACGCCCAACACCGGCACGGCCACAGTTTCGAACATGCGCAGAGCCCGGCGCACATCAATCAGCGCGACCTCTTGCGGCGTCGTCACCAGTACCGCCCCTTGCACCGGCACGAGTTGCGCGAGACTAAGTTGCACATCGCCCGTGCCCGGCGGCATGTCCACTATTAGATAGTCGAGTTCACCCCACTTCACGTCCGTCAGAAACTGTTTGACCAGCCCGTGCAGAATCGGACCGCGCACGATTAGGGGTTTATCGCCCGGCTGCAGCACAGCCATCGAAATCAGTTTTACGCCATAGGCTTCGACCGGAATCAACTTGTTGACTTCGATTTCAGGCTTGGCCTGACCAGCGCCCATCATTATCGGCACGTTCGGGCCGTACACATCCGCGTCCATCAAACCAACCCGCGCGCCATCGAGTGCCAGGGCAACGGCAAGGTTCACCGCGACTGTCGATTTGCCGACGCCTCCCTTGCCCGACGAGACGGCGACGATGTTTTTGACGCCGGGCACTGACACTTTGTCACCCAGACCTCGGCCCTTTGGCACTTCGGCATCCATGGTTACTTTGACGGAACTAACTCCTGGGATTGCGCTCACAAGTTCACGAGCGGAGGTTTCCATTTCTTCTCGCACCGGACACGCAGGCGTAGTCAGGACGATGCGAAATGAAACCTCGCCACCTGTTATCTTCAGATCTTTAATAAATCCGAGCGTGACGATGTCTTTGTGCAGATCGGGATCTTTTATCTGGCGCAAAGCGTCAAGCACCACCTCTTCGTTCAACTGAGACATGGTCGGATTATGCCGAAACGGTGCGGCGTTTGTCGAACGAGACTGTTGCAAAGTAGGTGTCCGCTTTGCTAAAGCGGAGTTCAGAGTACCGACTTCAGTCGGGCTGTTATTATGCAGGGAAGAGCCCAACTGAAGTTGGTACTCTAAACGCCGTTAATGGGGACAACCTGATCATTGCAAAGATGAGCGTGGCGCACAGGCTGCGGAAGAGCCGTCCGCGCTCCCAGCAAACAGGAGTCGTTGACTCTGGCTGGGGTCAACTATATTCTCGCGCGCTGAATAAGGAATCCATTTCATTAGCGAATTGAAACTGATGGATGACACTCAGAGCACTGACAGCCAACCCGCTACAGGACGCCCTCTGGCATTTCTTCGCAGACATCGGCTCGTGGTAACGCTGCTGGGCATTACTGTCCTTTTCTTTTTTTACATCGATAAGGTGTCCACCAACCCGCCGGGCTTTTATATCGACGAGTCCGCCATCGCTTATAACGCATATTGCATAGCCCATACCGGCGCCGGCGAATTTGGAAATCGCTTTCCCCTGTTCTTTCCGGTCTACACCGGCGGTTGGATCCAATACGCCAACCCGACGCAAATCTACCTTCTGGCAATTCCCTTTTCCGTATTTCGGCCAAGCATCACGTTAGCGCGAGTATTTAGCGCGACGTGGGTCTTTGCCGGCTGCGTGCTGTTGGGTTTTCTGGCAACGCGCGTATCAGGTCAGCGAAGAATTGGCGTCATTGTGGGAGTTACCGCGATCCTCACTCCGTGGTTGTTTGAAATCAGTCGGCTGGTAATGGAGACTTATTTTTACCCGATGGCCCTCGTGTTATTTCTGCTGTCAGTTTTTCACGCCCAGAGAAAGGAAAGTTGGAGTTGGCCTACTGTGGGAATGCTTGCCGGCGCCCTGATGCTTCTGACTTACACCTACACCATCGGCAGATTGCTGGGGCCTTTGATGGCCTTCGGCCTGGTGTTCTTCATTACTTCTCAGGACCGGCTGATTAGCGTTGTGAAGACCTGGGTGTTGTTCGCCCTGACGCTGATTCCGTTACTGATATTCAGAACAAGACATCCTGAAGCACTGACACAAAGGTTTTATATGATCTCTTACATCAAACCTTATTCGCCGTGGAAAGAGATCGCACCCACGTTTGTCCGGCGCTATCTATCGGACTTTAGTCTCGTCAGCCTGCTGATGGACGGAGACGGCAACCCCCGCCATCACGTGCCTGGTTCGCTGGGCAGTTTTCTGATTGCAGCGTTCATCCTCTCGCTGATAGGACTCGTGGTTGTGATTGTCCGTCATTGGCGGGAGCCCTGGTGGCGCTTCGTAATCTTTGGCGCGGCGGCCTCGGTCGTGCCCGGGGCGCTGACGGCCGATCAGTTTCATTCGCTGCGCATTGTCGCTTATCCGGTTTTTCTCCTATTGCTAATGATACCCGGACTGGTGTTCCTGATGGAGCGACCTCGCATCGCCGAAGACGGATTGCCGTCACAGGCGAACACTCCAACGGCAAACTCAACCTCTTCGCCGCCTCTGTCACAGTCCGCGCGCCAAGCCACGCTGGCGCTGCTTTTAGTTGCTATAGGCTTGCAAGCAATCTATTTTCAATCCGTGTATCGTCGCAACGGACCCGATCGAGGTTGGGCCTTTGACGCCGATTACAAAGAAGTCTATGCCGCGGCAGTGGCGCTGCCCGACCGGCCCATCTATTTACGCGACGGCACGGAACCGGCCTATGAACACGCTTACTGGTACGCGGCCGTCGAAGGCCGGAACCGTTCAGAGTTCCTTCATCTGGAAGAGGGCAGGCGTGCGCCCCTGGGCTCGGTAGTAATTGGATCGGAACCAAATTGCGTAAACTGCCAACTCATCAGGAAAAGTGGAGACTACATTTTGTATCGATCGTTCTAGCGTGCTAACTCTATAGCTCGATTAATTGATCATCGGGGCACTAGCCCGACTGTTAGGGAGGGCTCATTGGTTTAACGGCTTAAGAGGCGGAGCCCTCCCTAACGGTCGAGCTAATGCCCCGCTCGAGAGACGCGACACTCGCCTTAGGACGAAAAGAAAATGATCTATCTCGACAATAACGCCACCACGCAGGTCGCGCCGGAAGTCTTCGCTGCGATGGAGCCTTATCTGAAAGATTTCTATGGCAATCCATCCTCAGCGCACTCGCTGGGCCAGGAAATGCGGGACGCGGTTGAAAGAGCGAGGGCACAGGTAGCCGAATCATTAGGAGCAAAAGACGCGAGCGAGATCTGTTTTACCTCGGGCGGATCAGAATCCGACAACTGGGCGATTGGCGGTTTCCTCGAACAGAATCCCAATCGCCGTCATATCATCACCACTCGCGTCGAACACGAAGCGGTGCGAAATCTGTGCGAGCATCTGGCGGCGAGA
>WNFR01004457.1_pt1 | contig 14382 bp, 12 predicted proteins | sample 5400221 | NCBI WGS metagenome assembly WNFR01 (sample SAMN13153357, study PRJNA577476) | soil metagenome | isolation source: 40 cm soil under Madrone tree | place: USA:California | collected 2016-06-14 | reverse complement strand
GTACTGTCATCTCCGGTATGCCGAACTACTACATTGGAACTACGAGCACGTACTATTTCGCGGGCATGTACACGGCTATGCTCCCCATGATTCCTGGGATCTATGCCATTTACACATTGCTGAAGAAGGATCGTGAAAAGCGGCGTATAGCTGGGCCTACCGGCCATATAGCCATCCGCAGTCAAGATGACCCACGCGTCCGGCCCGCAAAGACGGCTTGTTAGTGTGCGGGAGATTCGGACTCACGAGGACAATATTCTATTGGAGGTGGAATTGGCGATATTCGGTTAAGGAAGTCAGGTTGATCTGGCATATCGTCTCACCCCCTAATTTACCAATTCCAATCTGAGTCGAAAACGGTCGTCAGCGAATCTCGGGCGATTCCGGACTTAAAGGCGGTACCGAAAAACCCGGCTCGTGAGGTGAACGCGCAAACTTCAGGGCCACGACGAAGACGGCCTGGCCTTCTCCATGTCCTGGGTCCGCCATCACGATCGCTATTTCGTAGATCCTGCCCAGAAATACGTGCAGCCGAAGAGCTTAGCCGGCTCCTGCTGCTCGGGCTAGAGCCACTGGTAATCCCGATAACCGGAATCGGAGACGATGCTTACTTTGATTAACGTCACGGACTCCATGACCTTACGGGCAAAGTTCGTTTCTATATCGCAATCGACGATTTCACTCCCGCAAATGAGAAGCGGCTAGGGAACCTTGCCAGCAAGGTTGCTGGACGACTTTAGGCGAATGTCGACACCCTTTGTATCAATGAGGCGTTAGCAGCCATGTCGGAAATTGTCCCGCCTTTAGTTGAAACGTGAAAGAAGAAGTAGCGGCTCTCGGCCCGGACTCGGATAGAGTCCGGGATGAGAACTCTTTTTGAGAGGAGAGCCGCTATGGCCGAGAAATATCAGAGCAGTGCCAAGAAGTCCACGAAGAAGTTCGAAGTTGTGGGGGACCGGCAGTTGGCGGTGCGGTTGCCGCTGCCATTGGTAGAGGTATGGGAGGAGCTGCAACCGGAAGTCGAACACCTGACCGGGCTAGCTGGGCTGAAGATCATCCGGGCGGTGATCGACGATGAGGTGACGCGGCGCGTGGGGCCGCGGCACCATCCCGATGCTGCCTCGCCGTGCGTGCGTTGGGGCCAGCAGCCGGGCTACGTGGTATTTTCGGGACAGAAGGTGGCGGTGGATCGGCCACGCGTGCGCACGCGCGAAGGCCAGGAAGTTGCGCTCGACAGTTACGCGCGGCTGCAACTCGACGGGCGGCGGCAACGCGCAGTGCGCGAAGGCATCGTCGCGGGGCTGACTTCGCGGAGCTATCAGCGGGCCGTGGAAAGCGTGCTGGACGGTTACGGGATTGAAAAATCCAGCGTGAGCCGCGAATTCGTGGCCGCCAGCGCAGCGCAGTTGAAAAAGCTGTGCGAGAAGAAACTCGACGGTCTGGACCTGGTGGCCATCCTGATCGACGGGATACATCTCGGCAAGCAGGTGCTGGTGGTGGCGCTAGGCATCGAAACCAGCGGGAAAAAGCACGTGCTGGGGCTGTGGCAAGGAGCAACGGAAAACACCGCGGTGGTGAAGGATCTGCTGGAAGACCTGGTGGCGCGCGGGCTGAGCACCGAGCGGCGCTACCTGTTCGTGATCGACGGAGCCAAAGCACTGCGTGCCGGGATCGAGCGTGTCTTCGGCAACCGCGCCGAAGTACAGCGCTGCCAGTTGCACAAGCGCCGCAACGTCAAAGAGTATTTGCCGAAGAACGCGCAGGGCGATTACGACCGCCGCATTCGTAACGCCTACGCGATGAGCGGTTACGCCGAAGCCAAAGCCGAGCTGGAGAAAATCTTCCGGCAACTGGAGCGCGTCAATCCGAGCGCGGCGCGAAGTCTCGAAGAAGGGCTGGAGGAAACACTCACCGTGCATCGGCTGGGTGTGGGGGAGTTGCTGCGGCGCAGCCTGGCCACCACAAACCCGATCGAATCGTGTCTTTCCACGGTCGAGCGCGTGGCCCGCAACGTCAAGCGCTGGCACGGCGGCGATCAGCCGCTGCGCTGGACCGCCACAGGATTGCTGGAAGCGGAACGGAAATTCCGCAAAGTGAAAGGCTTCCGTGAACTGGCAATGCTAGATCGCAAACTCAACCCGTCGTTGACTCAGCAGTCCCAGGTCGCGTAACGTGCAGCAAGTCGAGAGTCGCTGCAATCAACTAAGCCAGGGACAATTTCGCCATGTCGTGGAATTCTGGTTAGGGTTTCCGAGCCCAAGATCAATAATCTACATACCGGGTGTATCGTCGCCTACCCGGAAGCAATCGCCAACATATACCTTGCACGCTGACTATGCTGCGAGCCGGATCAGTTCCAGCCTAAAAGGCAGCACTAAACAATTCGGATGGTTGCGGGCCGCCGCAACCAAAGTTGCTTCTCTGTCAATCACTTCCGCAAACCCTGCAACCATCCGAATTTGTGATTTTCATTGCTAAGGATATCGAGAATTCTTCTCCAACTCCGAGTTCGACGCCGATCCGCCGGCAGATAATTTCCGGTTTGCCCGTCATTCGAGAGGAAGTTCCCCGTGCTCCAGTCCCAACACCAATAGACCGAAAGAATTGTCTGATGGGCGCCTCCCATCCTCCATCCGACTGCTTACGGAATACGTCGTCGCGAAGCCCGCGAAGCGATATCTTGGCTGGCGTGCCTGACACTGAGAAGTCCGCAAGACAAGAAAAGAGCCACCGCTCATCAGCACCTCATTTGTCCTGAGTTTGATGTCAAATTCCGGATAGAAACAATTCTCCAGCGAGCGTTAGATTGCAAGTGCTCTGAAACAGTCGACATGGTTCAAGCAAATCCAAACCGGAATGGAGACAAACAATGTGTTGGCTAATCGCAGTAATAACGAATTTGGTTCTACTAGCAACTCCTGTCACCGAACCAGCCAAAGTGCCTCTCGCATGGGACGCGAAAACAATTGTGTGGCAAAAAGTCGATTCTGATGGAACAAAGTGGTCGGTGCTCGAAGGCAGGAGCGACGTGGCAGGCGAAGCATTCACATACGCGGCTTTCGTTCCTGCGGGGTTCCATGATTTCCACTCGCATGCCACTGACGCCAGGGTCGCGGTTGTTCAAGGCGTACTGAAGGTCGGCTTCGGCGAGACGCTCGACCTTGAGCACCTCAAGTCTTACGTCGTTGGTAGCTTCCTGTTCGTTCCAGCGAACGTAAAGCACACCATGGCTGCGGACGAAGACACCATCATCATCGGAACCGCCGTCGGTCCCTGGCACACGCACCATCCGGAGGACCAACATCACCATTGAAATGGTGAGTCCGGCAGCAATGCAGATGGGATCTTCAACTCGTGCAACATTTCGATTCGAGCACTACGCGATAACTCCCGTACCGTCGGCGGTTCGGAAGTAATCCAGTTTGACATCGTGCGGATAAGTCCCGGGAAGAGTCGGCTTGCAGGAAGTGATCCATTCGTTGACACAAGGGCGTTTGTCGGTACTAATCCGACCGGCGAGCTGATAACTTCCGGGTTGCCCGTCACCCGCCCGCAATCTGCGCCGAGCGATAATCGACGTGCCCCGTTTATCAGCAGGTGGCCGAGCCTCTGAAGACTTCTGTAATCCGATGCGTAGCGAACTGCCGTTAACGCTTGTTGTTTGGTCAGAGTTTGAGGATTCGTGCGGCGTTGTCGCCTAAGATCATCTTTCGTTGCGTGCTCGTTATGTTCACCTGGTCGAGGAAATGCACCGGCATCTCGTATCCCATGTCGAGGCAGTAGTCGCTTCCGATCATGATGCGATCGGCGCCCACCTCGCTGATGACGAACTCCATAACGGATTTCGAGTGGACCACAGTGTCGAATGTGAACCGCTGCAGATATTTGCTAGGGAGCCGTGGCAAACGCAATTTTTCGATTTCTGGCCGCACCCTCGAACCATGGTCAATGCGTCCCATCAGCATTAGCAACACTCCCCCGCCGTGCGGCAGAGTGAACTGAAGCTTAGGATGGCGGTCCAGGACGCCGCCGAAAATAAGGTGGCAGGCCGCGATGGCGGTATCGAAAGGGAAGCTGAGGAGGTTCGAGAGATTAAACGGCGCGGTACGAGGTCCGCCAACACCCTGCAGCGGATGCAGGAAAATGGGAAGATCCAGGGCCTCAATGTGGGCAAAAATTGGCTCAAACAGCGGGTCGTCGAGATCGCGATGGTTGATGTTCGTGCCCATGTAAACGCCCCGAATTCCGGGCAATTTGCTCGCCCGATTCAGTTCATCGACGGCGCGATCCGGGAACAGCATTGGAAGCGTCAGAAGTCCGAACAGCCGAGTTGGATATTCCACGTGCGCGGCGCTGGCCCCATCGTTCCAAGCGCGCGCGAGTTTGTGAGAGACCTCTTCATCGCCCCAATGCGCCATTGGCCCGGTGAGCGACATGGCCTGCACGGCCGTTCCCTGTGCGTCCATGTCCGCGATACGCTTCTTCAAGTGCACGATACGGTAGGACAGCGGTCCCTGGAACCGCACTTCTGTCTTGATGTAAAAACCTTCTTCCGCCGCGCGATATTCCACATTGAAGCGCGGCCCTTCTTCCGCGAGCACATCGAGATACGCTTGCGGGAAAAAATGTGCGTGAATATCGACGGGGCGCACACCGGTGACATCATGGTTCAGCATGATAAGTGATCTCCTGAAATGGTTATGGTCAACGAGCATTTCGTAGTGGCAATGATGATGTCCCAATTACGTTCGGCGGTCATTGCGAGCATCACGGGCTCCGCCTCCCGTAGTAGTGTTAGGTGCCAGCGACTTCTACTGCAATCGCTGAATACCCAGGCGATCCGCGAGCTCATCCAGAACCTTGCACAGCTCGGCGCCCAGCGGAACGCCGTGGGCCATCCGTTCCTGGTAAAGCTGCGCCGTTCGCTCTCCAGGGAGTCGTACTTCATCGAAGCCAGGTAGCGTTGGGGATGACTTCATGACCTCCCACATGTCGTCGACTCCCTGCCGGAAGGCCTGCACGTCCGCGAACGTCGCGATATCCACTGCCACAATGACCTGCCCCGTGTTGCTTGCGGTTTTGGAATCCTTGGTGTAGTCGACCACGTCCCGGCCAAACGCGGCTCCGTTCAATGTCCCGGCCAGCAAACCAATCATCAGCGCCAAGCCATACCCTTTCGGCCCGCCGATGGGAACAAGGAAGCCTTCACTCGCGCGCTTCGGATCAGTCAAGGGCTGACCTTGCCGGTCGATCATCCAACCTTCCGGCATTGGCTCATTGCGTTGTGCTTTGAGCCTGATCTTGCCAAAAGCGGTGTTGGTCGTAGCCATGTCGAGAACGATCGAAGGATGCCGCAAAGCAGGCACGGCGATGGCAATAGGATTAGTGCTGAGCAGCACCTCGGTGCCCCCCCATGGGGGCAGGAGATTGGCGTTACCTACGCAGAAATATAGTCCTATCATGTCCTGCTCCGCAGCCATCCGCGGGTAAAGCTGCGCCGGACCGGCATGATTGCTGTGCCGAGTCCCTACCCAACCGATGCCGCTTTGGCGGGCCTTCTCGATGGCTAGCTCCGTGGCCCGTTTCATAACCAGATGCCCTAGCGCGTTGTTGCCGTCGATGAGAGCCGCACCAGTTCTGCCGCTCAATATCCGAATGTTGGGCCGCGGATTAATTCCGCCGCTTTGGATCTGATCCACGTACTGCGGCAGCCGGAACACGCCGTGAGCGTTCGCGCCGCGCGCGTCGGCTTCGGCCATCAGAGCGGCCACTTCAGCGGCATCCGCTGGAGGAACCCCGACGGCCACAAGCGCTCGCGTGACGAACCCCTTGAGCTCAGTTATTCCAACGCGTGGGTTGCCCAGCACGGGCTTGGCGGTTTCGCTCACAATCACACCCTCAACTCTGCAATCATTTGGTTACGCAAAAGCGCCGGCACGCTATACACCGGACCGCTCGCCGGAAAAAAATGTAGAGGCTAGAGACAAGTTCCCGACGGCGGCATGCCTCAAGGTAAGTAATCAAAGACCATCAGATGGGCTTCTTCGATTACCAGGTCAGAAAGCATCGATGTTTGCCAGCCGGATTTCTTTTCGCGTGCTGTCACACCTTGGGCGATGTTCAATTCCTTAAGCAGGTCGGCCTGGAAGTCCTGTGTGCCATGGCGCGCAGTGAGAACGTAGTGCCTCGGGACAGCCGAGTAGAAGCGCTTCAATTCAGGGACCCAGAGCCCGGTCTTCGAGATTGCCCCGGTCGGGACTTTTCCAAGAAGCTGGAAGTGATCCGGGTCCATCTCCTTAAAAACAGCAACAGTGCCAGTCGTCCCGACGAAATAAATGCGGCCGGTAGGCGCGTCATATTGGAGGTCGTCTGCGCCGCCCACGCTGTCCAACACTTGCACCACTTTCCCCGTCTCCGTGTCGATGACAACCAGCTTCCCCGGTTCATGCTGGTGCCCCCCTCCAATATTGCCGGTGTGAGCTATCGTCCGGCTACCGACAAACAGGCGATGATGGGCCGCGTCCAGACCCGCGGTATGGGGCACCGGGCCTCCGGTGATTGGCCACTGGGCGACCACCGCGCGTTTTTCGAGATCGACGACCGCAACATGGCTGTCACCGTCCACAATATCTCCCATGGTGACGTACAATTTTTTCCCTGAAGGCTCGATGGTGATACCCGCCGGATCACCGCCCGGGAGCTTAATGCTGCCCACTAACTTGGCTGTCTTTGTGTCCACTATGTCGATGGACGCATCCGTAGATCCGTGCTGACCGCTGCCACCAAAGTTTTCAAAGACTTCGACGCCGGCATAAATCAGATGACTGGCAGGATCGTAAGCCGCATTATCCGCTCCCCTGTTCGGATCACCATATCCAGACAATTTGACCGTCTTGACTACCTCGTAGGTGGTCCCACTAATGGCTACAATACTGCTATCGGTCAGGGTCATCCACACTTCGTCAGTCTCGGGGAGATAGAACGGCTTCTTGGGCATCGCTGAAAGCCCTTTGGTCTCATGAATGACCTTGCCTGCGCGAAGGTCAACAACTATCAGGCTTTTCGCGGCCTCTCCAGAAACAAATAGGCGCTGGCCTTTGACGTCTACCGCTAGATGGTCCATGTAGCCATCGCCGGGCAACGGGATGGTTTCAACCAGCCCAAGAATTCCTGCCATATGCATCATGGGCAGTTGCTGGCTCATAGACTCCTGGCCCTGTGCTTTCGAAACGAATGCCGTCAACAAAGTTACGAGAATCGCGAGAAATCTTTTCACTTCTTCTCTCCTCAATCGGGAATTTCGACGGCCCTCAGATAGCTATAGGTAGCTGCCGGCGGGCGACATGAAAAGAATCCCCTAGTTACACTCGAAGACAAGGTCCTAGTGTGGCGGCCCGCCGCTCCGTTCCAAAAATGACGATCGGAGCGACCGGCCATTGGCTCTTTTCTCTTACCAGATCACCTTCAATGCAAACTGAACATCTCGGGGCTGCGTCGCCAAATTATCCAAAAATCCGTTGGTAATTGCTGCCCCGCTTGCGTCAAAGATCCCCGCTCCGTTGAGTGGTTCCGGAGGCACAAAGTTGGTGTGATTGAGGATGTTGAAGATCTCCGCGCGGAACTGAACGTTGAAAGTCTCCGAAATGCGGCGGATCGGGAAGTTCTTGGTCGCCGAGAAATCCAGGTTTACAAGTTTGGGTCCAATGACGGTATTGCGGCCGGCATTGCCAAGCAGATTGGCGCAAGTGCCGGGGATGCCAGCGGTAGCGGGAGTAGCACCGAAAGTTTGACATTGCGCGGCGATCGCCGGAGTTGACTGGGGCAATGTGTAGCAATTCACGTTGATGTAGGAAGGGCTTGTACCACCTATGTAATCGTGATTGACAGGGTCGCAGCCTGGAATGCGGTTCGGAATGCCGAATTGGTCCGCACCGCCATTTCCCAAGCCCGCTGGGTCTCCATTGATGATGGCAGTGGTCGGAATTCCCGTATTGATCTTGAAAATGCCGCCTAGTTGCCATCCGCCCACTGCCGCCCTTGCTAACCCATTGAATGACTTCGGCGTGGGCAGGGCCCAGAGTAGATTAATGGACGCGCTCTGGCCGACGTTAAAGTCAGAAAGGCCTCGGAGTGATTTCGGAGCGAACCAGTATAAGGAGTTCAGGCTATTTGAAAATGTATCTCCCGCGATGGTTGCCGAATTGTCGTCAATCGACTTCGACCACGTGTAGGCGACCTGGAATTGGAGGCCGTGGCTCATTCTCTTGTCAACATTCAGGTTCATGCCGTGATAGAAGGAGTCGCTTCCCCAATAGAGATAGCGAATAGTCCCTACAGACTGGTTGATCTTTGCAGACGTGCCAGCCGAGGTGTTGCCAGCCGTGCAAGAGCCGTCAGCATTTAGCGGGGGACCACAAGGAAAAAGGTATCCCGCAGAGGTGAGGGTAGGAATGGTCATGTTGCCGTCGTCACCGCGAATCAGCATGTGTACGCCGTGAGAGCCTACATAGCCCAGCGTAACCGACAGGTTCGGGGTAATTTGACGCTGCACGTTGAGATTCCATTCCAGCACATAATTTCGGTGAGGGTTTGCTTCAACCGTGGAGGTGCTTAGCTTACCTACCTGGAATCCCTGCGGGGGGTTCGTCAGCAGATCCTGCCCTCCCGCGGAAAATTGTCCCTTCAAAGGATTGGAACCAGATGCAGGTTTATCTACGCTGTCAAATATCATGAACGGTGCGGCCTGAGCCTGCAGTACGAGGAAGTAGCCGGGCAGGGGCAGCACGTCATAGATACCAAAGCCCCCACGGACCGAGGTCTTTCCATCGCGGAACGGGTCCCATGCAAATCCAATTCGGGGCTCAAAGTTACGAAGCGTAGGGTTGTGATAGTAGGGGCCCACGCCGCCGCAGACAGAACCTGCGAGCCGAGGAGCTGTTGGCCCCCCCGGAGCGAACGAGGAATCAAACTGGACTCCACATTGCGGCACAGCGTCGGTAATATTCGGCAAGCTAGTAATCTTTCCCTGCGCATCCTTTACGACTGTAACCATTTCGTAGCGCAGACCGAGGTTCAACGTCAGGTTGGAACGAAGGCGCCAATCATCCTGAACATACCCTGCGATCAGGGTCTGTCGAAGTTCGCGCGGTGTAATTGTGGAGGGTATTCCCGCCTCGAAATGCTTGGCATTGTTGGTGAGAAAAGCTGCCAGGTTTGAGAAATTCCACCTTCCCCCCGGCGTGACCCTCGCTATGTAGTTGTATTGCATCCGCTCGATATCCGTGCCGAATTTCAGGGTATGAGCCCCATGCGTCCAGAACGCATCGTCAGCGAACTGATAATTGTTAAAGGCGTGTTCGTAGTTGGAGGCCGCTCCGACCCCCCCCTGATTCCTCGTATAGCCGCTGATAGCCACCAGAGGGGCCGCCTGTCCCGTAGTGCTGCCGAGCGACAAATCCTTTGCTGCGGGATTGATCGCACCAAACGGTATGAGGTTGAGCGCATGACTGCGGCTGTAACCAACTCGAGCGGCATTGACCACGCTTGGACCGAACGTGTGGCTCTCTCCGAGCACAACTGTTTGCCGTCTGGTATGTGACTTGAGGAGAACGTTGTTGAAGCTGTCGGGTTGCGTGAAGTCTGTGTCATCAAACAAGTACGTTCCGAATAGGCCGTCATTCCTCGAAAGCTTGTGATCGACACGGGCGGTATAAAAATTTTCCGGCACAATTTGCAAGCCGGAGTGAATGAATTTGCCTTTGTCTTTAGCGGAGGTTCCAGGCGTGGCCTGTGGAAACATTGCCAATTCCGCCGCTGCGGCGGGGTTCACCGTCACCGTACAAGTGCCCGGCACGGTCACTGTGCATCCACCTGGGGGGGGAGTGGTCGGGTCGTAGTGGAGGATTCCCGCTCGTGCGCTGTCGGAAGGGACAGTAATTGTCGTCGTGATGCCCTTCGCTTGGCGGAATCCTTCGTAGTCTCCGAAGATGAAAGTCTTGTCTTTGATGATTGGCCCACCCGCCGCGCCGCCGAACTGATTGCGCCTGAACTGCGCCAAAGGAGTGTCGCCGCTCCTCGAGAAGTAATCTCTCGAGTCCAACGCACTGTTCCGTATGAATTCGTACACGTCGCCATGGAAGGAATTCGTACCCGACTTGGTGATGGCATTTACGACTCCTCCGGAAGCCTTTCCATACTCGGCCGAGAAGCCGCCGGTCAGAACGGAGAACTCCTGAATGGCGTCCACACCTAAGGCGGCGCCGATGACGTTGCCGGGCCCGCTGTTCGCATAATCGTCAACGCTAACTCCATCCAGCCGGTAGTTGTTGTTCGCGGTCCTTTGGCCGGAGATGGTTAGTTCCGCTCCGAAGCCACGATTGCCACGCGCGGACTGCGCATAGTCCACCTGGTTTTCGATCAGGCTTACGCCGGGATGAAGAGTAGCAAGGGAAGTCCAGTCGCGGCCGTTGAGGGGCAACTCGAGTATCGTCTGAGATTCGACCTGCCCAGTCAGGGTTGATGAGGTGAGATCAATTTGCGGTGCAGCCTGCGTTACCTGAACGGTCTGCGATATTTCCCCGATCTTCATCGGGATATTCAGCTGCTGCTGAGCCCCTACGGCAAGCGTGACCGTCGAAACTACCGTGCTGAAGCCCTTAGCCGTCACCCTGACCTCATAAGTCCCCGGTGCCAGGTTGGGAACCGTATAGTAGCCCTCGGAATCGGCTAGAACATCCTTACTGATACCGGTGGCTGAATTCTTGATGGAGATCTGCGCGCCGGGAATTACACCGCCAGACGAATCCGAGGTGGTGCCGGAAAGGGTTGCTCCGGTGACCTGCGCATACACCTCGAGGGATAAACCAAAAGCGATTACTATCAATGGAGCTAGAATGTTCGCGAGTTTTCGAGGATGCATAGCACCTCCTGAATGATCACGCGGTGATCCTGGCCCGAATTTTCGATTGGCATTTCGTGAATGTTACAAACGTTCGCGAATTGAATATCTTCGTCGATAGGGTGTCAAGCGCTTTCTCGCGTTCAATCCTTAAATCCAGATTAATAATTATTTACCACTCGCCGAGGGCGCGTAGAAGCCGTCCAGCGATGCGACGCGAGGCGGGTAGCGCTCGGGGCTTCGGAAGAAACGCACGCCTCGCCGAAGAAGGCGGTGGCGTCGTTACGTTCTGTCCGGAATGTATCCTTAAGGGTATGAGAGGCTGATGGTTATACGCTCAATCGAATAGGCGCGACGGATAACCGTGAAGGAACGAGCTCAATGGCGGCCAATTGGTACCCCGGTGACCGCTGCTTCGACTCTGCCGGGAAGCGTTGCGCTGAGAAATTCTTCTCCCACCTAACAAACGTGGTGTTGGAACAGGCCTCGCGATGACGCGGGGCCTGTTTTTCCTTGTGGGTAGATGCGAAGAAGGTGCAAGAGCTGACGGCCGTAACTCGCAAATAATCATCGCGTGCGTTTGCTTCGAATCGGCCTGAGGGCCGACCCTTTGAAGTTCGTCCTATTTCCCTTGGGCTTTCCCAGCCAACTCATGGGCCACTGGGATTATGGTCACGGCGAACGGGGTTCCAGCATCGTCTCCAACGAAGGGAAGCACGCCACCTACCTGGTTACCGCCCAGCATCGAGTTCTCGTAATACGGGGTGTACAACATCATGTGAGGATGCCAGTGGCCAACCCCGGGTCCGAGGTCCTGGTCCGCCGAGAACATGTACGCGAATGCTATTGCCTCCATTTTCGGCAGCTCGCCTTTGGCGTACGCGGCCTGAACTCCTTCGGCAATTTGGTCCGGTGTCTTGCCTTCCATTCCGAGCCTGGCGCGCAGCTCCTGCAACGGCAAAACGGTCCGGCTGGCGACGGGATTGAAGCAGATTGGCGCGCGGAGCTTTGCGTAGTACACGAGTTCCCGGAACGGTGCAGGCGTAAACGTCGGGGCCCCCCAGCCGCGCATGACTATGCACACGAAGCCGTTGTCACCCTGGGTGGCGACCTTGTATCCGGAAGCCGTAAGTATCTTGACAGTGGCGTGCGCCGATACATTTTCGGGCGCTGCGCTTCTTGCCAGCGCAATCTCCGCCTCGGGCGTCATCATGTACTCGCTGAGCGAAGGGTACTTGGCGCTCTGCCCGCGTGAGGAGGCAACCTGCATACTGCCCAGAACTAATATCAGCCCTGCCATAATCTTTCGCATTTGAACTCGTCTCCTTAATTGAAATCCCTTCCTGACTTGTATTACGGCTCTCGACAGCACGGTGATACGCACTCCGGGCCGTCACGCAGGAGGATTCGGAGAGGACGAGCTTAGGTCGCGGCCAAAGCTCGTCAGCGGCCCCGGATCAGCAGAGCTTCAGTTGGCGGCCCGTGTCGCGAGCGCTGCACGCCCAGCGGCACGCCGCGCGTCGGTCACGTTGCCCCTATGCATCGTTTGGTGCAGGGCCAGCACGAAGAAGCTCTGCCCGTAAGTCGCGAACTCCCGCTCCAGTCCCTTGGGCGGCGCTTTCGTCGGCTTGTCGAGGTCCGCCTCGCTCAGCGACTCCAGAAGCTTCAGGTTCTGCTCGCGCAATTGACGGTACTTCTCTCGAACCTCGGCGAACGGTGGATACCCTTTGGCATCCGCGACGGGTTCCGAGCTTTCACCAAAGTATTGTTGCCACTCTGCCGCGGGATTCTTGTCTCCGAAAAGTATCGCCGGAATCGAGCCCTCAACCAGCGTGAGATGACCCAGGACCCAGAGCGGGTGGCAGCCGCCGTTTGGCGTCGGAAACGTCGTTGCGGCGCCGCTCATCTCGTCGATTACACTTAGCACCGCTCCATTCGAAACGGTCAGCGCGAACTTAATAGCGTCTTTCGTGTGCATTTTCTTTCCTCCTGGAATTGCCTTCCCACTCTCTATTACGACTATGGGGCGATTCGGGATACGCGCCCCGGCAAAATACTCAGGAAGGATCGATCATGACCACGGAGGTTGCCGCTGAGAGAACCCACGCACAATGCCAGTAATCCACAATGCGCGTGACGTGTGGGCCAGCCACTTCGAGGCGAGCGACCGAAGCAGGCCTCCACTCGTCTCTGTGTTGGTGCAGTGCGACTACCGCCAACTCGCCGTCCACTTCTGCCACCGCCAGTCGCCACGGCACTGTCTGGCGTTCATAGTTCTTGAAATATGGCGCCTCGTCGATGGGACCGGCAAAGCGATCTACGACGCGTAGTTGAGCGTCCGCGCTAATGAGTTCGCGGAGTCCCTCCCAATCACGCTTATTGAATCGGTCGACGTAGAGGTGTAGAAGTCGCGACAACTCTGGACTCACTTCGCGGCGTGATCTCTCCGGCTCAGGCAAGTCAGCCAATTTCGATCGCCCCCGGCTGAGCGCGGCCTTGACGCCGCCCACCGTGGAGCTGACGAGTTCTGCGATTTCTTCGAGCGTGTAATCAAATACATCCTTAAGCAGGACGCATGCGCGTTCCTTGGGAGGCAGACTCATCACTAGCTGTTCAACCGCTCGACCAACACCAAGGACAGAAGCATTGGCAGGCATTACGGAATCTGGACTCATAGCAGCAGTTTCGGCGTCAACCCGAACACCACGCCTCCGCAGGAAGTCGATGCATCGATTGTGCGCAATCCGGAAGAGCCACGGGGCAAGAGGACGGGTGTCGTCGTACTGGTCCAGCTTCCGATAAGCCTCGAATAACGCGTCTTGAACAACATCCTCGCCGTCCATGACCGATCCGGTCATGCGCGAGCAGTAACGGTGCAGGCGCGGCCGCAGTTGAGTAATCGTTTCAAGGAACGCCAGATAGCGAGCCTCGAAGGGACCAGGAGCTTCCATGTCGCGTGGATTATCCATATCTATGTTCTACGCAGGTAACCGCCTTTGGGATACGGAGAGAACCCCTAAGTTACGACGCCTTGAGGCGGCCCGCGATAACGCATTTCCCGGAAGAATCTCCCGCGGCTAGCGAGAAAATCGGTCGAGCGGTCTAGGACACGGGCATCGGTCGAAAACGCGCCACGGTGGCCGTTCCGGGGCCAAAGCATGTCTGCATCGTCCTTCAGATCATCGAGAAAATCGAAAAACCGGCCTCTTGAGACTGGTTTCGGGGCGGATTGTCCACGACTCTTACCTTATCGCGGTTATGTCAGGTTAGCCCGTCATCCGCCCGGAATCCAGCAATTGTTTGGGACCGATTCGCAGAACGAGACTTCTCCGTCCGGAGTGGATGTGCGCTAGAGAACGCTCAAGAACGCGACCAGGTCCGATTCCTCCTGAGGCGTGAGAACAAGGCCAAAGCGGCCCTCGTAAAACTGCACGGCATCCAACAGAGTCTGAGCGGATCCGTTATGGAAATACGGGGCGCGGGCT
>WNFR01014180.1_pt1 | contig 14384 bp, 14 predicted proteins | sample 5400221 | NCBI WGS metagenome assembly WNFR01 (sample SAMN13153357, study PRJNA577476) | soil metagenome | isolation source: 40 cm soil under Madrone tree | place: USA:California | collected 2016-06-14 | reverse complement strand
TGAAGGGTTTATCCAATTCGGGTTGGCTGAGTATGGGATAACTCCGGCTAGCTCTTAAGCAGTTTAGCGTGTGACAAGTCACAAGGAATCACCTGACAAGTGACAGGAACCACCTGACAAATACCCATTACTCCAGAACTCCGAAATTGTGTAATCACAATGACACCACTGGAAAGTGGTGCCATTTCACACTCTTTTTTCATTGGATAGTATTTATATCTTAAGGCACCACACCTGTGAACAAGGGTGTGGGAATTCTGTGCACAGACCATGTATTAGATAAGCCCTTTGTATATAAGGTTTAATAAATTGGACAGTCTTCTTTAGACTGTCCATTTGTGCCCTGCATAAAGTGTCAGTCATCCTGCCTGCCTCCTCTCCTCCTCCTCTTCTTGTTATCCCTCTTGATCATCTCCCACCTTAGTGCCCCTCTCTCCACCGTCAGAGTAGATCCTTGTTCATCCATACAAGTGGTTCACTGTTATCAACAGTGAGTTCACTACACCCTGCCCACCACTGTTTGCCATGCACCCCTCCTGGCCCCACTTGTGTGCATGCTGGCAAGCCTATGCCCACTGTGGTGGGACAACACCAATTGATAGGTGAACTTGCCTAACAGCTTTTGCTTAGCTGTGACCCAGTTGAAGTGAGGAGATAGATCACTCACTTAATCTTCAGAGGATGGCAGAGCATTAGTGCAACACAAAAGACCCTTTGCAGGGAACTTATCACACAAGAGGTCAAACACCAACAAAGAACTGGAAGTCCAAGAGGACAAGTTGGACTTCCAGAGTGTTACATGTAGGGTATTTATACTACTACGGACATGTTTGGTGCTATTTACTTTACAGGGGTGATACATGATAGGCAATCTATTTAGTAACCTATCTGTACAGCCATAAGGCCAGGTCCAGCTCATCTCTACCCATTAGGCTTATCTTTAGCCTCATGTTTAGGGACTGGAATGTTCTGGATTGTTCCACTGTCATACTTTGACAGAACCCTAATATCCCTCTCCTTATTCCTTGTCTAGATCCTTCTAGACACTTCCTTGACCTTCTAACCAATGAGAAGACACACATGCACCTTCCCATTATAGTGTGGGTCATGTGAGAGCATGTGACAGTTCACATGCACTATCCCACAGTCATGTGACCCAAAATACATTGTTTTGCATGTGTGACTAACCATCTAAGTGCAGTATCTAATCTAAGCACCACAGGCATTTAGATAAGTGACTGAGGCAAAAGAACATAAAAAACCAAGAGAATGAGCACATCCATGACACCCGCCCTACCTTTGCATGCCCGCTGGCAATGCCTGCCCCACCTTTGTGCACTACCTGGCCCCACCCACCACCCTTGCCATGCACCACCCCCTGGCCCCACCCGCCTGCACACTGGCAACACCCTGCCTTTGTGTGCATGCCACCTGGCCCTGCCTGCATGCCCTTGCCATGTGTGCTGGCAATGCCCACCCCGTCTTTGCATTCTGCACACATTTTTCTGTACTACACATTACCTTAGTTTAAATTTTTTTAAATGTATTTATTTACAGTAACTCTAATATAAGTGTTTTACAAATACAATCTCCTGAAAAAACATACATACCCAAAGTTAAAATTCAGTTGACAGCTGTCAGGCACCTTCCTTTTTGGGGGGGGTGACTCGTGGCGGAATAATGGTCACTTGTGGAGGGTATGTGACGCCTGAAGATGCATTAGATTAGATTAGATTAGATTAGCAGTAGTGGGTGGCGATATGACAGCCTATCACAACTGATCAGTACATCAGCATCAGCACTCGGTGGGTGGCGATATGACAGTGGCGCTACTATAAAATCCTCATTATATAGGCTTCATAAGCCCCATCAAGGGTCGAATCTTACCTCCCCTGTTCCAAACAGCATGTCTTCCCCTCTGCCAACCAGTGCGCAAGAATCTCTTCATTTCAAAGAAGTTGTACGCCATCCGATCCAATGATACGGCTGATATGATATTGATTCATCGCGATGACCATGCGTTTCGTTTTGCCACATTTTTTCTCTAGGCCATTGACGACATGAAATTGTACAAACACGAAGACGAGTCTGAAGCACACCAGGTAGCTCTCACATACTTTTGCACAATACCTGAAAGTCCTTATTTATCATAGTTATATCGTCAATCTGCTGGCCATAAAGTGAAGCGTACCGTCGTCTTGCAGACCGTCAACCCTGTTGGTCTTCCTGTGTTGCTTATCTCTGCGATCTTACCAATACGATACTAGGACGAAGAGACCGTCCCTGGCATACAACATCCAGGTTCTACCGGCGTCATCTACTGTTCTGATCGTGCGCAAGCCAATGGATTCAATTACGCTTCTTCGCACGAATGGTCCAACCTGGGTCAGGGTGCCCCTGAGGTCGGGCCCATACCTGAAGCGCCGGGCCGTCCTCTGAAAGTTGAGTATGACCCTGACGCGCTTGAATACGCCCCTACAACAGGCGTGAAAAGTGTGTGCGGCTCTGCAATACCAATGGCAGCCGTGCAGACTTAGACATTTATGTCACAGAACTTCGGGAGGCTGTTGCCCACCTTTATAACACGACTTATCGACAGGACAAAGCTTCTCAATATACGTACGAGAACGTCTGCATAGTTCCTGGCGGGCGAGCTGGTCTTTCCCGCATTGCTGCTGTCATCGGTGACGTTTATTGCGTTTGTCGTTTGTCGTGTGTATGGTGAACGAACATATGCTCACGACTTTTACTGTAATTCAGTCGTATCAGGTTCCAGACTACACTGCATACGATCAAATGTTATCCGCATTTAAGCGCCTCGTTCCAGTTCCTATCGCGTGCGCTAATAAATGATAGTAAGTTGTAGCTTATGCACTGACACGTAACCTGGCAGTTTGGAACCAGAGGTGGGTTCACTGCCTTCATGATACTGTGCCCTTGACAACGCCATTCAGAACCGTTATAACTTGGATATAGAGCGAATCAAGGTACGGTCATTAAGGCCCTTCACGCGTAGCTATCACTCACTCTCCTCATATGATATCACACAGAAAGACATCCATACTCAAGGCCTAGCGGTAATCATTGCGTCCAATCCTAGAAACCCGACGGGCCAGGTTATTAAGTATGTCTGAGACTGCTTTTGCGCATGGATCGCCGCCAACTCAACCGCCTTAGGGGAAACGACCTGAAAGAGCTTGTTGACATCAGTAGGGAGAGCACGACCACTGTCATCCTCGACGAGGTTCAGTCTTGCCTTTTTCTTTTTTAGCTCCATGCATGACCCCTTGTTCTAACATAGTTCTATTCGTGGTACATCTACCACGACAATGACAATGACATCGGCAAGTCAATGTCGTCTGCAGAATATGTTGAGGACATCAATCGAGATTCTGTGGTCATTGTTGATGGGCTTACAAAGGCACTGACTGGTTGTCCTTTTCGAAAACCACGCTGACTCTTATCTAGAACTGGCGACTGCCTGGTTGGCGGATCTGTTGGGTTGTCGGGCCCAAGAATCTTATAACCGCCTTGTCTCAATCTGGTATGTTGATAACATATCCGGAACGTTAACGACAGACGAATTAGTTCCTTGGTAGGCTCCTTCTTAGACGGCGGTGCCAATCATCCGCAAGTATCCGCCTTTCCTTTCGCTGACGCCTCACACTCAGCTAGCTGGTTTCACCAGTTTACAATTGGCAGCCATCCCACTTTTAGACCCAGGGCATGTTCTTAACGAAAAGATCGCCCTCCAGAAGCACTTTAAAATGAAACGTGATCATGTACTGAAGCGTTTGACAGCCATCGGGCTCGATGTCAAAATTCCTCCAGTTGCAACCTTCTACATTTGGCTTAACCTAGAAAACCTCCCTGACCCAATCAACAACGGCCTCACGTTCTTCGAGGAGCTTCTGAAGGAGAAAACGATTGTTATTCCCGGTATCTTTTTCGACATAAATCCTGCACACCGGAGGAACCTCTTCAATTCGCCGTGTCATCACTTTGTTAGGATGTCGTTTGGCCCGCCGCTTGAGGATCTCGACAAAGGTAAGGCAAACTCGATTCCGGAGCTCGTCCGTGGTTAATGTTGCGTTAGGCATTGATGCGATTGATCGCGTGTTGCGTAAGGCTAAGGACGACGGTATGCACTCATTCGGACACAGCTACAAGAAGAGCGTCGATGGCCCTGCTAGCCTTGGTGCCCATGTCTGAGGGGACGTCAATCGAAATTTCGGAATCGATGCGAAAAGCGAATGTACGAAGTTTGTCTGTAGTTAAGCGGCGGATGATTAGATTCACACTCCCATATAAATGTGGAGAGAAGACAAATAAGTTGCGCATGGAAAGTACGGAATATTACTTCGAGCGTATTTTGAAATAGGGGTCAAAAGAGGAGAACGCGGTCTTAAATGCCAACACATCGGCCTTGTCATCCTCTTCGGATTGCAAGCAACTCTTCCAATCTGCTCTTTTGTCCATGTTTAACAGCGAGGCTAACACGGTCCTGATATGGGGAGTTTAGACAAACTATGGAGTTACTTCCTGTTTGACGGCGTACCTGCCGAACTGTACACTGAACGGCAATCTGCTGTGATTTCGATATACCAACCTCTTCCCGCTTGGCAATTCTACACGGAAGTAGCTCTCCCTTTTCCTATCGTCGGCGATGTGAGCTTCTTCCACGTCGAATTCAATACCGTGCTGCTCGCCAGCATCCCGGAATGCAGTTTCGACCTTGTCTTGGAGAGAAGATGGCACCGGTACGGCTTGGATGTGCGCATGCCCACCCTTGGCTGAAATACGACCCGTCTCAAAGAAAACAGCTGTCGCATCGTATTTAGCATACAGTGCACGCAGCGCTGCCTGATATCTAAGCACGAGAACTTAGCCTGGTCGCCTCGTTAGCTCATAGACAGTCATACCTGTCGACAAGCAAAACCAACACTCGTCAGGTCAAACTTCACGAGTGGGGCTGCGTTTGTGTCCCATGCGGTTTTCGAACGTTCGTCGCTCTTGTACTATGGGACAGTCCTTAATGTAGTGCAAGTCACTGCCACAAGCACGGCAGACATAACCTTCGCGGGGTTTGCGACCGCCAGTGTCACCAACTGCATGCCGAGTTGGACAGTCGCGAACAAAATGCCCTCGCTGCCAAACATGATGTCAGAGACTACTGTGATCAGAAGAGTTCTAGCTGACGTTCTGGCAAGTCCTGCAAATATAATTTTCGGGTGGTTTAGTACGTTCGGGACAGGTATTGATGAGATGCTGGCAAAGCATGAGTGTTCCGGACGATACATTGGGCAACTAATGAGACGCACGTCCGTGCTATTACATCGTTTACAATGATAGCCTGGTGGTGGCTTGTCCTGTTCCTTTCCTGAGGTGTGATTTTTAGACCCAGTGGCGGAAGGATGCGAATCATGGAACTACACCTGTATGACTACGCTTCAATCGCTGCGCATTTTCCGGACAGAACGCTTGATCTTCTAGAGCTTCGAATGGACGCTTCTCTGTGTGGAATCTATGTGTAAATGGATTGGGCGTTGCATTGACAGGTCGTGAAGATGCTTCATTCGTCTGCACTTGGAGCGCAATTACGAACGCATAAAACCACTGTCCAGCGATTCAGTGTGCATTGCGGGCATCATCGAGGTGCTCTCACGCGCTGCTTTCTCCCGCTGACCGGCTCTCCGCCAAACGCGCCAAGAGCCACAAATCTGGACACTCTGTCTGCTTCGTCCGCCCATGTGAATGGTTCCCTCTCCCAAAAACACTGAGACTTCCCCCCACCACTACTAAAAATATATCTTGGTTTGATTTTCTCAATTAGTTCGTCAACTGGTGGAGAGCCAGAATCTGAAATATCGGGCGAAGGGAGCGGTACAGACGAGTGCCCAGTGATGGCGGAGGGCCAGTCGTGCGAAATGAACACATCAACCAATGGAGAAGAACAAAGCGCAGACATGGTGGTCGAGCGATGGGGAGAGGTAGACGGAGGAGAGACAGCGTTGGAAAGCAATTTCGAGACAGTCTGAGATGTATAATAAGGGGATGAGAAGCCCTGAGTCACGAGAATGATGTAGTCAAAAGGCAAATAAGATGGGTATAGACACGCACGTGGGGGATTTTCGATCCATGATAAATCTCAGGTTTGTATGTCCCACCAAGACAAGCAATACGCAGGCCCTCGGCTGTCGTCATAGTCGCTGACTTCCCTAAAATGTATTGGAACATCTGCGAGGAGTGAATGGGATGATGTTTGGCTCACCGAGAAGGAATACATTGTCACAGAGTTCTCCACCCGTTTTCGAGAAATGTTCGATCACTCTTGTAGGAATCGGGTGTTCACCTTGCATAATATAACAAGGAAGTGGAGCTTGAAAACATTCAGTCTATGAAGTTGCCAACTTCTACGATATATAACTAAGGCGCACCCCGCAATTGTCCACTCAGAAGCTTTTCCGCATCATCTCCATCATCTCCATCTGGTGATGGACCAAAAAAGTCACCAACGCAAAGTGCAAGGTTAAATGGACCATGTTTCTCTTGTATAGTTGACATCTTATCGAAGAGCGTTGCAATTGAACCCATTGTGGAGCCTACAACAAGTCTAATGACCAATAAATGACATGAAAGAGAGTGCTGATATGGCCATATCGTTCTTACGTCCTGAGAGTTGGAAGTGCCATGGCTGTCTCGGTTGAACTTGACCTAAACTTGGTGCAAAATGAACGGGATCGGCAAACGCCGAGCGTCTCCTGGTGTCAAGTTATTGATTTTCTGATTGCCTGACAACGGAAATAACGAAGAGCCTTTATCTCATCGTGAAGAACAGCCTGAGTAACAGTTATCTTTCTGTAACGGCGCTCCCGCCACAATTCCCGTTGTTTAGTCGGGGCCAGGACAAATAACGAGAACAATGGTTTACAGTGAACTCTAGATGGAGTTGAATATAATATGAGGTTCTGTGTGTAAAATTTTCGCTCACACTCCAAAAGTACTGTAACAAAAGAAAGACTATGGGCGCTAGACAATTGTTTTCTGAGCAACAATTTCACTTTTTTCTTCTCCACAATATCTATCATGCTAACTTTTTATAGGATGCTCAGCCTATGTAATTCCCCGATTGCTGAGGGACGACATTCCTACGTTGGGCTATTGTTCTCTGATACAGCAATGCCGAGTGGTGCTCAGTTGATCTGTACCAGGCACAACTAATTTAGTTCCTCGTTAAAAGCACCTTGATCGACGGACACCTTTTGTCTCGGCAATCATCCCAAGCGACAGTGGTGAACCTAAACCTACTATACATAACTGGAGATATCCTCGAATTGGAGCGTCATGCTCGCCCTCGCCCATCACGGTCTTTTCGTGTGTCTCTTCCTCACCTTGAGCTGTGCCTCTCCAGTGCAACCTCAGCCCCTCTGTCCTAACCGGGAGTTATCTGGTGCTACCGTCAAAACACCACTAGGTGTTGCACGCGGCACGATACCGATCAACGGAGTTTCACGGTTTGCAGTTAAATATGCACACGCAGAGCGATGGAGAGACCCCGAAGTGGCTAGTGCTTGGCAAATACCGTGCGTATCATCTACGCCAGGCGAATTAAACTTGGCCAACGGCTTTACGATTTAGAAACGACTCATCAGATCCGACCACACTCCCGTTGGCGTGCCCTCAGTCAAGTATGGACCCTTCTGAATTTTCCGAAGATTGCCTATCCATGTTACTATACGTACCAATTACCGTGACAGCGTCAAACAAGCTTCCCGTTTTCACCTGGTTTGTCTTACACTTTCAATGCTACAGTTCTCTGATCGTCCAAAGGATTCATGGAGGTTCATTCATTTCTGGTTCGGCAACAGCTCCTGGGTTGGATGGCACTATCTTTGCCAATGCAACAAGTGCTATCGTAGTTGTCGTACAATATCGCCTCGGCCCTGTAAGTTAGTTCCGCGCGTCTGTACATGTTGCCATTTATTGTTAGCTTGGATTCAACTCCCCAGACGGGCGCACAAATTTCGCAGTGCGGGACATTGTCGCTTCCCTGCAATTCTTGCACACCGTAGTTGCTAGCTTTGGCGGTGACGTCTCAAAAATCACTATTGCAGGTCAGAGCAGTGGCGCGAATTTAATACGAGCGTTACTCGCTGCCCCGTCAGCTGCTCAGCTTTTCCAATCAGCTGTCCTCCACTCTGATCCAATGGTAAGTGAGCCATGTTTATCCCTACTGGTTGTAACCGAGTTGCAACAGGATTATGGATTCTTGTCTAGCAATGTCCAGTATAAAATTCAGGACTACTTTAACAAGCAAGTAAATTGTTCCGCGACGAACACGTCGTGTGCCCTCTCCCTTCCACTCAGCACCATCCTTTCTGCATCTGATATGTTATGCAATAATGCAGTGGATATAGACCCATCTGCAACGCGAGCTGAGCCCATGCGGCCCGTTTATGATGGCACTCTCATCACGAGTACGCTGGATTCTACAACACCTTTCCCCAAGGTTTCCAAGCCCGTAATTCTGAGTACTGTTGTGAACGAAGCTGCCCCCACCATTTATGGTCTATTTACCGACCCGATGAACTTATCGTCATATGAAGCTGTTGTTCGCGCCTCGTTGGAGGAACCTAGAGCCAGCAATCTTCTCACTTCCCCTTATTATCGAGTGCCGGTCCTTCGCGATGGGAGGGCCACTGATGCTCGTGTCGAACTAGAGAAGTTGGGTTCCGATCAGGTTTGGCGGTGTGCAACATGGACATTCGCGCGCAGCTGGACTCAGCATGGTGGGAAAGCATACGTTGCACTTTACACCGTCGGCGCGACATACCCTGACAACCAAGCAATACCTTACTGCACCGAAGCTCATGTTGTATGCCACGAGGATGACATCCAAATTGTCGTACGTTTCTCGACTCCTTCATTTAGCAAGTTCGTATCCAATAACGACATGCAGTTTGGCACAGCTGGTGATCCTAGCCCAGCCCAGTCCGCCGTAACCCGTGAAGTCCAGGCCCGATATAAGGCGTTCCTCCTTACAGGTAATCCGAATCCTTCCGCAGGACTTTCTGACACTAGTTTCCACCAATGGTCCCCCGTGACGATCGGAAATTTTTCAGCACAAAACTTGGGAACCTCAGATAGGATAGCCATTGGAGCGTGCAATACACAATTCTGGGGAACTTTCACTGTACCTTACGATTACCAGGTATTTGGAATTTAAAGAAACAAGCCAAATTCGCCCCAGACTTTCAGGGTGTTCTCACTAATTTCGTTATACGATTATATTGCACCTTCTAAACTCTCAGTGAAATGTTTTCCCATAGTTGCGGTATTGATCCAAAGTAAATTTCATGTCCATTCTTTAAACTGTGTTTTGTTTTGTTTTTAAAAAATTTCAGTTTGGACTCAAGGCACGAGGTAGGGTCCAGAAAAAGCCACTGCCACCGTCGGTATATGTTCAACAAATATCGTCATCAATGATGGTTAATACCACCAGTCCTGCTATTGATATTCCAGTGCCTCATCTAAGCCTACAGAAGCCATGTTGCTTACTCAATCCAGATAAATGAGGGCGAAGGGATAAGCTGAATGGATAATTCAGTTAAGCAAACAGAAATGGAATGATATGAACACCAACCGTGTCTGGCGTAACTCAGCGCCTCTTTGACACACTAGGAGGGGGTGGAAGTAATGGAACGGCATTGCCACTATTCGCAGGATCCATAGCGTGGGATGTATTAGTCGCTCTTCCTGAACCCAGCATATTCAAATCGTTGTCGGATTTGCCACTACGGCCAGGAATGGCGATGCTGAATGTCTGGCCTTCCTTCAGCGAATAATCCTTCTTTGGCCCAGGAGGCATATGTGGTGAAGGAGTGTCTTCATCTACGGCAGACAACGGCGGGTTCATACGGGCCTTCCATCTCCTAGAAATACAACTGCAATGACAATCTCGCTCAAAATAAGCACAAGGTATTAATACTTCGTATAATCTTGTAATGCCACATCTACGGAGTTTAGGATCCATGAGTGCTTACAACCCGGATGGACTTACTAAAATCGAAACTGTCAGAACGCTCCGCAAATCCCATTCCAATGTAAGCCTTTCGTCCGTTGTCTTCGACTCGGATGACAAAATATCGGGAAGAATCCAGAACAGCCTCCACAGATGGTGCAGCAGGGTCATAAAGAGCCCTTGCGAATACTAGTGATATCAGTCTCAACAATTAACATAATGGCCCACTCGTACATTCACCTGAACTACATGTGAGCTGATCAGTGAGCCTGAATAGGTGCACATGTCGTACCAGTTTGCGCGTCCTCGAACAATATAAATACGGAATTAGACTTCTCCACGATGCGCAGGCGACCCTTCCATAAAGGCTGGGAAAGGTCTCCCCATTCTTGAGCGCGATGGCCTTCATTGACTTTCAATGGCGGAATCCTGTACACTATTGATTTATCGGTCCTGTGTCCACGGGATACAGCGAGAGCTCAAAGTACCGGATATCTCTCGCGCTATGTAAAGAATAGACTCAATCTCGTCAGTAACGAGATCACCCATAACCTGAGAAGGAAAAGCCAAGTTCGAGGCTAACTTGAAGTTCGGGATTGCCAGCAGAAGTTGCTGGTGTGTCAGCCACGCCTTGTCCCGATTAGGACATTTTTACGTTATTGTAAGCTTACACGTACGCTGAAAACACGAACCCTCAGTTTGATCATCCCTGACATGTCTGAAATTCCTGCGCTGAGTGAAATTGTAACACCCACGCTCATGGGACGCTGTTTTATTTCTCACCATAGTACACTCCGGTAGATCGCCACTCTCCAAGCCAAAGGTGACTATCATGGACTTATCCAAGCCGCAGAACGCGCCAATCTCGTCGTACGTTACATCTCTATATTGTCGCCGAAGTGCAAAGACCAGCTTTGCCAACCAACTTCGAGGCAGCTCACAGTGACCATCCCACGCAACTTCTCATCGCTGTGCCTCTGGTCCTTTCTTACTTGATCGTCAACGATTTGTGAGTTTTTATTTTAGGTCTCATTTTGAGGGTCATTGATCGCGCATAGACCCCCAGCAAAGTTTGCGCTCCTGCGAATGCCCGATGCCGTAGCTTCCGTTCCGCTTGCCCAAGCTACGTTGAAATTATTCGCTTCGGTGTGGAAACGACACTATGAGAATGTATATCTTCGAGGAGAGGCTCTTTCCAACCTTGCGCGAAGAACGGATCACTTGCAGGCCGATCTGGCAGAGGTAGTCGCGAGTTTAGCGGGGACATTTATTGGTAAGCATGGCTGCGCGTGTACTGGTACTCCAAACTACTACGTTCCCGACAGAATCCTTCCGCCAGCGTACATTCATCCTTCTGTCAAAAGCATACACAACCATACCACTTGCCCTTGCACAAGTATATCTTGGTCTACGGACAGACCACCTCATTCGCGGTATGTCGCACGTGCTAGGCTAGACTGCATCCACCACCCACAATGCCTCACAATTAAAGTTGCGTTGTCACATGGCTGGCATTTCGACACACCTAACCAGATTCTAAAACCCATTCGCATTCAAAGAAAGACCGAGCGGGCACTGGGTATCTGTTCCAATAATGCACTGTGCATTGTTAATAATACTTGCCCACAGTTTCGTCCACACTTTTAATGTTTGAGGGTGTTACCGACCACGTTGCGCGGTTGGAGACCTAAATGTTTCATCCAAACACAGCGCAAAAGGCATTGGATTGGATTGCTAGTCTCCCCTCACATGCGACATAGGCTACCTTATATGTAGTGTTGAAAAACAATGTAAACTGAAAGGAACTAATTATCAAGTGAGAACTGGACCCAAAGTCAACCAACCAATCTATGCTGTGTCATCGGATACATCCTGACAGTGCGAAGAGAATAACCCGCGTGACGACAATTAATGCGGGGGGAGCGCACGGACGATTCGTTTCCAGTCCTGACGATTTATTGTATCAATGCAACTCCGAGATGAAGTTGACACACCTTGTGATTCAATGTCTGCATGTCGTCAATGGTTGCGACGTGTAATAGATACTTCGCCAAATCATCCAACTCGCGGTCTGCCATTGCGTGCGGTGTATGGGCATCCCTGAACGCCGATATTTTTAATCCCTGTTTAGGGTTGAGGGCAAAATTTCGTCCCTAAGGGGTCATACAGGAATTATGTGTTATCTCGATGGAGAGCATGCGGACTCACAAGGTCATCGACGTGGATGGTATTTCTTCTACTACTGAGTGACATGCGCATCAGATACAGGTGCTGACATATAAAAAGGTACGTGACCTACAATTGAGGAAAGTGGTTCCAAATAATCTGTAAGGGCTTAACATGATGACCATAGGGCTTGCCATCCCGCTGGGAAAATACAGTGAACATAGGGGACTTGTCCAGAACTGTGAATATTCATTGACTAGTGTCACCAAGACTCTTTCCACTCACTCACCGAAAGATATCTAGAAAAATTAGCACCAAATCTCTGATCTCGAAGATGCCGGACCTGATAACTCTGACTTCCCCCCAATATCCCAAGCTCTATAAGTTTGGTTTCTATCCAAATCCAGCTTGTCTGTGACCTGAGCGCCTTTTAAGAAGCTTCGAGTAGGAAGTTTACACCACCATACCAGATACATATATCATAAAACGGGTAGACGGCCGTCAAAAATTCGTGCAGTCGAGGCCGTGCACATTCAGCGGGGGGTAACGCGCCAGACGTTAGGGGCTTGGTATCCAAAATCGCTGGGATGCACCTAGGTCAAGTCGAAACATGTGCAACAAAAAGAAACCAACTGTAATCAATGTCCAACACAAGGAGGCGTTTTCCCTCGCGAAGAGGGTGAATCAAGCGAAGAGGGTGAATCAAGTTGATTTTGAGTTTTTCAGTTGCTTGACGGATCTTACGGATGTTGCGCTGATCGTTCTTATGCAACTCGGCGGCAGCAGCATCATTTGCAGAGAAATCGAGATCGAGATCGTTCACTACATCAGATAAAAGTTCCATCTCTGCGAAGCGATGTTAATCTAAGCACGCTAATATATAATCGTAACAAACGGTTCGGGTCCTTCAACTCGTGGCCCTGTGGCGTACCCACAAGGGTAAACTTTCTTCCGTTGACCAGGCCAAGGTGACTTCTGCATGGTATTCATATCATTAGACGTGGCATTTTCGAATGCCGACTTGTCTTACATCCGCTCGTCATCTGGAGGAAGTTTCCCCTTCACGAGCCCAAGTATTTTCTGCCGTTCTGGTGGTATATCAGTCATGCTGAATAAGACTACCTTCAAATCAAATATCCTTTGATAACGTGAGCCAGATGGTTTGTTGTTTTTTGGCGAAGCAACGAACCTGTCCGAGTCTGCAATATCTAAAGAAAAAGATTTGCCAGACCACATGAATGAAAGCGAAATCCATTTCTCCACGACGTCTGCACAGCCGTCCTGAGGTATTGAAATCTTGATTTACATCAGATGAGCAGGGATATTACTGCTATTACCGGAGTTTCCACAATAAAACGAGAGTTTGAGGGGTCTAAAGTAGCCATTGAGGCATTGGAATTTGAATGTAGGGGATACCGGTCTTTTGTGGGAGCATGCGACATTCAAACAGTATCACAGTGGGGAACAAGCCTAATCTCAGGTTGGGTCGGGGTTAGGTCTAGCCTAAACACCTACCATATTTAGGCTCACCATGACGCGGCCGGTCCGGTTTCTCCATTTCTTACTGCTACAAACTACGGGCCACTGTGGCGAAGTGGCCCTGCTGGGTAAGCCGGTTGCCTGGATAGATCCTCTAAGGATAGGGTTTTTAGTGGGTATTACTTGATTGTTGAGTCCCACACTACTGTGACCAGGCAATTGCCTGGTATACATAAATGCATTTCCCCCTTGGGATATTGCAGGCCCCGGCCTGCATTTTCAGAGGAAGGATATGGAGTAGGATTGGATTGGGTTTTAGATTGACAATAGAACTGTAAGGACACCACACAAAATCACACACCAACCACACAAAATCACATGTTGACCACTCACATGTGAATATGTGTGACCATGACAGTCTACATGACATCATAAGTTGCAAGCATACTAATCTGCCCACATAAAAGGAGAGAGAGCTGACCACAGATTCTCACTCTCCCTTACCCTCACCTTACCCTTTCTATTATACAGTGACTTCCAAAAGTGTCCAGATGTTTGGTACTTTTGATATTTTCAAATATAACTTACCAATTACCAAAAATGGCAAGAAGATGTGAGTGTATGAAAAATAGGATTTGATCAGGGCTATCCAACAAAGCAATGGTCATGTGATTCTGATTAGAAACCATGGAGATATAAGCAAATTAAAGTAGGGGTA
>WNFR01005442.1_pt1 | contig 14388 bp, 15 predicted proteins | sample 5400221 | NCBI WGS metagenome assembly WNFR01 (sample SAMN13153357, study PRJNA577476) | soil metagenome | isolation source: 40 cm soil under Madrone tree | place: USA:California | collected 2016-06-14 | reverse complement strand
GGACGACGGCGGCGCGGTGCTGGCTAAGTTGGAATCGCCCACGCAGGGTGAGCGCGGGTACGCCGATGGGCTGGCGCGGATTACGAGCATGCTGCGCGAGGCGGCGCAAAAGGCGGGCGCGGAAATTTCCGGCATCGGGATTGGGTCGACCGGTTGGGTGTATCCCTTCACTGGAGAATTCGGCGACGTGGATTTTCTGCCCACGTGGAAGGGTTGCAACCCCGTAAAGGATTTGGAGCGCGCGTTCAACGTGCGCGTGGCGCTGGAGAACGATGGCGACGCGTCGGCACTGGGCGAGGCGGCGTGGGGAGCGGGGCGAGGCAAGCGGCGATTGATTTACATCACGGTGGGTACGGGCATCGGCGGCGGGATCATCCTTGATGGGCAACTCTATCGCGGCGTGGATCGCTCGCATCCGGAGATTGGTCATCATGTGATCGATGCTTCGGGACCGGCTTGCACCTGCGGCTTTCGCGGATGCTGGGAGGCTCTGGCGACCGGCCCGGCGATGGCGGCATGGTACAAGAGCAGCGCCGGCGGAAACGGCGCGAACCTCAGCGCGAAGGAGATTTTTCAGTTGGCGCGCGAAGGCGATGCCTACGCTCGGAGCGCGGTGGAACGCGAAACCTATTATTTGGCGCTAGGGCTCGCCAATCTGATCGCATTATTTGTGCCCGACATGATTGTGCTGGGCGGGAGCGTGATGAAGAGCATAGCGCTCGAAGACGTGCGCAAAGTGATCGCCCAGGGTTGCCGGTTTGTGCCGTGGGAGAAGACCCAGCTGGCATTGGCGTCCCTCGGTGAAGACGCAAACCTAATCGGCGCCGCCCGCGTCTGGCACCACCGTTATCTGTAGCGGCCTGTAGCGGCCACCTTCAGGTGGCCAACCGGCGATCACACACCGTCGCTAGCGCCGAAAAGTCTTGACAAACCATAATTAAATGGTACAATTCCTCATGTCGTAACTCGCCAATCCCGCTAACTCCTTTAGAATGCGCAGATCCGAAAAACGCGCCTCTAACCCTTTTAGAATGTACAGATCCATTTTCTTTCTCCTGGAAGTCCTTTAGAATCCGCAGATCCGAAAAATGGGGGAGGGGGGACCTCCCCGATTCAAAACCAACTCTCGACAGGAGCTTCCATGCCTCGTGGCGCCGCTCGCTTCGCTCTAGCCTCTCTGCTGCTCGCCTCTACAGTTTCTGCGCAACAGCCCGCTGCCAAATCACAATACTCGCTGAAGCCCACACCGAAGACCATTGCGTGGGGCTATTACGACGCGAGTACGCCGCCGGCGCTGCGCGTTAAATCCGGCGACACGGTGGAAATTCAGACGCTGATTACGTCCAGCCCAAAGCGGCTGGAAGCGCGACATCCACGACCAGGTGAAAGACAAAGGGCCGGGTGGCCACATCCTTACCGGACCCGTCTATATCGAGGACGCGCAGCCGGGCGACGTGCTGGAAGTACGCATCGTATCCGTGCGGCTGGCGATCCTGTATGCCTACAACGGGTTTGGACCGGGACGCGGCTTCTTGCCGGAAGATTATCCCTACCCGAAGATGAAAATCATTCCGCTGGACGAAAAGCGCATGGTCGCGCGCTTCGCTCCGGGAATCGAGATTCCGCTGCATCCTTTTTTCGGCAGCATGGGCGTGGCGCCGCCGGAAACGACAGGAAAATTCAGCAGCAATCCGCCGTGGATTCATGCGGGGAATCTGGACAACAAGGATTTGGTGGCGGGCACGACACTGTACATTCCGGTGCATGCCGCGGGCGCGCTGTTTGAAGTAGGCGACGGGCACGCCGGGCAGGGCAACGGCGAGGTGGACATCACGGCGATGGAAACTTCGCTGATCGGCACGTTTCAATTTGTGGTGCGCAAAGACATGCACTTGCGCTGGCCACGCGCGGAAACTCCGACGCACTTTATTACCATGGGATTGCACGAGGATCTGAACGAAGCGACGAAGCTGGCCGTGCGCGAGATGATTGATTTTCTGATGACCGAGAAACATCTTTCGCGCGACGACGCGTATATGCTGTCGAGCGTGGCCGCGGATTTGAGCATTACCGAATTGGTGGACGGGAATAAGGGCGTGCACATGGCGATACCGAAAGCCATTTTTATTTCGGGCGCGGCAAAGTGAGAGGAACATCACTTTTAGCAAGCCTGCTGATCGCGGCACATCTGTGTGCAGCGCCAAGCAGCCTCCGTGCTCTCCGTGCGCCGACCTCCGTGCCCTCTGTGTTAAATCTTTCTTTTCCTCCGCCCGAAATTCCGGAATGGTGCCGCGCCTTGCCCCGGCCCGAATACAACGGACTCGAGCGGGTCAAAGTGAGCGATCCTTGGTTTGAGGTTTACAAACCCGCGAAGGGCGTGTACGCGATTTACGAGCCGCATCAATCCGAGGAAACCATCGGCTACCTCATCGTCGGAACCAAGCAAGCGCTGCTCTTCGATACCGGGATGGGCATCGGCGATATTCACGCGCTGGTGCGGCGCCTCACCTCGCGCCCGATTGTGGTCCTCAACTCCCATACCCACGACGATCACGTAGGCGGCAACTGGCAATTCAGTTTTGTATATGGCATGGACACCGACTTCACGCGCACCAACGCCAAAGGCTCGCGTGAAGATGCACAAGCGGAAATCGCTCCCGGCGAAATCTGCGGCGACCTGCCAAAACATTTCAATCCCAAGACCTATGCCACCAAACCATGGCATATCTCCTTATTCATCCACGACGGCTTCAAAATCAATCTCGGCGGGCGGACGCTGGAAATCATCGCCACTCCGGGGCATACGCCCGACGCTATCTGCTTGCTGGATCGCGCCAACGGCCTGCTCTTCACCGGCGACACCTACTACCCGGCGCCGATTTGGCTGTTTCGGCCGGAGACCGACCTCGATGCTTACGTCGCGTCGGTAAAGCGCATCGCGGCGCTTGCGCCTCGACTGAAGCTGGTGCTGGGCGCCCACAATATCCCTGTGGCGCCGCCGTCCGTTTTGCCGAGACTGGTGGCCGCGATCGAGGCGGCGCGCCTGGGAAAAGGCGTGAGCAAGCCCGACGGTCCGGGCAGGGAGATCCGCAGCGTCGACGGATTTGCGTTTCTTTTGCGTACGGGCGAGGCTTCGAAGCTAAAATAGATTCATCCCCGGCTCGTCGAGGCAAGGAATCCCTGATGCGCCTGCTGCTTCACGCGACTCGCTGCGCCGCCGCTCTCTTGATCCTCTCCACAACGTTTGCGGTCGCGCGGGACAAGAGCGTTTGGAGCTACGAAGGCGGGCTCTTCGTGATTACCAACGGCTCGATTCCCAATGGCCCTTGTTTTCGCCTGGCGGGACGGGTGACCTCCGGCGATTTCTTCGATCACCTGAAGCGCATTGATAGAGAAAGCGGCACGATTTTTCGGCGCGGCTCGGACAGTGTCGAGAATTTTCCGGAGCAGCTCACTCTATCTTTTGTTGTACGCGATTGGTACGACCAGACTTGCCCCCCGCGCGAAGAAAATCCTGGTGCGTCGAGGTATCTGACGCGGACGATGATGAGTTCGCTGCACCTTTACCTGTATTGGAAGCGCGGCGTGGAACTGCGGCCGGTGGAAAACGTGGAGCGGCAATATTTTGCGGTGCGGCAAATCATTCCGCACGCGGCGGCGCAGGTACACGATTTACCGGAGAAACTGGAATGGACTTACGAATACGCGGTGCCGAGCGCGGGCGTGCCGCTCACGGACAGCCTGGTGCTCGTTTTGCGCGATGACGAAAACCACATTGTGGCGCGCGTGGCGGCGCGGCTTTGATCTGATTTTTAAGGCTTGCGGCTCACGCCGGGTGCGCTTCGCGGGCAAACGTGGAGGGTCCCTTCAAATCATCCCATCGCGCTGAATTTCTGCGGCTCGATTTTGTACATCACGCGGGTTTCGCCGGGCTGGCGGAAGGGATACACGTCTTTGCCGAGATATTTTTTCGCGAGAGAGTTGATGTGATCGTCGGCGCCCTTCTCGGTAGCCTCCACGACTTTGCCGCGAATCTCCAGGTAACGGTAGGGATTTGCCGGGTCCTGGATTGACAGCGAAACACGTGGGTCGCGGGCGATGTTCTTGTCTTTCTGACGGCCGCGCGCGGAATTGATGCGCACGTGCTTCCCATCGTAGTCGACCCAAACAGGTGTCACCTGCGGGCTACCGTCAGGGTTCAGGGTGCCCAAGTTGGCGAATGCCTTGTTGTTGTTCAGCAGATCTGCGTATTTGTCAGGTAGTTTCGCGGCCATTTCGTCCTCCGGATGCTCCTCGAATCGTGCTACTTCCCCGCGAAGTGCGGGAAAAATCTGCGGTGCTATTCAACTGTTTGCCGCCAGCTTGAGTTCTTGCGAGTTTACGCGCAATCGTTGCAGCCAGCCGCTGCGCTCAAGCCATGCGCCGGTTTCCGTTCCGTGCAAATCCTCGCGGGCGAGCGCACGCAGATCGGCTTCGTCGTCTACGTCCATTTCCAGGCGCGCGTTGCGGCGAATGAAAATATCGGCTCCTGCGCTGTGCGCCTCGTCACAATGCCTGGCAAAACTGCCGGCGCCGAAATGCGATGGAAACAGCGCAGGTGGCGTGCGCAGGATGGCGTTCGTTCCCGTGCCATCGCGCGACGGCACGATTACCAAGGCTGGAGCGGCGCATCGCACGGCGAGCAATTCGTCGATGTCGCTTGCTTGCACAAGCGGGACGTCCAGCGGCAGACGCAATAGCGCCGTGACTCCGCATTCCGCGCAGCGTCGTGACGCGGCATCAACGGAAACACTCTCGGAGATTTGCTGCTCTTCGCGCAAAAGCTCCCAGCCGTTTTCTTTCGCCGCTTGGATGGCGGGATCATAGTTTGTCACTACGAAGATTTTTTCCGCGCGCTGGACGCCGCGAACGGCGCGAATCGTATCCGCCAACATGGCCTGGGCAAGCGCGAAGCGCTCTTCCGGATTTAGAAAAGGAGCGAGCCGTTGCTTCGCTTGGCGCAAATCTTTAATGGGCAAGAGCAGCGCACGCATTGGAACCTCAGTACGCGCCTTCGGCGTAAGAAACGCGGGCTCCATTTTGCAAGAGATTCAGTTGCGGTTGCGAGGAGGACGCCGATTCTTCGTCACAGCCGGTATAGAGATGGCGAATCTTGTAGGTTGTGGTGCGTTCGGCGGGAACGCGTGCTATGGAACGAATCATGCGACGGAAATCCCGCGGCGAAACGTATTCGCCAAAGGTTGCGCCTGCCGCCTTCGAAATGTTTTCTTCCATCAGCGTGCCGCTGAAGTCGTTCGCGCCGGCGTTGAGGCAGGCCAGTGAAGTATCGAAGCCGAGCTTGACCCAGGAAACCTGGAGATTCTTAATCGCGCCGTGCAGTAAGACGCGCGCCAAAGCGTGCACGCGCAGATGCTCTTCGCGGCGGGCGCCGGGTCGCGCGTGGCCGTGTTTGAAGAGGCGCGTATTTTCGTGGATGAAGCCGAGCGGCACAAACTCCGTGAAGCCGCCGGTGCGCTTCTGAATTGCGCGCAGCAGGAGAATGTGGCGGACCCAATCGGCCGGCTCTTCGACGTGGCCGTACATCATCGTAGAGGTTGTGGGAATGCCCAGCTCATGCGCCGTGGTGATGATTTCCACCCAGCGAGCCACCGGCAGTTTGTTGGGGCTGAGCTCGCGGCGAACGCGGTCGTCCAGAATTTCCGCGGCGGTGCCGGGGATGCTGCCGAGGCCTTCGTCTTTCATCATTTGCAGGTAATCGCGCAGGGGCATTCCGGTTTTATCGACGCCGTAGGAAATTTCCATCGGCGAAAACGCGTGCACGTGCATCGCGGGAATGGCGCGCTTGATGGCGCGCAGAAGGTCCCGGTAGAAGAAGCCGTCGAGATCTCGCGGCAGGCCGCCCTGGATACACACTTCCGTGGCGCCTGTTTCCCAGGCGTCGCGCGCTTTCCGGACAACGTCATCGACGGAAAGAGAGTAAGCATCAGGCGCGCCCGGACCTTTGCCAAATCCGCAAAAGCTGCAGCCGACGAAGCAAACGTTCGTGAAATTGATGTTGCGATTTACGACGTAGGTGATTGTTTCGCCGACGGCTTCGCGTCGCAGAGTGTCGGCGAACGAAACCAGCGTTTCCAACTCGGCGCCGCCGACGGTGGCGAGTAATAGCGCTTGTTCAAAGCTAAGTTCATGGCCCGAACGTATCGCTTCCAGACAGTCGAGCACTGCGGTGGAGCATAACGAGAGAGAGGCTTGCAACTTCGTTTCTTCGGGATTGGCACTCATCGGCGGCATCCAAGCCTGAGGCGTCGCGGGGCCTCGAGAGGGCTAGTCATCCTGACATCTGTATCCTACCAGAGATGAATTGACTCTACGTATTGAAATAGGACGAGGCTCATGCCGCGCGCTGGCTTGCGCTTACTTCGTTCGCTAACATATAAGTCGGTCATGAGTCGCGGTAATGCGATTTTTCTGGTGGTCGTTGTCGTTATCGTTCTGATAGCGGTCGGCGCTGCTTCCATCTTGCATAACGGCTTGAGCGCGCACGCGAACCCCACGGCGCTTGAAATCATGCTGGCGCGCAATGCGCGGCACCTGGCTATACCAGCAAACGCCCGCAAGCTGCAGAATCCCGTCGCGGAAACGCAGGAGAATCTACGGGACGCTCGTTTGCATTTCGCCGATCATTGCGCCGTCTGCCACGCCAACGACGGCAGCGGGGACACGATGATGGGCCGCAATCTTTATCCGAAGCCGCCGGACCTGCGCCAAGAGGAAACTCACAAACTCGCCGACGGCGAACTTTTTTGGATAATCGAAAATGGAGTGCGCTTCACAGGCATGCCCGCATTCGGCGGAGAGCATGGATCGCAGCAGGATAGCTGGAAGTTGGTGCGCTTTATTCGCCACTTGCCGCAGCTTACCGACGAGGAACGAATGGAGATGGAACGCAACAACCCCAAAGGCCCGGGAGATCGCGAAGAGGAACAGGAAGAGAACGATTTCCTGGGTGGCGCGCCAATACAACAAAAGCCCGAAGGGGAGCATCATCATTAAGTGGAGCGCAAGTGCTGAATCAAGTACAGTTGCTGAGCGGGAACACAATTATTGGTATCACGGCGGGGGAAAACTAATGAGAACGAAACTGTATGCCTTGCTTGCCATCAGCATGCTCTTGACGAGCATTGCGTGGGCGCATGGTGATAAAAAGCACGTGATAGGCACGCTGGAAAAGATCAATGCCGATTCCGTGGTGGTCAAAACAGCGGCTGGAAAATCCGTGGAAGTGAAGCTCGTTGCTTCAACAATGTACCTTTCGCATGCGGGAAACGAAGACAAGCCGGCCAAGGTCACTGATCTAGCGGTTGGGTATCGCGTGGTGATTCACGCGACGCCGAAGGGCGAGACCCTGGAAGCCAATGAGGTCAAATTTTCGGCGCCCACCGCGTCAGCAGCAGCCGCTAAACCAAAATCCTAATCTTCCACGAAGTGGCAGGAATGCGTCTTTAGCACTAGCCAGACCTTTTTTCCTGCGGCAAGCTCCAGCGTTCGTTCCGCGCCGGGCGTGACGTGAACGGTGAAAACGGCGCCGCAGTCCACGCGGGCCACGACCAGCGAGCCGCGCCGCTCCAGTGAGACAATTTTTCCTTCGAGGACGTTGCGAGCGCTCAACGCTCGTGGCGGTTCCGTGGCCAGCAAAATGTCTCCGGCGCGGATCGCAACGCGCACGCGATCTCCAGAGGCGGCGTGCCCAAGCGGCACTTCGATTTCGCAGGCGACATCCGCAAGACGCACGCGCATGACGCCGTCCGGTTCGCGCAGATCCAGCACCGTGCCGCTGAGCAGATTCTCGAATCCGGCCGCTTGCGCCAACCTGCGGCGGCGCGGGGCGTCCAGAACTTCGCGGGGCGTTCCCTGGCTCACGATCGTGCCGTGCTCCAGGGCAATCACACGCTCGCCGAGGGCGTCCACTTCTTCGCGGCTGTGCGTGACGTATAAAATCGGGATTTTGTTCGCCGCATTCCAGACACGCAAGTCGTCGATGATGGACGTCTTCAACTCGGCGTCCAGCCCGGTGAGCGGTTCGTCGAGCAGCAGCAGGCGCGGTCGAGTCACCAGCGAGCGTGCGAGCGCCACGCGCTGCCTTTCGCCACCGGAAATCTCTCGCGGCTTTCGCGCGTGGAGCGGTTCCACGCGGAACATTTGCAGTATTTCGGCGATCCGCGCAGCTCTCGCCTGCTCCGGAACGTTTGGCAAACCGTACGCAACATTGGCTTCCACGCTCATGTGCGGAAATAATGCCAGGGTCTGAAACACATAGGCGATCTGGCGGCGCTGCGGTAGCACGTTCACATTTTCGTCTGAGTCAAACAACACTTCGCCGCCGACCGCGATTCGCCCGGCGTCCGGTTGCGTGAGGCCCGCGAGGCAATCCAACAGCGTGGATTTTCCGGCGCCGGAGGGACCAAACAGGATGGTGATGCCGGGAGGCACGTCAACGGCGAGATCGAGCAGAAATAATGAGGAGGCGTCGCCATGACGCATTTTTCGTACGCGCGCCTTGAGAGTTGCGCCACTCACTTTGACGCCCAAGGAAGCCACACGCTCCGCCGCGCTCGCCGGTTGATGCCGTACACGGCGGCAAGCACCACGAAGGAAATTACCAGCAGCAGTAAGGCTGTGCTGTTTGCGCTCGCATAATCGAGGGACTGCACGCGATCGTAGATGTCGATGGAAACGGTGCGCGTAATGCCCGCGAGGTTGCCGCCGACCATCAGCACGACACCGAATTCGCCCAAGGTGTGCGCGAAGCTCAGCACTAATGCTGTGACGATTCCTGGGATGGATAAGGGCAGAATTATGCGAGCGAACGTACGCATTCTGCCTGCGCCCAATACTGCCGAAGCATCGAGCAGCTTGCGATCCACACTTTCGAACGACGCGACCAGCGGCTGCACAGCAAACGGCAGGCTGTATAGCACCGACGCGATGACCAGGCCTGCAAACGTAAATGCCAGCCCGTGCCCAAACGCCGCTTGCCACACTTTTCCAAGCGGCCCGCGCGGGCCCATCGCAAGCAACATGTAAAATCCCAGCACGGTTGGGGGCAGGACGAGCGGCAAAGCCACAACGGCTTCCGGCAAAAATTTCCAGCGCCAGGGCGAAAAGGCGAGCCAGTAAGCCAGCGGTACGCCCACGACAAAGAGAATCGCGGAGACACAGGATGCTAATCGGATCGAAAGCAGCAGCGCCTCGATGTTCATTGGTTTAAAGCGCTCGCGGGAGCTGGAGCCGGCAGAGTGAATCCATATGAATCAAGAATCTTTCGACCTGCGCCACTCTTTAGAAAAGCCAGGAAGTCACGCGCGCCCTGTTTGTCTTTTGCACTCTTCAGGATTACGGCGCCCTGCTCAATTGGCGCGTGCAGATTCGCGGGAATTTCCCAACGCTTGCCGTCTCTCATCGGCGGAGAAATGGCCAGCGACAAGGCAAGAATTCCCGCTTGCGCGTTGCGTGAGGAGACGAACTGCGCCGCTTGCGCGATATTTTCGCCGTAGACCAGCTTGGGGCGAACCTGCTCGTAGATTCCGGCGCTGCGCAGCGCCGCAACGGCGGCGCGCCCATAGGGCGCGTGTTCCGGGTTGGCGATAGCAATTTTCACCACGCTGGGTTCCAAAAGCGCCTTCCATCCGAGCTTTGCAAGATCGACGCGCACGTCAGCGGGCATCCAGATTACGATCCGCCCGACCGCATATTCATAAAGCGTTCCCGGCTCGGCCAGACCGGCCGTCTCCAGCTTCCGCGGGTATTCGATGTCCGCCGACAACAGAACGTCGAAGGGGGCTCCACTCTGGATTTGCGCGAAGAAATTCCCGCTCGAGCCGTAGCTGACGTCGATCTTCCTTCCCGTTTGCGTCTGGTACTGAGCGGCTAATTCATCCAGCGCAAATTGCAAATCCGCAGCGGCGGCGACGCGAATCTCCTGAGCGCCGGCGGTTCGCAAGGCCAGCAGCGCGGAGAGCAGCACCAGGCAGCGTAAGGGAAGTTTCACAAGAATGCTCAGTTTTGAATTTTTCCGTCCCGCTGGCGCTCAGACGCGCAGAATCATGACTTCTGTGGACTTAATCAGCGCCGCTGCGCGCTCACCGACTTTCAAACGCATTTCCTTGGCCGCATCCGCGGTGATAATCGCGGTGATTTGCTGTTCGCCAATTTTTAGCGTGACTTGCGCGAGAAGGCCGCTGTATTTCAGATCCAGCACACGGCCAAACAACTGATTGCGCCCGCTGATCTTGCGAAAATTCCCGCGCCGCGTTTCAATGTCGCCGCGTTCCAGCTTTTTGGGAATTAAGCGGTCGATCTCGCTCTCCGGAACGCGATGGTGTCCGCCGGGAGTCTTGGCCGTTTTGAGCTTGCCGCGATAAATCCACTGCTTCAGCGTCGGATAGCTGATGCCGAGGATGTTGGCCGCTTCGCGCGGCGCGAGCAGCTTCTGCAAGGCGCACCTTCCGCCGAACAGAATACCGCATTGCCAACCGCCAATTCAATACGGTTATGTACGCTTTTTCGAGGGCGAGCCGACTAGTTGCGCAGAGGTTTGCCGGTCTTTAGCGTGTGCGCGATGCGCTCCTGCGTATTCTTTTCGCCGCAGAGCGACACGAAGGCTTCGCGCTCCAAATCCAGGAGATATTGCTCACTAACCATTTGCGGCGCGGTCAACGGTCCACCGGCCAAAATATTGGCCAGCTTGCGCGCGACGTGCGCGTCGTATTCGGAGGCATACCCTCCGCGCATCAGCATGTGAATCCCCATCTTCGCGGTCGCTAGAAACTGTTCGCCAAGCACTTTGACCAACGTGGTCTGGGCGCCTTCCTGCCAATTTGCAGCCGCCGGCGTATATCCGCCGCGCGAGAGGGCGAGGGCCGCTTCCTTGGCGTCCGCCACCAGGCGATCGCGATTCATGGAGACACCGTCTTCGCGGCGCAGGAAGCCAAGCTCGCGGGATTCCTCCGCGCTGGTTCCCACCTTGGCCATGGCGATGGTTTCGAAAATCGGCCGCAGCGCGTGGAACAAATCCAAATCGTCGCCGGTCGCGGCGCGCTCGTTCGCGCGAATCAACATTTCTTTGGAGCCTCCGCCGCCCGGAATCAACCCAACGCCGGTTTCGACCAGACCGATGTAGGACTCCGCCGCCGCTTGAATGCGTGCCGCGTGCAAGCTGATTTCGCAGCCGCCGCCGAGTGCCATGCCTTGCGGCGCGGCGACCACCGGTTTTGGCGCGTACTTCAACGCCAGATTCACGTTCTGGAATTGCTTGACCGCCATGTGGATCTCGTCCCACTCCTGCTCTTGGGCGGCTACGAGTACGAGCATCAAATTCGCGCCAACGGAAAAATTCACGGCGTCGTTGGCGATGACCATGGCGTCGAAGTCGGAGGTCAACCGCTTCAACCCTTTGTGCAACATGGCGATCAAGTCCGCGCCGATGGCGTTCATCTTTGCGTGAAACTCGCAGCAGACCACGCCGTCGCCCAGATCGATCAGGCTCGCGCCCGAATTGCGCTCGACTTCGCGCCCCGCATCCTTTAGAGATTTGAGAAGGAGGACGCCGCTCGGCGGTTCCACCGCTTTCGCCATACGGCTGGCAAGATCGAAAACAGTCGTGGCACCCTTGGCGGATTCGTAGAACGCACTTCGACCGCTCGCCAGTAATTTCTCAATTGCGTCCGGCAGGGTGCGCCCTTCTTTGTGCACGTGCTGCGCGAACGCCTTCACGCCAAGGGCGTCCATCACCTCGAATGGACCAAGCTCCCACCCAAAGCCCCAGCGCATCGCACGATCTACGTCCACAACGCTGTCAGAAATTTCGGGCACGCGCCGCGCCGCATAGAGGCAGGTCTCCGAGATCGAACCCCACAGAAATTGCTGGGCCTTGTCACCCTTCTGTCCTTCGAGGACCGGACCCAAGAGCATGCGCAGGCGCTCCCGAGTGTCCTCGATGGTCTTTCCGTTTTCGATGGAGGCGAATCGGGCTTTCTGCCGCGGCCGGTAGTCCATGGTGTGTTCGTCCAGCGTGAGAATCTCGCGCTCGCCGTCGCCTTTGACGCGCTTGTAAAATCCCTGGCCGGTCTTGTCTCCCAGCCAGCCGCGCCGCACCATCTCTTCCACCAGAACAGGGACGCGATAGGTCTCGCGCGATTCGTCGTGCGGAACCGATTCGTAAATGTTTTTGACCACGTGGACCAGAACATCGATTCCGACGATGTCCGCGGTTCGAAACGTCGCGGATTTCGGCTGCCCGATGGCCGGGCCTGTGCAGGCGTCCACTTCTTCGATGGTCATTCCAAGCGTTCCCATCAATCGCAGGGCGTTCAGCATCGAAAACGTTCCAATGCGATTGGCGATGAAGTTGGGCGTGTCCTTGGCAATCACCACGCCCTTGCCTAGCCTGCGGTCGCAGAAGTCGCTCAAGGTGTCGATCACGTCAGGGGACGTTTGCGGTCCCGGAATCAGCTCGACCAATTTCAGATAGCGCGGCGGATTGAAAAAGTGGGTGCCTGCCCAGTGTTGCTGAAACTCCTCGCTCATGCCTTCGGCGATCAAATGCACTGGTAGTCCGGAGGTGTTGGTCGTCACAATCGCGCCCGGCTTGCGATATTGCGCCACGCGCGAAAGCAGCTTGCGTTTGATCTCCAGATTTTCGGCGACGACTTCGATGATCCAGTCCGCATCCGCGCAGCGCGCGAGATCATCTTCAAAATTGCCAATGGCCACGCGCTCCGCGAGCGCGGGGGTGAAAAATGCCGCGGGCTTTGCCTTTTTCGCCGCTTCCAGCCCCGCGCGTACAATCTTGTTGCGCTCCGCAGCCGGCGCATCCGCGGGCAAATTTGGCGGGACGATGTCCAGCAAAATGCAGGGGAGTCCGGCATTGGCAAAATGCGCGGCGATGCGCGAACCCATAGTTCCGGCGCCCAGAACTACAGCTTTTTCAATCCGATGTTTCATGGATGCTCTTTTCAGAAGACCAGATGGCAGGACAGGTTACAAAACCGGCATGTCCTGGTCAAACCTGGTGCCTCGGGGCCTGAGTGGCACTAAAATGAGTAGAGACATGCTGGAAGATAAAGTATCCAACGCACTCGACTGGCTGCGGAACGCGAAGGACAAATTTCGGTCTTTTGCCATCGGCGAAGAGCGACCGAACACGGAGCGTCCCCGCGTGGGACTAGCGCTGGCGGGCGGCTTTGCGCGTGGGATCGCGCACGTCGGTGTGCTTCGCGCGCTGACGAACGCCGGCATTCCGATTGATTGTGTCGCTGGCACTAGCGTCGGCGCGCTGATCGGCGCCTGCTACTGCGCGGGCGTGCCGCTTGATGACATGCAGCGCATTGCCAGCACGACGAGCTTTGCGGATTTTGGACGCTGGACGCCCTCCTGGCTTGGGCTGGCCACCAACCAACGCATGGAAACTTATCTTTCGCGATTCACCCATGTAAAGACCTTCGAGGAATTGAAAACTCCCTTTGCAATTGCCGCTACGGACATCAACGCGGGGATCTCCGTTTACTACACGCGGGGGCCGCTCGCCCCACCGCTGCGAGGATCCTGCGCGTACCCTGGGCTTTTCGTACCCATTCAATTTGAGGGGCGCACGCTTGTCGATGGTTTTCTGACGGCGCCCGTTCCCGTCGAAGGAACTTTGCTGCTTGACGCGGATATCGTCATTGCTATCTATCTCGAGGCTGGAAACCTGGAAAATCCGCGGACGGTCGCGGATGTCATCAGCCGCTCGTTCAACATTATTCAGCGCCACGGCGACATTGCTTGGCGCCAGCAAGCCGACGTCATTATCGAGCCAGACGTGAAACCTTTCGTGTGGGACGACTTCACGCGCACCAGCGATCTCGTCGCCGTCGGCGAAGCCGCTACGCAGGCAGCGCTGCCCGAAATTAAAGCGCTTCTCAGTGGCGAAAAACGCGATTCGGCGGCTTGACCTCCTGGCCTGCCAAAGGCGCGCCCGGCGCATAATCAAGGGAGTTTTGAGATTTCGACGCGCACGCCGTGCCCTTCGCCTTTTCCACGTTGCGTCAGCCACGCACCGAAGCTTTCCGCAAAGCGCTCCGGAGTGACGCGGAAGCTTACTTCCACCGCTCCTTCTCCGATCGGCAAGGTATCGTCGAACTCCGCGGCATTGGTGAAGTTACGCATGCAGAATTGATCCAGCCATTCCAGCGGACATGCCCGGCGCTCTCCCTTTGTCACCAACTCCACTCTGAGTTTCTGCGCGTACATGTCGCCATAATACCAGAGCAAATCCAGTGACCTCTTGTTGTGAATGGTGTCTAAGCTCGATGCGCGCCTGAAAACAAAATCTACTCCGGCGATACCCAG
>WNFR01004449.1_pt1 | contig 14392 bp, 11 predicted proteins | sample 5400221 | NCBI WGS metagenome assembly WNFR01 (sample SAMN13153357, study PRJNA577476) | soil metagenome | isolation source: 40 cm soil under Madrone tree | place: USA:California | collected 2016-06-14 | reverse complement strand
TGCCCGGCGTGCGCTGTCAGCGCCTGCTCAAGTTGCGGATCGTTAACCGGGACCAGCGAACGCTTCTGCAACTGCCAGGCAAACGTTGCGATCCATAGTCCGCCGATAGCGACGGGCGCCGCCAGATCCATCCAACTCAAATGAAACCGCTCGCGATTGAAGCTCGGCTCGATCAGCCAGATGACGTCGACCACTCGCATGATCAGAATCAACAGCGCCAGCATGCCGAGCCTCTGCGGACTCTTCTTCGCGGCGCGCGACAAGAGCGTCAGAAAAGGAAACGCAAATTGCAGGATGACAATTCCCAGCGCGATTACGCCCCATCCGCCATGCTTGCGCGCGACGTACCAGACCGTTTCTTCCGGAAGATTTCCGGACCAGATGATCAAATACTGCGAGAAGGCAAAGTACATCCACAGCATTACCAGGGCCATCAGCAAGTTGCCCCAATCATGGAAATGCGAAGTCCGCACGACCGCGTTCATGGGCTCGCAGCGGGCCAGCCAGGACATTACGAGAATCCCGAAGGCCAGCGCGCTCAAACTCCACGAGGCGACGAAGATCAGTCCAAAGATTGTTGACGACCAGGCGGGATCCAGCGACATCACCCAGTCGATCGCCGCAAACGTGATCGTTATTATCAGCAGGCCCAATCCCGGGCCGCTCATCATCTGCAAACGTTTTAGGACCCGCCCGTTCGCGGTCCGATCGTGTTCCAGCGACCACGCATTCAGCAGCCGCATCATCATCAGCCAGATCGCGAAATAGACCAGCGCGCGCGCCGTGAAGAACGCCGGATTCAAATAGTGTGCGGCCTTCTCTCGCAGCGCCGGAACCTGATCCATTTCTGCCTTATTCGTCCAGGGGTAGATCAGATTCAATCTCAACAGAATGGGCAGAAATAGGATCAACATCAACGGCAACGTGCGGGTGGCCGCTTCCAGCACGCGGCGAATTATCAGGCCCCATGCGCCGCCCGTCAGATGCTGCAACATCAAAAGCGCCATGCTCCCGACCGTGATACCGATCCAAAAGATGAATCCGACCAGATAGGCATGAAAGAACTGCGCGCGATCGATCAGAAAGCCGAAGACAAAGAGAGCAAAGAACAGAGCGCCAACGGCGAGCGCCAGGGTGCTGACTCGTTTCAGTTCGGGTGGTGGTATGTATCCAGTCTGCATTACTTATCTGAGCGCGGACATCCTTGTCCGCCGAATTCTCTTAGTCTTTCTCCCTCTCCCTTTGGGAGAGGGCAGGGGGAGAGGGCTTGTGTTGCTCTGCTCTACAACCCTCCCCTAACCCCTCCCAAAGGGAGGGGAAGAAACCATCTTTACTTTCTCTCTGTCCCGCCGGGCTTTATCCCCGGCGCTGGAGTGCCCTGCGCCTGCGCCGGCATCTGGCTCAATTGCAAAGCGCGAATGTATGCGATGATCTTCCAGCGATCTTCAACCGGAATCTGCGATGCATAGGAAGGCATGGCCCCCCAACCATTGGTCGTCGCGTCAAAGAAATGCCCGACTGGCGCCTGTCGCAGACGATCCTGTTGAAACGAAGCGGGCGAGGGTTTATTAAAGCCTCGGCGCGCGATCATCCCGTCGCCATTTCCCGTCGCGCCATGACAGACCGAACAATAAATATCGTAGCGCTGCTGGCCGCGATCGATCGCGGCTTTGTCGATCAGAATGGGAAAAGTCTCGACGTCGTCCGGATACAACGCCGCGGGGCCGGCCGATGCAGTCGCCGATACACTTTGCGCCGGCAATGTTATCGGAGGCGCAGTCGCCTGGCCCCCCGCAGGCTGAGTCGTGACCGGCGCCGCCTGTTGGCCCGAGTTGGCTTTCTTCCCAAGATAGAACTCGCGATCGGCTCGCAAGTAACCGCGCGGCACCGTGCCAGGAACCAACTGGCGAGAGGCGTTCCCGTCTCTGAAAAAGTTACTCTCGCGATAAGGGATCGCCTTGGGTTGATCCTGCATATCGCGGCGGCATCCAAACGCGAGAAGGCAGAAGGCAGAAAGCAGAAGGCAGGAAAATACTCTTTGAAATTGCGCGGCTCTGATTAAGACCGACGAGCTGTCTGCCTTCTGCCTTCTGCCTACTGCCTTCTGTTCTTCAGAGCTCGACATCATTCACTTCCCGCGCTTCCAGACTCTTCAAAAACCGCATTGCCTCGTCGTGATCGAATTTTGGATCCTTTGATTCGATCACCAGAAAAAAACTGTCGCGCGTTGCCAGTGCAAAATTCGGCGCATTGAAAACCGGATGATAAGGTTGCGGCAGTTTGTTCAGCGCCAGCATGCCGAACACGGCCGCGAAGGCCGCGCACAGAACTGTGCATTCAAACGTGATCGGAATAAAGGCCGGCCAACTGTTGAAGGGCTTGCCGCCGACATTGATCGGATAGTTGATCACTTCCATCCAGTACTGCATGAAAAACCCGCCCAGGCCGCCGATGATCCCGCCCGCCAACACGATCAAAGGCAGGATGGTGCGCTTGAATCCAATCGCTTCTGAAAGTTCCTCGATCGGAAATGGTGAATAGCCGTTGATCTGGCGATAGCCGGCCGCGTAAGTTTCGCGCGCGGCCGCCACCAGCGCGCTCGGATTATCGAACTGCGCCATTACGCCATAGAGTCTGTGTTTCGATTGCGGCATTTCTTAATAGGATCTATTCAACCTATAGGACCTATCCCTCATCAACCTCCGCTTCCGGCAAAATCGTTCTCATCTCGAAAATCGAAATCATCGGCAGAAAGCGAATAAACAGAAACAGCAACGCAAAGAAGAAACCAATCGTGCCGATGAACATTGCCCAATCCCACTGGGTCGGCTTATAGAATCCCCAGGACGAGGGCAGGAAATCCCGGTGCAGACTGGTGACTACGATCACGAACCGCTCGAGCCACATGCCGATGCTGACGACCAGAGAGATTAACCACAGGACCAACAGCTTCGAACGGATCTTCTTGATCCAGAGCAGCTGCGGCGTCAGGCCGTTGCACATGAGCAGAGCCCAGTAGTACGGCGCATATGGTCCGTGCATGCGGTTCCAAATCATGAACCGCTCGTATTGATTGCCGCTGTACCAGCCAAAGAACGCTTCGATCATGTAGCCGTAAACAACGATCAGACCCGTCGCCAGCATGACCTTCGCCATGTTGTGCATGTGGCGCATCGTGATGAAACTCTCGAGCCCGAAAACTTTGCGCAGCGGTATCGTCAACAACAGCACCATGGCAAAGCCTGCGTAGATCGCGCCGGCCACAAAGTAGGGCGGAAAAATCGTCGCGTGCCAGCCGGGAATAATTCCCACCGCAAAATCGAAGCTGACGATCGTATGCACCGAAAGCACCAGCGGCGTTGCCAGCCCGGCCAGCAACAGATAAGCCGTCTCGTAGCGATGCCAGTGACGAGCGGAACCGCGCCAGCCCATCGCCAGCATGCCGTAGATCAGTCGAAACGGTTTGCTGCTGGTCCGATCGCGCAGGGTCGCAAAGTCAGGAATCAAACCGACAAACCAAAACAGGGCGGACACGGTCGCGTATGTCGACACCGCGAACACGTCCCACATCAAGGGGCTGCGAAACTGCGGCCAGATGCCCATGGTATTCGGGTAAGGAAACAGCCAGTAACCGAGCCACGGTCGCCCCAGGTGCATGAGCGGGAAGACGCCGGCCTGCGCGACCGCGAACAGGGTCATGGCTTCCGCGAATCGGTTGATCGAAGTGCGCCACTTCTGTCTCAGCAAAAGCAGGATTGCCGAAATCAAAGTTCCCGCGTGACCGATGCCGATCCACCAGACAAAGTTCAGAATATCCAGACCCCAGCCGACGGGAATATTCACGCCCCACAAACCGATGCCATTGAAGAGCATGTTCGTGATCGTGAGCAGCATCAGTTGGAAGAGAGCGAACGAGATGGCAAAGCCAACGAACCACCAGAGCGGCGTCTTGCGCTTCAAAACGATCGCGCTGATCTTGTCGGTGACCGAACCAAAGGTCAGCTCTGATCCCACGACTGCGTGGGTCGCGTGGATTGATGTGTGGCGCTCGTCCTGCTGATTCATATTACCTATAGGACCTATTCGTCCTATTCTTTAATTTCCGGATTCGGATTCCTTAGCGCTGACAGATACGTCGTGCGCGGCCGCGTGTTCAGTTCACCCAGCAACGAATAATCCCGATCCATCGCTTTCAACTTTGAAACTTTGCTGTTCGGATCGTTGATGTTGCCAAAGACGATCGCCTCAGTCGGACAGACTGACTGGCAGGCGGTAACGATCTCGCCGTCGTGAACCTGTCGGCCTTCGATCTCTGATTGAATCTTTGCCGATTGAATTCGCTGCACGCAGTAGGTGCATTTTTCCATCACGCCACGGCTCCGCACCGAGACATCCGGATTGCGCATCAACTGATAAGTCGGCGTCTCCCAATCCTGATAAAGATAAAAGTTAAAGCGGCGCACTTTGTATGGGCAGTTGTTAGAACAATACTTGGTCCCGACACAGCGGTTATAGACCATGTCGTTCAAACCTTCAGAGCTGTGCACCGTCGCATGCACCGGACAGACCGGTTCGCAGGGAGCGTTCTCGCAATGCATGCAGGGAACAGGTTGAAAGAAAGGCCCGCCGGGTTTGCTGGGGTCGCCTTTGAAATAGCTATCGACACGAATCCAGTGCATCTCGCGACTGCGCAGGACCTGGTCCTTGCCCACGATGGGAATGTTGTTTTCCGACTGGCAGGCGATCATGCAGGCGTTGCAGCCAACGCAACTATTCAAGTCGATCGACATGCCCCACGCGTAGCCGTTGCCCTGGTCTTTATAATCGAAGTCTTTGTAAAGCGAGAGGTCGTGCAGTTCTTTCTGCTGCTTCTCGCGCTCTTCGCGCAGGTGGTCTTTCTCTTTCAGATACTCTGCGAGCGAACCTTCACGCAGCAGGTCGCGGCCTTCCATGGAAAAGTGAATCTGCGTCGCCGCCAGCTCGTATTGTCCGGCGGCCTTAGTTGCTTGTGCGCCCGCGGCGAACCAGGGCGAGTCGGACGTGCGAATCTCGTAAGCGTTGAAACCCTGGGCGTCGCCGACGCGGCCCGCGCGCGCGCGCCCATAGCCGAGATGAATCGTGATCACATCGTCGGGCTGGCCTGGCATGATCCAGGCGGGCAGTGGCTTGCTGATCGCGCGGCCATTCAGTTTCAGTTCGATCTGATCGACGTAAGCCTCGCGGCCTTTCTTATCTTTCTCGTAATTCTGCGGCGATACGCCGAGTTTCTTCGCAGTGTTCGCGCTAACAAGCGCCACGTTGTCCCAGGTCAGTTTTGTCAGCGGCTTCGGCAACTCCTGCAACCAGCCGTTGTTGGCAAAGCGCCCGTCGTAGACGGTTGGGTCGGTGCGGAAGATGAGTTCGTATCCCGGGAGCGCGGACGTCCCGTCCGCTGGTTTGGCGCCAGTGAGCGAGTTCGCCCAATCGGATTTCAATGAAACAGTCTTGGCCGGCAGAGCTGTGTTCGGGACAAAGCCATCATGCAAACACTTCCGCCACCACGATTCAAAATCAGGAGAGCCCGCATCAGGAGCGCCCGCATCCTGCGGGCGGTTCGCAGGCATCGTGCCTGCGCCTTGCACCCGGTCGCTACCGCTCCCGGTACTGACTCCAGACCCCTGGCCTCCGGTCCCTGCCTGTCCGCGCCAGTACTCTTTCACAATATCGTAAGGCTTCCGATCATAATTCTCGGAAAACAGCGCCAGCACTTCGTACTTCGTCCGGCCTTCATAAAGCGGCGCAATCAACGGCTGGACAATCGTGACCGTGCCGTCGTACGAACGCGCGTCACCCCAGGACTCCAGGTAATGCGTCGCTGGAATGTGCCAATGACAAATGTCGGAAGTTTCGTTGTTGTAAAGACTGAGGTGCGCGCGCAGCGTAATCTTGTTCATCCGATTCAGATCCAGCCTGAGATCGACGGGAGTGTTGTAAGCCGGATTGCCGCCGATGATGATCAGCGTATCGACTTTGCCGCCGTCGATGTCAGAGACGAGTTCGCGCAGCGATTGCGTCTGATCGACTGAGTTGGCTTCGACAGGATCGGTGTAGGAAACCGTGTTGCCGACGCTAGCCTTGCCGACGTTGCCGAGCGCAGCGTTCATTGCGTGCGCAAGCGCATGAATGATTGGCGGTTGGTCATCGCCAACGATCACTACGCTCGCTCCTTTGTGTTGTAGAAGATCGCGCCAGATCGCCTGCAGCCAATGTGGTGCACCGGTTTGATTGTCAATCAAGACTGGACGAGCGACATCACCAGCACTGGCCTCGTCTTCCATGAGATGCCGCAGTATTTCCGATCCTTGAAACACAAGCGGGCGAATCGCTTGAAAGAGATCAGGCGTTGCGCTGATATCGAGAACACCCAAAGCGAGCGCCGCTACTACCGCCTGGATTTCAGTTGGTCGAATCGACCAACGATGATCCGCCACCGCGCCTGTCGTCGTCGGCGTGCTCTCGATGGCATACAACCGAGAGAAGCCGCCGACGTCACTTCTCTTAAGATTGTCTACCGTCAGGTCCAAGGGGTCGCTAGATAAGTTCGCGAAGTGTCGTCTGCGTGCTGCGTAAGCGCGCGCGTACGGCAAGCTTCCCGGAAGCGCGGCAAGAAAATCCGAACCGATCGACAGAATTCGATGAGCGTTACCAAAGTCATAAATCGTGTTGACCGGTTGGCCGAACGCCATCATCGCGCCGGCGCGCGCGTTGTCGCGGTTTGCGGGTTCGTACTGATGCCACTTTGCTTCAGGAAAATCGGTGAGGACCGATTTCATTTGCGCGGCCAGACTTGGTGAGGTGATCGTTTCACTCAGGAAGCGCAAGCCCGCGCCCTTCTTCGCTTTCAGTCCGTCGCCTTCTTTTTCGATCAGGCCGCGAATTTCAGCTACGAAAGTTGTCCAGGCCCTCGTCTCGCCGCGATACATTGGAGTCTGGGAACGATCGGGATCGTAAAGCGTCAGAATAGACGCCTGCGAAAAGATGTCCGTGGCGCTCGATCCTTTGTCGTTCGGATCGCTGTTGCGATTGTTCGGATGATCAGGATTGCCTTCGAGCTTGGTTGGCCGGCCTTCGTTGCTCCGCGCCAGGAGCGGTGTTGCAATGCCGCCCAACGAAAACGCCGTGGCGAAGTACAGACCTTTGCCCGGCACTTCTTCTTCAGGCTGCTTGATGTAAGGAACGATCTTCTCCGGAGGTTGAATCACACAGCCGCTCAAGCCCGCCAAAGCCAGCGACGCGCCCATCAATTTCAAAAACGTGCGGCGCTCGACGGGATCGTTCCATTCTTCGGCTTGTTGGGGAAATTCGCGCTGGACAAACTCTTCGAAGAGGGGCGAGTCGGCGAGTTCTTCAAGACTGCGCCAGTACGTCTTGTCAGAACCGCCGGCGGTAGCGGGCGGTTGATCGCTCGAGGTTAAGCCGCCCGCTACCGCAGGCGGTTCTGGCTTCATTATGCGGTCGCGCAGCAGCTTAAAATTTATGTGACGATCGTTATCCATTAATCAACTCAATACGGAACCGCTTGCGGTAGCAAGCGGGTAGTTCTAAGCCCACTTCAGTCTATGACCTGCACCAGGCTGCGCCTCGCTGTGCGGGCAGGATGCCCGCGAACCGCCCGCAAGATGCGGGCGCTCCGTACGCTCCTTATCGATGACAGGTCGAACAGCTCGTTAAGACGTTCGGTTCCTGAATGTGATACTGCTTCTTCAGATTCATACCTTCGGCGATCTCCTGCTTGGTGCTATTTCGCGCCCGCCATTCCATGTCGAAAATCTTTTCTTTCGGTCGGACGAAATTCTCCGGGGCACGATGACATTCGAGACACCACTCCATCTGCAGCGAACTAGCTTGCGACACTACCGGCATCTGATCGATCCGGCCATGACAGGTCGAACAGCCGACGCCTTTGTTAACGTGAATTGCGTGATTGAAATATGCGAAGTCCGGCAAATCGTGAACGCGCACCCACTCCAAAGGTTTGCCCGTCTTGAAACTTGCGCGCACCGGTTCCAGATAAGGGCTGTCCGCCCAGATCTGTTTGTGGCAATTCATGCACACGGCCGTCGCCGGAATTCCTGCCGAAGCGGCAGTCTCGACCGACGTGTGGCAATAGCGGCAATCGATACCATCGTCGCCTACGTGATGCTTATGACTGAATTGGATTGGCTGCTGGCGCTCGATCCACTGGCCGGTGTTCCAACCTGAGCGAGTGATCTCTGCCGCGACCCAGAGGGCTGCGAACAGAATGAAGACGGCGCCGTAAATCGTGGCCCGCGCCAGATAGTTCGTGCTGTGACGGAAAATCTGTGGCATTCGCCGTTGATAAAAGTGCTCGCTGGCGGACGTACTTGTCCGCGCATCGTTGCCAACAGACGGAACAAGTCCCGTCTCTAACGCTTTCGGAAAAACTGTTCTCAGTTGTTAAGCTGGTACCGGGTACTTTAGCGAGATGGGCAGATTTTTTCAAACCAAAGAGCGAAAAAGTGATGACGGCCAGTGATTAAGTGTTAGCATGACGGCTCAACGAAATGTTCATAGGTCACTATGCAGTCGGATTAGCGGCAAAAAAACTAGCGCCCCGCGCATCACTCGGTGCGTTGATAGCGGCGCCGATCCTGCTCGATCTTCTCTGGCCGATTTTTCTGCTGCTGGGATGGGAACACGTCTCCGTCGACCCTAACCCCAATCCATTCCTGCGCCTTATTTTCGATTCTTATCCAATTTCACATGGACTGGTGGCGGTCGCCGGTTGGGCCACGCTGTTCGCCGCGCTCTATTATGGCGTTACGCGTTACGCCACCGGCGCGATCGTGATCTGGGGAGGCGTGATCAGTCACTGGGTGATGGACTTTGTGGTCCACCGGCCGGATCTTCCGTTATATGCAGGCGGTACACGTTTGGTAGGACTTGGGCTGTGGAATCATCGCTGGGCCGCGATTGCGGTCGAGGTAGTTTTCTTCGCGGCCGGAACTTGGATTTATCTACGACAAACGAAGGCCAAAGATAAGATCGGCCTCTACGCCTTCTGGGGATTCGTGGTTTTCTTACTGCTCGCGTATGCCGGCGCGTCGTTCGGTCCAGCACCGCCCGCAAGCGTCAGGAGACTCGCGCTCGTCACCCTCAGCACTGCTTTGCTCATACCCTGGGCATGGTGGTTCGATCGGCACCGGGAACCGCGCGAAGGCTTGCCCTGAGTCTCTAAGAGGTCAAACTCGTGGCCGGCTGATCAAATTTATCAGAGCCACAAATAATGCCGCGCCGATAACCGACCAAATCACCGGAAAACGCATTCCACCCACAGGAATGATAAAGAGTTCCGGAAGATGGAAATAGCCGGCGATCCAGGAGCCCAACAGGGCGCCGATAAACCCCAGCGCAATCGAAACCAGACATCCGCCGTGTGAATATCCGGTAATGGCCTGGCCCAGCGCGCCGCAAACACCGGCGATCAAGAGCAGCAAGAGAATTTGAATCAACATGAAAGTCTCCCTTTGAAACTGTAGCGCAAGTTGATAACTTCCGGATCTGATTGCCGGCTTCCCCGGGACAGGCTAACAACATTCGCTACAAACATCTTCCAAATTTTCCGTCTAATAGCGTATAATCACCGCAGCTCGTTTGGCCGTGGGAACTCTCTCCCTGGTCAGTTAAGTCACCGCCCCGTTAGTCAAGAGCCCATCGATTGTGAATCTGAGTCAATCATCCTCGACGTCGCAGTTTGCGACGGCACCACTATTTCAACTTAGGAGTTAAGAATCATGTCGAAAGTTTTCTCAGTGCTTTTTATTATTGTCGCATCGTTTTCGATTGCGCTTTGCCAGGAACCGGCGCGAAACAATGACACTCAACCTAGCCATGGGGTCGCACCAAAAGTTCCGAATGGCATCGGTCGCGCCGATGTTCGCGTGTTTGACGAGAAAGGCAATCCTATCAGAAACGCCTACGTCAAACTAGAATCCACCCGCACGGACGGCTTTTTCTGCGAGAGCTGGGGCGAGACAGACGAGAACGGTGTCATTACGCTGCCGCCAATTCACATGGGTACTCTCAAGCTGAAGGTCAAAGCCAAAGGTTTTCGCCAGCAGGAGTTGGACGTGCCGGCAGATAACCTGGGTGATCCGGTACAGGTTACTTTGAAGAAAAAATAAGGACGCATCAGCAATTAACAGATTTCCGCGAGTGGCGAGACGATTTGTTCTTGCTGTTCGCGGATTCTCTTTTTCCGTGTCGCTCATCGTTCATGGGCCGCGATCGGATCTAGTACTAATTTGATCTTCGTGCTTTCTTACCCTTCGGGAAGAACGATCGCCCCTGCTTGGCAAGGCAATCCCTCAAACCAGGTTATCACCATCCCGCATTGATGGTTGGGCCTAACGCCGACTATCATTCGAGTCTGGAACGATTGCGACAATGAATTCTTCGCCATTTTATCTAACGCTCGAGCGCGCGCTCCGGCTGCGCGGAACCAGCATCGAAGACATCTCCCCGCCTGATGATCCGGTCGCGCGCCGCGTGCTTCACGATTACGGAGCAATGTTTGTTGGCACTGCCAGGGTCTCGCCTCCGCCACTCTGCGTGTTCACCAGCGACGATTCAGTGGAACGGTTTCAGCAAGAGGCGGGTCTGGCGCGGGCCACGATCGGGGATGCCCTTATTGAGTTGCAGCCGGCCGCGATGTCCGCAATGTTAGCCGCCTTAGCGGTTGCCCGGGCTGAAGGTCTGGAGATTTCTCCGCGCGATGGAGCCGAAGCTGCGCGCCGAAGTTATGGCGACACGGTGCGCCTGTGGAACTCGCGTTTTTTGCCGGCGCTGGATCACTGGACGCGTGCCGGCAGGTTAAGCGAGCAACAGGCTGAAAGGCTGCGTGGTCTGTCCGTTCATGAACAAGTGCCGGAAGTTCTTGAACTCGAGCGGGAAGGGATCTTTTTCAGCAAAGACTTGTCAAAGTCCGTGCTCTATTCGATCGCTGCGCCCGGAACTTCACAGCACATCGCGATGTTGGCCTTCGACGCCAATGAGTTTGCGGAACGAAGAGTCCGCGAGATTCTCGCGCAACACGGATGGTTCCAGACGGTCCTCAGCGATTTGCCGCACTTCACTTTTCTGGGCCTGGCGGAAGCGGAATTGCCAGGTCGCGGGTTGAAGAGTATCGAGGCCGACGGCCAAACTTTCTGGATTCCCGATGTGTGATGAATATAAGCCCGCTGGCATCCGACCTCTGGGCCTGGACATCTGAAACATGCGGCGCGAACCTAAGGCAGATACGAAAGGACGAAAACGTAATGAGTCGAGAAGAGGAATTTTCAGCAGGTGGCAAGGTGCAAATCAAAGCGGGACCGTTCCAGAATTTTACCGGAACGATTGCCTCAGTCGACCAGCACAGAGATCTGGTCAACGTGAAGATTGACATCTTTGGCAGACCGGCGCCCCTTGAATTCAATTTCTCGGAAGTTGCACCGGCACCCAAGACCGGCAAAAACCGCCCCGGCAATCTCTCGCAATAGGGACCAATCTTTCGTTTGAGCATTTGTCCGTCCGGCACTCATCCGTTAACATTAGGGACCGATTCGTCGCCGCATAGCTGTCCGTGAATCAGCAATCCAATGATTAGAAGAGCTTGTTTAGCACTTATTATTTTGGTCTTTTCCGGGAGTGTCCTGGCGCAACCCGCCAAGCCCCCGGCCCCCTCTCCATCAAAGCCGCAGACACCTTCGGCCCAATCTCAAACCGCAGCGCCGTTTGAACTGTCCGAATATGGTGTCAGTCTGCAGCCGGATGCGCGTTTAATTATCGTAATGGCCGCGTTGGATGCTGCTGGTTTTGATCCTACGCTTCCGGGCCGAGAGCCATCCGCCTTTCGCAAACTGGTGCGAAAGGACCAAGCCAACCTCGACGCTGGTTTGCGAGAACGCCTCAAAGCTTTCTTCGATCACAATAAACTGCCGGAGCCGTCCACGCCTGCTGATCAGTCGGCGCGTTATGTTTCGTTGGCCTACGCTCTGGGCGCGCCGCCGTTCCTCGACGCGCCGGATCGTTCCGATGACTTGCCGGGCGGCGTTCTGGCGGTGCTCGACTTTGCGCCGCTGGTGCGCGAATTCTACAAAAGGTCGGGAATCGACGAGCGTCTGTCTTCATATATGCGCGCCTATCAGACGGAAGGCGATCGCCTGCGACAGCCCGCTGCCGAAATGGTGCGTTCGATCCTCTCTTATCTGCACACCCGTCCGATTACAACCACGAATGAGCGCGTACGTATCAAGAGTCCGGAAAAGAAGAAGAGCTCGAGTGTTGCTTATTCAACTCGAGTGCACGACCGGCGTTTTTATATAGTGCCGGATTTGCTGGCCGCACCGGGGACAATTAACTTTCGCGTGATTGCCGACGATTATTACGCGATCGTTCCGGAAGGCACCGATCCGACTTCCTCTGAAATCCGTCGCGGCTATCTGCAATTCGTACTGGATCCGCTGGTGTTGAAGTTCAACAAGGAAATTTCAGCGCAACGAGATCAGATAAAGCTTCTGATCGATGCGCGCGCCAAAGAAGGCGCCACGGTATCACCCGACGTGTTCATAGTGATTTCCCGATCGCTGGTGGCGGCCGCCGATGCGCGTTACGAAGAATCAAACAGATTGGCCGCGGTCACAAATATTCAGCGCGCGCGTCTGCAACAAGCGAAAGACGAGGCTACGCGTCAGACCGTGGCTCGGCAATCGGAAGCCCGCCGCGCCGCGATTGCTGACGAAACAATCGCCCGATTGGCGGAAGAGTATGAAAACGGCGCGGTGCTGGATTTCTTTTTTGCCGATCGACTGCGCGACTTCCAGGGCTCGGGTTTTGATATCGCGAATTTCTTTGCGGAAATGATCGCGGGAATTGATCCCGCGCGCGAAGGCAAGCGGCTGACGGAGGTCAACACCGTTCGCGGTCGCGCGCTGGCCGCCCGCAAAGCGCATCCTCGTTACTCGTTGTGGTTGATCGATCCTGAAGCTGAGGCGCGTGAAGCTGTGAATGCCTCGACCAACTCGGCGCTGGTCAAGAGTCTGAGTGAAGTGGAAAAGCTGCTGCAAACACGCAACTATGAAGCGGCGGAAGCGCGTCTGAAGATGCTGGTGCTGGAGTATCCGCGCGAGCCGCGCCTTTTCTTTACCATGGCCCAGACGGCCAGTTTGTGGGCCCGCGATACCACCGATGATGAGTTGCAAGCCCAGCGACTGAATCGGGCGGTGGGCAACTATCGTATGGCCGTAGCTGCGGCGGGGCCCGACACCGACAAAGTACTGCTGTCACGCGCGCATGAAGCAATGGGCCGCATCCTGGCGTTCCTCGATAACAAAGACGAAGCCTTGAAAGAATTCGAGGCGGCAATCAAGATTGGCGAGGTCACGGGGGGTGCTTATCGCGACGCGCTCGAGGGCAAAAGAAAACTCACTCAGCCCTGAACTCGAACGAGCCGAGTCTCAAAAAGAACGGCACACCGGCCTGGATGCCTGTGCGCCGTTCTTCTGTTTTTCCAGCTTCTCAGAATTTGAACTTCAGAACGAACTGCATCTGCCTGGATGAGCCTGAGTCACCAGTCGCAAAACCCGTGTTCGTTATCACGCCGAAACGTTGTGCTGCCTGCTTGAGCAACACGCCCAGGCTGGCCAAAATTGGTGTGGTTGAAGAGATCCGGGTGTAGGTTGTTTCGTGTGAGTTCGTGGATCGTATTGCCGCCACCAAACCAGCAAACGCACTTCTGCGGAGGCCTGATAGCCTTAACCCAGCTTTAGAACCTGACGGCTCTCAAAAAAATCTCCCCACGCGCCCCCGGTCTTCTTCAGCAATCCCGGCGTGTTCTTGATCGTGAAGTCTGCGATCTTCACACCCTTTTCAACCTGCTTCCATGTCAGCGGCATCGAAACCGTGGCGCCGGGTTTGGCGCGGGCGCTGAAAACCGAAGCGATCGTTTTGCCCCGCGCGTTCTGCATCGCATCGACGTACACCTGCTGCTTCTCGCGCTTCGCGAGCGAGCGCTGCGTCGTCGCTATCTTTGGCGCCCGCCGAGCGACTTCGTTCGCGAGCGCCGTCGCAATCTCAGCGATTCTGCCGTAATCGTATTTCGGTTTTAGCGGTACGTAGATGTGTATGCCTGACGAGCCCGACGTCTTGGGAAAAGCCGGCAAGCCCAGTTCGTCCAAAACCTGCTTACAAACCAACGCGACCTCCAAAACGTTTTGCCAGGGCGCTGCTTTAGGATCGAGATCCAGCATCAGGTAATCCGGCTTGTCCAGATGCTTTGTCGTCGAATGCCACGGATGCTGTTCGATGGTCCCCAGATTTACAAAATGCAGCAGCGATCCGGTCGTGGTGTAAA
>WNFR01009167.1_pt1 | contig 14395 bp, 11 predicted proteins | sample 5400221 | NCBI WGS metagenome assembly WNFR01 (sample SAMN13153357, study PRJNA577476) | soil metagenome | isolation source: 40 cm soil under Madrone tree | place: USA:California | collected 2016-06-14 | reverse complement strand
GGTCACGCCAGACGACGCACTCGCTCTTTGGATCCTCGGCTTTGCACTTATCGCCAATCATCATCCCGAAGAAGCGGTCCCGGTGCTGGAAAAAGGGGTTTCCTCTTCCGACTGCAGCCCGGCTCTCGTCGGCCTTTTGGTACACGCTTACGCCCAGGTTGGGCGCCGCGCGGACGCGCTTCGCCTGCTTGAGGAATTGAAGCGCCGCAAACAAACGGGCTACGTTCCCGCGGCCGCTTTCGTAAAGGCTTACCTCGGCTTAGGTGAATACGACCGGGCATTTTTCTGGCTCGAGGAAGCCTACAAGGAGCAGTCAAATCTTTTGCAATTCCTCAAGGTGCACCCAATCTTTGATCCTGTTCGAGATGATCCTCGTTTCGCCAACCTTGTCCGTCGCGTCGGTCTAGCTCGATAGCCACAACGATTGAATGCAATCGCTTCGAAGCGCCCGGTTTCGGGCCGAGCGCTCGAACGATAAGCCATTTGTTGTTGTCGGTTCTCTAGTCCTGCTTGTGGACTGGCCGGAAGTAATTTTCAAATACTCGATCCGCGACCTCGCGGCCGATCTGGTCACCGTCGAGCATCGAGTGCCGCCAGTGTAGCCCCGCCCAAACTCGCGCGTCGTCTACTTGCCGCGTGATTTCCTTCAGGTCGTGGTACGTTCTCTCCGTCTTAACCAGCTGCGGCACAGCGTCCTTGCTGGTCATTAACGTCCACGTGAGTTTCGTGGTGTGGAAGTACTTTGCCACGGCTTCGGTCAACGCGTTCGAAAAGAACCCGTGTGCGGACGGGTACTCCGGGTGGTTCACTGTCAAGAGCGGAGTCCAGCTCGGGTCCGGATCGGTGTCTGGATTGCCGTCGGTGTCGGCGCGTGGGATTGCGGTTCTCGGCCTCCAGGCCCGAAAAAAGTACTTGGCATTGAAACCGGCGATGAAGGCATCGGCGGCCGAGGTATGTACCAGGGCGAAGAGCCTGGCCGTCTGGCGAACATTCAATCCGTAGCTGATGGCCAGGCGGATGAGGTTACGGTTCCAGTGCACGTACGCGTGCTCCGCCCAGAAGTACGCGATATCAGTCTGCTCGGCCGTGCGAACGGTGCTGGCGGCTCGTCCGAAGTCGCGCGTTTCAATGAAATCCTTGGTATAGCCTTTGGAGGTCAGCGGATTGGGCCCGCCGGGTCGAAAGCAACTAGGATCAACCAAAGTGAATGGAGTGATTTGGCCGACCTTCGCATCCACCGGCTGAGTGCCACAGCCGCCATTGGGCTCGAACTCACCCGGAGGCGGTGGGTTGAAACTGCATTCGTAGTCCACAACATTATTGAAACCGTCGTTTGCGCGCGCGGCAAGCAGCGCAGTAGCAGCAGCTTCACCTACCTGGATACCGTCATTCTTGGCCTGCCCTTCAGGGATACCAGCGAGATAGGTCTGATATTGCGAATCCAGATATCCCGTTTGGGATGTATCGCGGGCTGAACAATGCCCGCCCAATCGGTGATGACATTCTGTGCCGGGCTGGTCTGCCCCAAGAGGCAGCAAGCAATCAGCACGCAGATAGAAGAGTTGAGCGTTTTCATTTTCCGTTCCTCCGACATTTCACAGTGCACGTTTGAACTACCGAGCATGTTTGGAATGCGGACGCCACTTTGCTGGCATGTCGTACAGGCGGTCAATCGAGAGAGTGTGAAGATTGAGCCAAGATTGGGTTAAGCCGTAACCAGAAGCAAAAGAAGGGCCTGCCCATCCGGGGGTGTAAGCGCCTGACGTCGAAGCATCTGGAATGTGGGAGCCATCTCCGCCTTTTCACGACTCCGTCTTGTGGCCGCATTGATTCAACCTGCGGCAGCGCGGAATAACGGCATTATCGCAGCGGTAGGCGCGAGGTCAGATTCCAGGAGTGCCGTTCGTCGCTGAAAACACAGTACTTAACTGGCCGGAACTTCAAGACCTCTGCCGGGGTCTAAGTAAATGCGGTGGGATTCCTGGTGGGAGCTTCTCAACGAAGAAGATTTCCCGCCGGTGGGCTGCGACGATTCTATAATTGGCGTACGCCAGGAGAGTTATGGCGGGAGCTACGACTTTGAGCGATCTCGCGAGCGCTATCGGAGCGCGAACCCAGGAGTCCGCTGTCATTGCTGAATTGAAAGCGGGTTCTGAAGAGGCTTACGTGTGGCTGATCGGACAATTTCATCAGCCGATCTACAGTCTCGTGTATCGCATCGTGAATGACCCGTCCGATGCGGCGGATACTACACAGGAAGTTTTTCTAAAAGTCTTCCGCGGAATGAAACATTTCCACGGAGAGTCGAGTTTGAAGACCTGGATCTACCGGATCGCGCTGCACGAAGCGGCCAACCGGCGGCGGTGGTGGTTCCGGCACAAGGCGCAGGAGACGACGATCGAACCGGCGGAAGCTGATGACAGCGGATTTTGCCTGGGCGACCGGCTGGTCGATCCGGCCGAATCGCCGTTCGATAACTTCGCGCACGCCGAAGTTCATACGGCGGTCGAGAAGGCGTTGCACCAGGTTCCAGAACCGTTCCAGACGGCGCTGATCCTACGCGATCTGGAAGAGATGTCATACGAAGAGATTGCCGAGGTCTTGCAGATTTCGCTGGGAACAGTGAAGTCGCGCATTACGCGGGGCCGCCAGGCATTACGAAAAATATTAGCGGGATACGTTCGGGAAGTGGGCACGGAACTTGGACTGCTGGCTCCGGAAGAAGGAGTTCAGCGCGAGTCTATCTCCGCCAAGTCGCGTGGTAGCAGAGAGGCTGAGGTGACACCATGAAATGCGGCGACGTCAGAGATCTGTTCTCGCCGTATCTGGATGGGCGAGTGAGTGGCGTGGAGATGCATAAGTTGAGCCGCCACCTGGAAGAGTGTCCTCGATGCACGCGGGAGTTTGCCGCGATCCAGCTTACGCAACAATTGCTCGCGGGCTTGGGCCCGAAGAAGACTCCGGTAGATCTCGCTCTTAAATTGCGGGTGGCAATCTCGCAGCAGGTGGCGGAGGTGCGCCGTCCGCGGTATCAGGGATTGCTGGTCAGGATCGAGAACGCGATCAATGCGTTCATGGTTCCAGCTACGGCTGGACTGGTCAGCGCGGTGCTGATTTTCGGATTACTGCTCGGCTTCTTTGCCTTGCCGGGACAGTTGCAGGCATCCAGTGGTGACGTCCCGCTGATGCTGTACACGGCGCCGCAACTGGAACAAACGATGTTCGGCACGTCGCTCGGGAGTGTGGGCGACGATTCCGTGGTGATCGAGGCTTACATCGATGCCAATGGGCGTGTGGAAGATTACCGCATTCTGTCACAACCCGACGATGCCCTGACGATGATGCCCGAAGTGAAGAAGCTATTGATTTTCACTACGTTCCGGCCGGCCCTGTCGATGGGGCGTCCTACATCGGGGCGGGCGGTGATTTCTTTCTCCAAGGTCAGCGTTAAGGGCTAGGCCGCAGTTTCCTCCACAGCGCGTTTCGGTCGAGCAAGGGAGACGCGGCGAGCCGCGTCTCTACCGTTTCCACTGCTTCGAGTCGTTTGACCCCGAATTCAGCAGTTCGTACACTAAGTTATAGCTCACCGATCTGTGCCCACGATCAGGAGGATTCCCTGGGACGGAGTTTTCGACTCGCGTTTGTTTTTAACCTAGTTGTGTGTCTGACATCTGCCTCTCTGGGCGAGAACCCGCCCAACGTGTCGCTTGATACCAGCGAGACCCTGTTCACGGTCCTGACTGCCATTAACACCTGCGGATACGATCAGGAGTTGAATACTTCGGACCCGCTGCGGGCGCAAATCCGGGCGGAAGTGGCGAAGCAGGTGCAGAACACTCCTGCGGCGCAGGATGCGCTGGCGCCGATGTGCGAGTTTTACCGTGAGCATCAGCCGCCGGATTCTTCTCGCGACCTGGCGCAATATGTATCTCTCGCACTGTACTTGCAGGATCCTCCGACCTTCACTCCCAAAGTAAAGCAGGCGGAATTGCCGCCGGAAGCGGCCAGCGTGGCGGCTTTTGTTCCGCTGATGCAGGCGTTTTACGCCAACGTGCGCCTGCATGCGATTTGGGAAAAGAATCGCGCACGCTATGGGGAACTGACCCAGGCTTACCACCAGCCGCTGTCGAAGATGACCTTCGACACCGAGATTTATCTCAAGCTGCCGTCATCCGGATATTTGGGCCGGCAATTTTTGGTGTATATCGATGCGATGGGCGCGCCTGGACAAGTGAATGCCCGAAACTATGCGGCCGATTACTACATCGTGATTTCGCCGTCGAGTACTCTGAAGATGCAGCAGATCCGGCACACGTATCTGCATTATCTGCTGGATCCGCTGGCGCTCAAAAATGGCGGTTCGTTCAAGCGACTAGAGCCGTTGCTCGATCAGGTCAAGAAACGACTGAAGACTTTGGATCAAGCGGACCAGGAAGGGTATGTCCTAACGCGTTATTTTTACGAGGCGCTGATCAAGTTCGAGAAGGATCCGGCTGGCTTACGCACAATGTATTCCGAGATGCTGAACGGAATCGACATCGGGAAGGAAGTCAGGCGGACGGCGCAGATCCAGTTCGCGGGAGAGGCGGCGCCGGAACTTCTGCATCTGGCCCGGCCCCGGAACGAAGCGCTGTTGCTGAATGCGGAGCGGAGGCTTTCAGCGGGCGACATCGAGGCGGCGCAGAAAATGGCGCAGCAGGCACTTGAGGAGGATCAGGAGGACCCAGGGCGGGCGCTGTTCATCCTGGCGGAGATCGCGACCCGGAACAAAGATATGGAGGGGGCGCGCACGTACTTTGAGCGCGCGCTGCAGATCGCTCATGAGCCCAAAGTGATTGCCTGGTCGCATATCTATCTGGGACGCATTTTCGATTTGAAGGAAGAGCGCGATGTCGCGGTCGATCATTATCGCGCGGCTCTGAGTGCAGCCGGCGTCGGTATGCCGGAAGCCAAGAGTGCGGCGGAGAGAGGCATTGAACAGCCATATGAGCCGCCGGCGGCGGCGCATCCGCAACAATAACAATAAAGATTTGTTCAAACCTTGCAGGGAGAACCCATGAAACGGACAGCACTATCAGTAGCGATACTGAGTTTAGCCATCGGAGCCACGGCGCAGAACTACGGTCAAGGGGCACCGCAGAATCCGCCAGCAGCAGGGCAAGGGGCAGCAAGTGGACAGGCGGCGCCAGCCCAAGCGGCACCGGCGGGGGCCAAACGTCCCCCACAGGCCAAGACCCAGCCCGAATACGACGCTTACAACGTGGCCGCGGCGAACACTGATGCGAGCGCCACGGAAAAGGCGGCCGATGATTTCGCCACCAAGTTTCCGGACAGTGAATTGCGCTATCTCTTGTATACGAAGGCCATGCGGATGTACCAGACCGCCAACAATCCAGATAAAACTGAAGCCATGGGGCGCAAGGTGCTGGCTCTCGACGGCGATGATCCTGAGGCGTTGTTGACTGTCTCCGAACTGATTGCGGAGAAGACGCGAGACACGGATCTGGATCGCGATCAGCGCTTTGCTGATGCCGTGAAGATGTCGCAAAAAGCGCTGCAAACCATCGACACCGGCATCCATGTTCCCGCTGGTACTACACAAGACAAGCTGGACAACTACAAGTCAGGTTTGCGCTCGCAGGCATACTCGATTTTGGGAGCAATCGAGTACAACAAAAGCAACTATCCGGCGGCGCAGGAGAACCTCCAGAAATCGCTCGATGCGCTCCCCTCGCAGCCGGATTCGGTGGTGGTACTGCGACTGGCGCTCTCGCTGGACAAGCAGAACAAGTATCCCGAGGCTTTGAAAGTTGCGAACCGCGCCGTTGAAATGACGCAGGAGAGCTCGCAGATCGGAACGCTGGCGCGTCGCGAGCGGGATCGCTTGCAACAACTCACGGGAGGCACGCCGGCCCCGGCTACCCAACCGCAAGCTGAGGCGCCCAAGAATTGATTCCTGTCGCTGGAAGTTCTCGGCTGAATCATGAAAGCATCTGACATCATGGCGCTGGAAGAGAAACTGGGACACCATTTCCAGCGCCACGAACTCATCGAACAGGCGCTCACTCACAGTTCCCAAGCTCGCGAGGTCGAGGCTCTGAGTGTGCCCGACCCGTCAACCCGCCGCGGCGACAATGAAATGCTCGAGTTTCTGGGCGATGCCGTCCTCGGACTGGTCACGACCGAGTCGCTGTTTCATCGTTTTCCTGGATTGCAAGAGGGACATCTTTCGAAATTACGCGCGCATCTGGTTGGACAGAGGCATCTGCTGCGCGTTGCCGAGCAGCTACAAGTCGGTCACTACCTGCGGCTCGGGCGCGGAGAAGAAAAGAGCGGCGGCCGCAACAAGGCAACCCTGCTGGTGGACGCGCTCGAGGCGATTCTGGCGGCGCTCTACCTGGATGGTGGGTGGGCCGTAGCACGCGACTTTATCCTGCGAACCATTGTCGAGCCGGAACTGGCCAATATGAATCTGGAGACCAGTGAAATCCCCGTGATGGATTTCAAGTCCGCGTTGCAGGAAAGATTGCAGGCCGAAGGGATGCCCCAGCCGGTCTATGCGCTGGTGAAAGAAGAAGGTCCGGAGCACAGAAAAACTTTTACGGTCGAGGTGCGCGTGCCGGAGCCTGACGCGGACAACTTCGTGGCACGCGCGCAAGGTCCTACCAAGAAGCGCGCGGAGCAGGAAGCGGCGCGGCAAGTGCTCGAACATCTATCGACGTCGCCGGGTTGGCAGCGGGTGCGAGCGATCAAGGATTCGTAGGGCCGAATCTCCTATTTGTGGACGGCGAATTTATTTCCATTGCGAGTGGAGGCGGGACGCCGGCGCTAGTTATGTCCTGGAGTGAAAAATTCTCGACTAGTGATTGGCCTGCTACCGTGCAGTCGGTGGCGGGTACGGTGGTGATCGCCGTGTTTGTCGTCACCTTTTTGGTGCAGGCCTTCACGATCCCTTCGGAGTCGATGGAAAAGACGCTCCTCATTGGCGATTACCTGCTGGTCGACAAGTTCTGCTACGGCAGTAGTGGTCTTTTGGATCGAATCCTGCCTTACCGCAAGATTGGCCGTGGCGACATCGTGGTGTTTCACTATCCGGTGAATCCCTCGCAGCACTTCGTAAAGCGCGTGGTCGGATTGCCGGGAGATCGCGTACGCCTGATCAACAAACGCGTTTACATTAATGGGACGGTTCAAGAGGAACCCTTCGTGCAGTACATCACGTCCGACCGTCAACCTTATCGTGATGATTTCCCTCGCGTTGACGCGCCTGCCTTTGGCGTCACGGCGCGTTGGTGGCAACAAATGCGAAAATTGGTCGAGGACAAGCAGCTGATCGTTCCGGAAGAGAGCTATTTTGTGATGGGTGACAACCGTGACGACAGCCAGGACAGCCGGTACTGGGGGTTCGTGCCGCGCGAAAATATTATCGGGCGGCCGCTGTTGATCTACTGGTCGGCGTCTAACCTCAATAACGATATAACTGGAGCGCCAAGCGCAGGTGATAGACTTTATCACCTTGCATACGCCGTGACCCACGTGTTCCAGATTACCCGCTGGGAGCGCACCTTCCGGCTAGTGCGCTGAAGGGAACTAACTTCCGAAAACGGACAATCAAACGTGCCCAAGACTGAAATAAAGAACGAAATAAAAAAAGAGATAGCCAAAAAAGAAGAAAAGCCTCGCGAAACTACCGTCGAGTTTCTCGCCTCGCTCGCGGGCGTGCTGGTCACTGGACTGTTCATCATCACGTTCATCCTGCAAGCATTTGAGATTCCGTCCAGTTCGATGGAGGACACGCTGCTGATCGGCGACCACGTGTTCGTCAACCGGGAGCAGTTTGCGCCTGCGACCCACTGGATGGGTCCGCTGATGCCTTATCGCGACATCCGGCGGAACGACATCGTGGTATTTCTTTCTCCCGAAGAACCGGGACTGTTCGTCGTGAAGCGGATTGTGGGCATTCCTGGCGACCGCCTTCACGTGCGCGACGGCGCGCTGTACCGCAATGGCCAGAAACTCGATGAATCGTATGTCCGGCATAAATTCGGAGACTTCAACCCCTATCGCGACAATTTTCCGGCCGTGCCTCCATCGGAGATGTACGGGGTGACGAGTGCAGAGTGGCAATCCGCGATGTCCTCTTATATCCAGGGCGAGGATATTGTGGTGCCGCCGAACAGCTATTTCGGGATGGGCGACAATCGCGATGTCAGCAAGGACAGCCGGTACTGGGGGTTCATCCCACGGGCCAATGTGATCGGCCGGCCGATGTTCATCTACTGGTCGTTTGTCACTCCGGCCGATCAGTACCAGAGGCGCAGCGCCGGAGACCGCCTGGGATTCCTGGCGCACATCATTATTCATTTCTTTGACGAGACTCGCTGGTCTCGCACGCTTAAGGTCGTGCAGTGAAATTTCTGCGCTCCAGACGCGGGTTGGTTTTGCTCGCGGTGATCGTGCTGATCCTGTTTCTGTTCAGACCCGGCGTGCGCGAATTGCGTGACCGGATTGCCGCTTCCATCGGATCGGCGCTGGGCCGGAAAGTAGCGCTCGATAAGGTTCGTATTCGTCTGCTGCCGCGGCCAGGTTTCGATCTTGAAGGTTTGGTCATCTATGACGACCCTGCATTCAGCGCTGAGCCGATGGTGCGCGCGCAGGAGGTTTCGGCGGCGGTCCGCCTGCGATCCCTTCTTCGAGGACGGGTGGAAATCGCGACGTTGAGTGCGACCGAGCCCAGCATCAACCTGGTGCGCAACGATCAGGGCCGGTGGAATCTGGCGAGCCTGCTGGAGCGAAGCGCGCACATTCCCGCAGCTCCAACCGCGAAGTCGGCTTCGGAAAGCCGTCCGGCATTTCCTTATCTGGAAGCGACCAATGCGCGCATCAATTTCAAGATTGGTCAGGCCAAGAAATCCTGGGCGTTGACCGAAGCGGACGCTGCGCTGTGGCAGGACGGCGAGAATTCCTGGGGCGCGCGCATGAAGGCCCAGCCCGTGCGCACCGACTTCAACCTGACGGACACGGGATTGATTCAGCTCAATGCAACATGGCAGCGCGCTTCCAGCCTGGGAGATACTCCGCTGGTAGTCGCGCTGCAATGGCAGAACGGCCAACTGGGGCAGATCACGAAGTTGTTCAGCGGCCGCGATCGAGGATGGCGGGGTGGCGTAAATCTCGAAGCAAATTTCTCCGGTACACCGAAGGCGCTTCTGCTGCGCAGCCAAATACGCGTTGACCAGTTTCGGCGCTACGACATCATGAGCAGCGGTGTGCGGCTGTCCACTGAATGCGCTGGGCGCTATAGCACGGCCGACAGCATTCTCAAAGATTTGTCGTGCGAGTCGCCTGTTAACGGAGGAGTGCTGCGTCTGCGGGGAAGTTTGGGGCCGCTCAAAACTACATCCGGTTACGATCTGACTTTCACGGCCGAGAAAGTACCTCTGGCTTCCCTGCTGCAACTGGCGCGTCAAACGAAGAAAGGATTGCCTGCGGATCTCAGCGCGACGGGGCGCGTCAGTGCTGAAGTGCATGCGGTGAGCTCGCAGCCCGGCACTGCGGAGTTCAGCGGTGAGGGAGTAGCAACCGACGCGCGCCTGTCATCGAAATCCGAAAAAGATGAAATCAACTTCGGAAATATTCCGCTGACGGTGCGCAGCGGACAGTTGAAATATGCGAAGTCCGCCAAGACAATTTCCGAACTGCCGGGGGATGAACCGGCCGAGGCACACCTGGTGATTGGTCCATTCCCGCTGGGAATGGGCGGAGTGACGCCTGCGAACGGTGGCGGATGGATTTCTGTTTCGGGCTATCGCCTGTGGTTGCGCGGCGACACCGAAGTGAAGAGCTTGTACCGGCTGTCGAACACGGTGGGGGTGTCGGGATTTCATCCTTTAGCCGACGGTTCGGCGCGACTGGAGGTCAGCGTATCGGGCATCTGGCAAGGATTTGCTGCGCCGCAGGCGGTGGGCAGCGCTCAACTGCGCAATGTGCGCACGGGAATGCGTGGACTGAACCCCGCGATCGAAATTTCTTCGGCAATCGTCAAACTCGAGCCGGAGACCGTGTCGCTGGAGAAAGTTTCCGCTGACACCGGCGACACGCACTGGAGCGGATCAGTGACGGCGCCTCGACACTGCGCAGCTGAGGGCTGTGTATTTCAATTTGATCTGAGCGCCGATCAGTTGTCTTCGGCGGGCTTTGTCGAATGGTTTACGCCTCGTCCTGCGAAACGTCCGTGGTATCGAATTCTGAGTGACAGGGAGCCGCCGGAGAAATCTCCGCTCCTGGGAATTCGGGCACATGGCCGGTTGCGGGCGAATCGGATGATTGTCAAGAACGTCGATCTCACACAAATTGTTACGCAAGTGAATCTCGATCGAGGCAAGATCGCGTTGACGGGCGTTCGCGGGCAGGTGTTTCAAGGCACGCACCAGGGAGACTGGCTCATCGATGTCTCGGCCATGCCACCGCATTATCAAGGGAAAGGGCAGTTACAGAATGTCTCAATGTCCCCGGTGAGCGCGGCGATGGACGATGTGTGGGCGACTGGAATAGCCGACGCAAAATTTACGCTGACAACTGCGGGCAAAACTTTTTCGGATCTGCTGACGAACTCCGAAGGCGAGTTGCAGTTTACTTTTCGCAACGGGACCCTAAACCACATGGAACTTCCCGACGCTGCCAAACCGTTTCCTGTGCACCTCTTTACCGGAGACGTGAGAATCAAGAATGCAACCTGGAAGTTGATCGCGGGCAAATTGGAATCGCGCGACGGCATCTATCAAATGAGTGGAACGGCTTCTCCGGGCAGCGGATTAAATCTCCTGCTGACGCGTGGCGACGATCAATCATGGAACGTTACCGGAACTTTGCTGAAGCCGAGTGTGGCGCGCGCCGGCCGCACAGAAGCGCGGACGCTAGTGAAACCATAGGTGGCAGGTGTCAGGATTCAGGTTTCAGGTTCCACTAGTGGCGGCGGCGCTGATGGCTTGCCTCTCTTTCGGCGCGGACTCTGCATTAACCGATCGGGCAGTGCAGAAATTCAATTACATTCACGAAAATGGACAGCGGCAGCATCCCGACTCACACCCCACACAACTGAGCGAAGCGGAAGTGAACGCCTTCCTGGCGTCCGGTAAAGTTCGTCTCCCAGCAGGAGTCGAGTCGTTGCGACTGGTGGGGACTCCGGGCATAATTAGGGCGCACTGCCTTGTAGATCTCGACCGTGTGCGAGCAGGTCGCGCGAACTCAAATCCTTTGCTGGGCCTGTTCTCCGGAGTACACGATGTCGTTGTGGTGGCGCAGGCATCGGGATCACATCATCAAGGCCGCGTGCATGTGAATTCGGTCGCCATCGATGACGTTGAAGTGCCGCGATTTATCCTGGAGCTGTTCGTGGAAAAGTATGTGACGCCGCGTTATCCGGGTGTGGGGATGGATTCGGTGTTCGCGCTGCCTGACAGGATCGAGACGGCTACCGTGGGGGAGCACGGGCTTACGGTCGTGCAGCGATGAGCTAATTTTCGCTCTTTCGCATGTCCCCCCAAAAACTGTCATCCTGAGCGAAGCGAAGGACCTGCTTTCTTCCGTTAGCCAGGTAAGCAGGTCCTTCGCTTCGCTCAGGATGACAGTTTTTGGAGGGGAGTAATTCTATTGCACGTAGCCTGCGCCCCGCAGCACTCTTCCCGGCAACGCGCCCGTCATCTTTCCGTGCTCAATCACAGGCACGCCGTTGACAAGCACATACTCCATTCCCTGTGATAGCTGGTTTGGATTGTCGAAGGTCGCCAGGTCGCGAACTGTCTCCGGATCGAAAATCACTACATCGGCCCACATGCCTGACCGAAGTACGCCGCGATCGATAAAGCGCATGCGTTGCGCCGGCAGCGAAGAAAACTTGCGGATGGCGTCTTCGAGGGTCAACTTCTTTTCTTCGCGCACGTACTTTCTCAAGACTCGCGGGAAAGTGCCGTACGCGCGTGGATGTGGATGTTCCTCTCCGAGAATTCCGTCAGGCGAAGTTCCGGAGGAATCGTTGTCGACCGAAACCCAGGACTGCTGCAGAGCGAGCGCGACATCGGGCTCCGACATCCCAAACACCGCGCAGGAAGTGAACGCCTTATCTTCAATTAACAAGTCGAACAGAGCATCCATCGGATCTTTGTTCCAGGCCTTGGCAACGTCCGACAGTCTCTTCCCCTGAAACTCTCTGAGCGCGGGATTCTGAACCACTCCAATCATCACGTCCTGCGGACCGGAAATCTCGTCCCACTCGTTGTCCCAGGTTTTCGAAGGAGTCATCATCTCTTTGCGAATTCGTGCACGTGTAGTGGGATCTTTCAGGCGTTCGATTAACTTCACGTCGCCGCCGTCATGTGCCCACGGTGGAATGAAAGCGGACATGCTGTTGAACCAGGCTGTGTAGGCATAAGTATTGGCCGAAATGTCCGCGCCCTGCGCGCGCGCCTGATTAATTTTCGCCACGACTTCGGGCATGCGTCCCCAGTTGTGCTTGCCCGCAACCTTGATGTGCCAGATCTCAACCGGAATGTGCGCTTCGCGGCCGATGCGAAGGGACTCGTCGATGGATCCGAGGACGTCGTCGCTCTCGCTGCGCATGTGAGTCGCGTAGATCCCTCCGAATTTCGCGGCTTCGCTTGCGAGCGCGATGAGTTCTTCGGTCTTCGCATAGGGAGCAGGTGCATATTCGAGCGCGGTTGAGACGCCGACGGCGCCGTCATGCATGGCATCGCGGACGAGCGACTTCATCTTCTCCAGGTGCTCGGCTGTAGGCTGAACATCGGCGTCGCCGAGGATCATGCGACGTACTTGCGTCGCGCCTACGTAGCTGGCGAGGTTGATGCCGATTCCCTGCTTTTCGAGACGAGCGAAATATTGTCGGAAGGTGCGCCAGTCCGGGGTGATTTTGTAATGCTCGTATCCGGGAGCATCGGCCTGAATGATGGCGTCGTTCAGCGGGGCGATGGAACCGCCTTCGCCGGTCACTTCGGTCGTGATCCCCTGAAAGATTTTCGACGGCAGACGCGGGTCGACCAGGATCGTCATCTCGGATTGGCCGAGCATGTCGATGAATCCGGGGGCGACAACTTTGCCCTGCGCATCAATGGAGCGTTTGCGAGCGGCCTCGGAGAGGTTGCCGATAGCGGCGATCCGTCCCGCGCGAATTCCGATGTCTCCTGAGTACCACGGAGAACCCGTACCGTCGATGATGTGGCCTTTGACAATAACGAGGTCGAAAGGTTGATCGGCGGCGACGCCGAAAATTGAGAGCGTTAAAAAGATCAAGAGTATAAGACGGCGTGTGGGAGGCATTAGTGTTTCTCCGAGTCCGCCAAGGCGTGCTCGACCTTGGCAGGTTGTGCGCCGCGTGGGCGGCCAATCAGAATTCCAAAAAGAAGCCAGACAGCGAACGCAAGCCATTCCCAGCGCGAGAAATTTCCTGGGACAAAGGGCAGAATCTTCATCAGGACCATCGCCAGCGCTACCAGGGCACCGAGCCACGCAATTGCTTTTTCGCGAGAACCCGGGTGCATTCGCAGATAGGCGGCACAGGCGGCAAACCATCCGATCGCGGACGCCAGAGAGCCGACGTCGGTGATGGGCACCAGTATCGCGCTGCCCAGAAACATGCAGGCCGCGGTTACGACTCCGACCCAAAGCACTGCCGTTGCGGGAGTCTGGTTCTGCGGATGGACGTTGGCGAGGCGCACATCGACGAGGCCACGTCTGCCCATCGCAAAGAGCAGGCGGCTGGCTGCCACAAAGTTTCCGTTGAAGACCTTGAACAACGACAGCAGGGCCGACGCCAGGATGATGCTGACAATCCACCGTGAACCGATCGCGTGCTGGAAGGCGACTGCCGTCATGAAGGGTGTGCCGAGCAGTTCGTGCCATGGTGCGACATATCCTACCGCCGCAATGACAATAATGTAGAAGACGAAGCCCACGATGATCGCTGCCCAGATGGCGCGAAAGTAGCCGCGACTGCGAAAATCCGGATTCGCTTCTTCGGCCGCTTTCGTTACCGATTCAAATCCGGTCATGAAATATGGAACGATCTGCAGCACGAGCAAAATCGAAATGAACGGAGTGTGCGTAAACATCGGGGGAAAATTGGTGGTGGATCCGCGCGTGACGCCAATTCCGACAAAGACGACAAACAGTGCCAGCGTTCCGAAGGTCGTCCAGTTCTGAAAGGTGGCACTCAGGCGGACGCCGCGATAATTCAGCAACGTCAGCAGCCCAGTCAGGCCCAGACCGATTGCCAAATGCGGCAAGTACACCGGCTTTCCGGCGACGCGATATAGTTCGATTGAATCGAGCGCGGGAAAAATGTAGGCTGCGATCCGTCCGACGGCGACGGCTTCCCATGGGC